>ERZ651768.2739-NODE-2739-length-12056-cov-6.042992_pt1 | contig 12056 bp, 3 predicted proteins | sample MGYA00514754_ERZ651768 | MGnify/ENA metagenome assembly ERZ651768 | reverse complement strand
TCACGTTCTACAATAATCGCACGATCCATTTAAACCTAATCCCGGAAAATGTTTCCCTTTCTGAGTCTGGCGGCATCATTCTTTACAAATTTAATTATCCGGAGTGGGGCGAGGGTATTGATGAACATAACATTGGACTTGTTGACCACAGCCTATTGACCCCGTTAGACACGTTGTACTCCCTTGAGCCGGAGTCTCCGGTTTCTTTGGACCTGTCTGCTTTCATGGACACACACGGAGACCACTCTTTTGCCTTGGGCGTGTTGGACTCTACAGATATTGTATCTTTTTATAGTAAAGAAAAACTGGTTGCTACTTCGGGAGGGGCACGTACATTTGTGCCGAAGTCTAGTTTATGGCCGAATATTTCCTTCCAGCCTGGAGATATAATGGAAATGGCAGATATTAATTCTCTATCAACCTATGAGGATCTATCCAGGATAGTTTATTTATCAGCCACGGATGATGCTGGTGACAGCCTCACATATACAGCATCTTCAGCGGACACGAATGTCACAGTAATTGTCAACAGTTATACGTTGACACTTTCCCCTGCCCCAGACTGGAACGGTTCGGCGGTTATTACCGGGGTCACCTATGCTTCTACATACCAAACAGACACTGAGTTTACTTTTACAACGCATGCGGTCAATGATGCCCCTCATGTAAGCACGCCGCTGGAAGACATGGCCATAGATGAAGATGATTTTGGTGTAATTCTTATTCCTCGTCTGGAAGACTATTTTTCGGACATGGATGAGGGAGACATTCTCACGTTTACCGCTCAAGCTTTAGGTGAGGGTCTTGATTCCTTGTCGTTCACTGCCAGCGAGAGTTTTTCCGCTATAGGTCGTATGTCCAATTATAATGGAACTAGGGTCATGACCGTTAAGCGTTCTAAACTAAAACAGCAGTCCAATAAAGAGCTTTTATCCCTTCGCCATAACAATTTTGATAAACAGTTAGTTAATAAAGACAGTGACAATATACTCCCTCGTCATAACAACCCTACCTACAATGATTCTCTCTCACAGTTAAATACCCAGGCAACGGAAAAAGATTTATTTTATAAGCTGTTTTTTGAGATAGACAGTCGGATCTCAGACTCCCCTAAGAATAGACCCATTAGTAATGACGTCCCACAGCGGAAGGTTGTGAAATCGGAGAAAGATCTATTTAATAAGCGGTTTTTCAAAGCAGATAATGCCGTTACAGATACATACCGGAACAGACGTAATACCAGGACCGATTCGACAGCCCTGGTCGTCTATCCCACAGAGAATTATATGGGTGAGATAAACATACGTGTTACTGCAACTGACTCATCAGGTGCTTCAGTAGACGATATTATAACTCTCAACATTGAAAATTTCAATGATGCACCTTTTGTGGCAGATCCCCACGATGATATCCTGGTGTATGTAGGAAGTGAGCCAGTACTATTATACCAACAACCAAACTTGAGTTATTGGACCGGATATCAGGCTTTCATGCAATACGAGTATAGTCCTGACAATTTAGGTGTTTTCGATGATCCTGATATGCTCTCGGGTGACATTCTGACCATTACCGCACAGCCATTGGACGAAACACTGGTAACAATAGAGTATAACAGTGGTGGTATTCGTGAATCTGCCTCACTCACCTTATTTGTTGAGAATGGCCCTGGTGAAACAGATATCGTACTGAGTGCCACAGATATAGCCGGGCTATCCGTTTCGGATACGGTACACGTAACCGTGGCATCTGCCCCTAGCGGGATCTTCGGCCTTCCACAAACTATTTCTGAGTTGTCATTAGCTCTATCCGTTTATGCCACAGATCTTGATGGAGACGACGATGTAGACGTTTTGGGAACGGGTTATCATACTGATGGTTTCTTATGGTGGGAGAATGATGGAAGCCAGGTTTTCACCGAGCATAATCTTGAGGGCGATGCCGAACAAGTTAATTCCGCCTATGCTACTGATTTGGATGGTGATGGCGATAAGGATATTCTCGAGGCAGGAGATAAAATTGCCTGGTTTGAGAATGACGGCAGTCAGAGCTTCACCGAGCACATTATAGAAGGTGATTTTAATGGTGCTATTTCCGTTTATACCACCGATGTAGATAGTGACGGAGATATGGACATCCTGGGGGCAGGGAACAACATCACTTGGTTTGAGAATGATGGTACTCAGAGTTTCACCGAGCACACCATCATTACTTGGTTCGATTGCCAGTACTCAAATACCTGCGGAGGTGCTCGTGATGTTTACGCCACTGATGTAGATGGTGACGGTGATGTTGACGTCCTGGGGGCAACATATAACACTCAGGTTCCTTATAATAATTATAAAATTATATGGTGGGAAAACGATGGCAGTCAGAGTTTCACCGAGCACATTATTGATGATGATTTTTCTGGCGCTTCTTCTGTTTATGCCACTGATGTAGATGGTGATGGCAATGTAGATATCCTTGGAGCAGCAAGAGGCTCCGATGAAATCACCTGGTGGCAGAACGATGGTGATGAAAATTTCATTGAGCACACCATTGATGATAATTTTGATGGGGCTTACGATGTCTATGCCACAGACCTAGATGGTGACGGCGATGTTGACATTCTTGGTGCCGCGCAAAATGCTGACGACATCGTCTGGTGGGAGAACGACGGCAGCCAGGATTTTACTAGGAATAACATTACCATGCCCTATTACCAATTAGATGGCGCAAGATCTGTTTACGCCACCGATGTAGATGGTGATGGAGATATAGACGTTTTGGGCGCAGCCGGAGACTATGGGATAGATGGGCCAGAAAATGGTAGCATCACCTGGTGGGAAAACACTGGGAATATTCCACCGGCAGTCACAACAGCTCTGCCAGATGTGACCATTGCTGAGGACACTTATAGCGTAATAATCGTCCCCACGATGGGAGAACATTTTACAGATGCAAACCAAGAAGATATCCTGTCCTATACGGCGAGTGCCCTGGGAGCTGGTCTTGACTCTCTATCCATAAGCTCTGGCCTTATTGTATATCCTACGGAAAACTTTGCGGGTTACGTCGATATTATGGTCATCGCTACTGATACATACGGTGCATCTGTGGCCGATACTCTGGTGCTCACTATTGAAAATATTAACGATGCTCCGGTGGTTATAACGGCATTACCGGACGTGACCATAGACGAGGATAATTTTGGCACGATCATTATATCAGCCCTGGAAGATTATTTTAATGATATAGATCAAGGAGACTCTCTATCTTTTTTAGGAAATGTTTTGGGCGAGGGTCTTGACTCCCTATCCATAAGCTCTGGCGAGAGTTTTGCAGCCTCAGGCAGCATGACCAATTATAACCAGACTCAAGTCACTACCTCCTCTAGACGATCTAGACGAATGCCACGATCCAATAAAAAGGATTTTCCTAGCCAACAAACGTTTCGAGATAAATCAGTTCAACAGAACATCATATTTGGCAATCCAGACACTGAGACCATGGCGCCTCACCGGAACATCTCAACCAGCCGAACCGATCCCACGCCCCTGATTGTATATCCTACAGAAAACTTTGTGGGTAATATTGAGATCGTGGTTATTGCAAGTGATCTGGCAGGTGAGTCAGTGGCCGACACTATGACGCTCACGATTGTGGACTACCGTCCACACATTAGCAGTCTGACCGATGTTCCTCAGGATCAGGGAAGACAGATGAAAATTCAATGGGCACCAGGCCATATGGATGAGCCGGATTATATTACCCAGTTCTCTATCTGGAGAGAGGTACCAACAGACACAGCAGATCTGTGGGATTTTATCACAACCGTTCCCTGGATCGGTAGTGAGGAGAACTACAGCAGGATTGTACCTACCTTAGGAGACTCTACTGTTGATACCACCTACTACAGCACCTTTCGGGTTACTGCTCACACAGAAGATGTAGACTTTTACCATGATTCTGAGCCTGTGACAGGCTATTCTATTGATAACCTGCATCCGACAGCGCCGCAGGGCCTGATCGCGGTTCAAAACGGTGCCAGCGTGATCCTGCAGTGGCTATCGGCTGAGGATGAAGACTTTAACTATCACAATGTATACAGAGAGAACCTGGACACGATAGACTCTGCAGATGTATTTACCACGGTAGACTCCTTCTTTGTGGACCTGGATATACCAACAGGATCCTGGCAGTACTATGTTACCGCGGTGGACAGTTCCGGCAATGAGAGCGATCCATCGGAGACTGTGTCTGTAATACTTTCATCGGACCTGGAACCGTTGATTCCAACGGAGTTTGCCCTGCACCAGAACTATCCCAACCCGTTCAACCCGACAACACAGATCCGCTACGATCTTCCGGAGGATACCTATGTTCGTATTACTATATTTGATATTATGGGCAGGAAAGTAAGGTCACTTATCAATACTAATGAGGATGCTGGATACAGATACATGAACTGGGATGCAACTAATGACCTGGGGCAGCCAGTATCCGCTGGTATGTATATCTATACGATCCAAGCAGGGGAGTTTCGTAAGACCAAAAAGATGGTTTTATTAAAATAGCTCCACCTAATCGCATATCCTTAACCCACACCCATGATAGGGTAATTTTTTGTAGATTTGAGTATGTTCAATCGAATCACATTGCTACTATTTTTACTCTATGATTTAAATGCCCAGATAGCAATACCTAGTTTCCAGGCGGTTCATACACCACCACCACCACCACCAAACTATGCTTTTAGTTTTGATGGTACGGATGATATTGTAGATTGTGAGGACATTATAAGTTTAAGGCAACCAGAATATTTTACTATTATGTTTTGGTTTAATAGAACAAGCAGTAAGGATGGAGGCAGTCATGATACAAATCATAGTGTAAACAATGTTATGTATTCTAAAGGATCTGGTAGTTATAATGATAATATTGAGATAGGAACTGATGGAACATCTATCGAAATATATCTGGATAGTAATAATGGGGATCATACAGTGTCTCATAATGCTGGCATAACCAATGATGAGTGGTATCATATTACAGTCACCTACGATAAAGATCAATCCAACGAATTATTGTTGTACCTAGATGGTTCATTGGTTGCAAGCTTTAGTAACTCAAGTGGGAAATTAGATCAGACAACGAATTCTCCAGTTACTATTGGTGATACAGACCATGAGTCCAAACCATTTCATGGTTTAATAGATGAGGTCGCGGTATGGACATCTGTGTTAGACTCATCTACAATAGCAGCAATATATAATAATGGTAATGGAATAAATAATGTTGCCACAAGTTATAGTAGTAACTTGGAGTTATATATTAAATTTGAAAGTGAGCTGAGTGATGATTCTGAAAATTCTCATACAATTAGTTTTGGAGTCAATCCTGGAGAAGGATCAGGCGGAACCAATACAACTGCTACATATAATTTGATCACATCTTCCCTGCCTCTACAATAAATGAGATATAATGTTTTTATTTTAGTAGAGTCATTTTTTCTGTTTTCGTGAATAGATTTCTTCCCGTAATAGGATCCTGTACAGCCAGCTGATAAAAATATATACCTGAGGGTACTTTTAGCCCTAAATCATTTTTACTATACCATTGTGTTGTATAGCGTCCAGGAGCTTTTAATTTCTTTTCAAATTCCATTATCCTACGGCCGAGCAGGTCAAATATAGTTAGACCAACGATAGACCATTCCTTAATATCATAGGATATGGATGTGTATGGATTAAACGGGTTTGGATAGTTATTATATAGTCTAAATTCATTAGGAAAGATTAACTCATACTTCGGGTCATCAATAATAGCATTAAACCTGTGCGTAGCAATAGCAATCATTTCTCCGGAAGGCATGACCCCAGAAACATCCCAAATGAATACACCCTGAGGAAGATTTTCCTGAATAAGCATATCCAGTAGATCTCTCTTATGAATACTCTTATTATTATTCGGAACATCTAGCTCTGTAAAAAGCGTGTCCAGGTTTTGTGCATCCTCCGAGTGTATAAGACCTAATCTTAACGTATAGGAGTCAACCTCTGGCTCTAAATCATGTGAAAAACGCCAGCTGAATTGGACACTATCATCCGATGAATCGTTCAAGATAACGGTACTATTATCATCGGGGTCTGAGAGTACTATATTTAATGAACTTGTACTTGGCGTGAGACTAATGCTCGGCCAATAAATAGGATAAGGGGTATAGCCAGATGTATAAGTAGCCTCATTACTATGAAAACTAACGTGGTCATTAGAATCAAGTACGGTCAAAGCGAAAGCATATTCTCCAGGAGCATCAATTATATTATTCAGAGATATCGTGACCGCTGAGTTAGGCTCTAAGTTAACCAATGTATCTATCGGCGAGCCAAGAGTGTGATCTATAATGCCAATATTGAAACTGTCATTTTTCTCGCTCCACCCAATATTATTGTATCTGTGTATAACAATACCACCGTCTAAATTTTCTATGTCTTTTACAAAAAGATTGAGGTCTATGTTCCAGCTTCCATCAACCGAAGATGGAACCTCGAAACGGAGAAAGGTTACATTGTTTTTATATACATCCAAATATTTCTGCTTCGTTGATAATATAATTTCGTTTTGAGTTATATCTATAGAACGGTCATTCATCGGATAGATATTACTGTCTACCTGAAAAGACCATGTACCCCCTGATGTCCCATCCACGCTAACGGTCCATGTATAGATACCGCTGGGCTGAAAACTCTGGAAAAAAACGTTATTAGGATACTGAAAAGTTTCAGTTCGGTTTACTCCAGGACCATTGATTGTAACCGTAGCTTCTGTTCCGGAATAATCTTTCTTGTATGGATAATTCCAGACCACACTGTAGTCAGGGATCACGTTTGTCGCATTATTCCTTGGGATTGGAAAGCTTGGATAAGGATACCGGTAGCCTGGTATCCAATAGACTGAGTCACCATACTCATAGGCACCTATGTCCGGAGCCTCACCAACATATTTTCGGTTTTGTCCTGCATAAGATGGCGGCCAGTTAAACTGTAAATCCTGTCCATCATTTATTCCGGGTATTACTACTCCTGCGTCTATCAGACTAGATCCTTTTTTTGGTCGAAAATCATAGTCCTGGGACCGATCGGTAGGATGTGGATACCCATCTGCATATATAGGGCTTGAATCTTCGGCATATAAATTTTTAAACCAGGGATCAGTTAACTCATAATGTGGAAGAGGTGAGCCTAAAGCACGGCCTGACCAGATCCCACTGCTCAAAAGAGGGATCGGATCTAAAGGATTTGTCCAGCTATCACCCGCCTCAGGATGCTCCCAACAATCGGATGTAGGACATCCGAGAGAACTTTCTGCAATAGAATTTTTTAGAGTAGAGTTTCTATTTCCTGGTGTATAACTAAGATGATAACCTTGGTTTAAATCTCCTGGCTCTCCATATTTCCCGGAGAACAAATCAATATCCCACGTCCAATTATCATAGGCTGTAACATGGTAGACCTCATGATAATCGCCCTTTAAACGCATACCGCGATGGTTACCGATTGTTACAATATGGTGGACGTCTCCTCTTCGGTTACCTGCGCCTGTTTTACCTCCATCAAAGCGCATTCCGTTCGCACCAGGACCATTAATCATCCAGTTATATCGAGTCATCGACCTTGGAGCACCATGGGCACCACGGTTAATGCCGCCGCAGTCACAATGATCAAGGTAGTCCTCAATCAAACAGTACTCCATTAAAGATCCTCCTCCAATGCCCCCAATCTTACTGTTCTCAAAAGTAGCATACCGGCAAACATATCCTACTGCCGGGGCACCTCCGTTAGGGTTTGTATACCAGTCCATATTAGTAAACAGGCAGTTCTCTACAAGACTTTGTATGCCTCTTATTTTAAGAGAATAGGTAAACGGTATATGTTTAAATATGCAGTTTATAAAACTCGCGTTTAAACTCATTACCCCAGCACATAAAGCGCTGTTACCCCTGAACCTGGGTAAGGTTATATCATGCAAATGCGCAAAATTGCAGTCCTCAACTAATATATTAAAACCTTCGAGATAGATCGATCCTCCAAAAAAATCAATGTTTCGAAACTCCAGATTTGCAGCATACCTTAGATTCATCATCCTGTGCAAGACCCTTATCCTCACATTCGTAGATGTAGGCATATAATTATCATCCGCATAGATATACAGCATTTCTGTTTCAGGATCAAAAGCCCACTCCTCCAGCGTATCAAGGAGCTCAAGCCTACCTGGAAGTTCATCTAGATAATTTGCTGGTATGATCTCTTTTTTCCAGAAAGTACCTGGCACATGATCGTTTGGACCACCATAGGCAGGGTCGGTAGGATTTTTTATATTTGGATCAACCGCAGGTATCTGGTATCTATCATCGATCCACACGCCATAGACACCCCTGAAAGGCCGTTGGATCTGATTGGCGATTGCGGCAGAGTCCAACACTACCCTATAAACATCATGACCATTATGATTGTAGGGCTCCCATGTAAGATTTATAGATATTGTACCATCAATAATCACGCTCTCATTGGGATACGGCTCAATCGTAATAGTATTTGTTGGCGGACCACCAAAGTCAGGATCCAAAAGAGACCAATTATGGTCAGTCCCCTCTATATTTACTCCATCTTTCATGATAAACTCGGTGTATCGGCCTTCCCGAATAATTATATGATCCCAGGCCTTGACATCTTCCAAAGCACTTGCAATAGTTGGATAGGGACAACTCATAGTTCCATCAGGCTCGGGACACTCATCAGAGAAATATCTTGACTTTATTACAGGCCCAATCATCCTGCCGTGGTAATTATTCCCGCTCTGGTCAAGAACAAACTCGTTCTCTATATCCATAGGATAGTATACCACTAGTCCCTCTTCGCTACCCGTCAGTGCTTGATCCATTGTTTCCTGGATCTGCTGCTGTGTTCTGGCATGGTCCCACATTCTGACCTCATCCATCCTGCCCATAAACCTGCCCGAACCTTCTCGAAGTCCTCCAATATATCTCACTGGGTGGGCATACGGTATCTTACCAGCGCAACCTGTATAATTATATACCTCTTCCCCATTAACATATAGCCTGTAATCTGTTCCATCGAATGTTGTAGCTATATGGTACCATACCTTCTTCTCGGTTACCACGTCTTCCACAATAGTATAGTTTCTGGTTATCCCATCGCCGAATCCATACATTATATCATCACCATCATATTTCCATATAAATGGAGCTTCCTCTTCTTTGATTACACCTGCTACTCTTCCGGCCTCATTATCATTATTTCCTGAACCGGATTCTCCTGGCTGATATCCCATTAGATGCCCCCAGTCAGGATCAAGCCTGCCAGAATCCCTATAAATTCTAATTTCTTGGGTAAAAGTTGGTCCAAGTATTGGGCCATCAGCCCCAAGATCAATAGCGTCTAAAGCGGGATAATACATTGGATGGGACTGATGTAAACTTTCTGTCGTATCGTTAAACACATCAAACAGCAGATAATCATCCGTCTCATATTGCGAGATTGCGTTTTTTGAAACATATATATCTGTGCCCGATAAAACGGATATAACAATAATTAATATTAGAGCTCTATTATACATTATTTTATTATACACACCTTTTTTGTATCTGAAAAGTGTCTGCTTTCCATTCTAATGAAGTAAGTACCTGAAGATAAATTATCTGCATACCAATTGATTTTGTGTTTGCCAGCTATAAAAATATCCTTTGCAATGGTTTTCAACTCTCTACCACTTATATCATAGACTTTTAGAGATACAATCTCTTTTTGTGGCAGAGAGATTCCTATGGTCGTATTAGCATTAAATGGATTTGGATAGGCATCATTTAGTTCATACTCTTGAGGAATTTGGTTAGAAAGGGTTGACCCCAGGAAACAATCCTGTATTCCAACATATTCCTCAACACAATCAGGATACGGAGGACAAAGCTGATTATTATAAACCGCAAAATTTTCACCAAATAGATCGTTTTGCCAGTTAAATGCTATATCCAAATCACATATACTCTCTGGGATATACCCTGTAAGCTGGTTGTTGTCCAACTTTAATATTTCTAGATTGGAAAGGTTGCCAATCTCATTGGGAATGGATCCTGAAATCTGATTGTGATGTAATATCAGATACATTAACTCTTCCAGATTACCAATCTCAGGAGGTATCGGTCCGGTTAGCTGGTTATCTTCTAACCATAATATTTCTAGAGAGTCTAGGGTTCCGATCTCTGGAGGAATTTGCCCTGATATACCTAGGTCACCTATGGAAAGGGCGTTAGCCAAATCATAGTTACAGTTTAGTTCGGTTATTTTCCCACTTTTCCAGTATTGTGTCCCCAGTTCAATAGGCTCTATCTGGCCATTAACATTGTCATCCATTTCCATATTAATAGTCTCTGAGCTATTATCTATAAATATCTGTAATACGTCTAAATCAGACTGTTGCACGCATACACCATTAAAAAGATAATTGCTCTCACAATCTTCAGAGTATTGGTAGCCAACAAAGGGCTCAATGCAGACTGGATATGGAGGTAATAATTGATTCCCTGAGATATCAAATATATGAGGATTATACCAGTGCATACGATTTAGACTGCATATAGTCTCAGGAATATTTCCTGTAAACTGATTGTTATTTATATGAAGCCTAACAATATCTGTAAGGTTCCCGATCTCAGCAGGAATTGAACCTGTAAGCTGATTACCAAATAAATATAAGTGTGTTAGATTTGTAAGGTTTCCTATCTCAGCAGGAATTGAACCAGTGAGCTGATTTTTCTCTAAGTACAATATTTCCAATTCTGAGAGTGACCAAATTTCAGAAGGGATATCTCCTGATAAATTATTAAATCGTAACTCTAGTTTCTTTAATCCTGTCAGATTTCCAATCTCAGAAGGGATAGAACCTGTAAGCTGATTATCACTTAACTTTAGAACAATTAGTCCTGTTATTTGGCCTATCTCAGGCGGAATTTCTCCTGTAAGACCCTGGCCTATTAGACTTATATTAGTGGTGTACGTAGGATAACACTCTCCCCAGAGCTCAACCTCTGTGGTATCACACTGACCCAGCAAAAAAGACTTTACGAAAAAAAATATAGTAAAGTATTTTACAGACCTCAACACGATAAAACTTAATGTGTGACTATTGAAGAAAAAATATTCATTTTACAATCACTGATTTATCATTCAATATGTTTCCTCACTATTATTATTTCAGCAGCAACATCTTTCTTGTCTTGCGGATACTACCAGCTCTTAATTCTGTAAAATACACCCCCGAGGCAACCTGCTTTCCGCTTTTGTCTAGTCCGTTCCATGAGACCGAATATTTTCCATAAGGTTGTTCTTGTCTAAGCAGTGTAATGATCTCCTGTCCGAGCATATTGTAAACACGTATCGAAACGTCTGACCTTCTTGGAAGTAAATAGTCTAGCCTGGTAATGGGATTAAACGGGTTTGGATAGTTTTGGCCTAAAGCAAACTCAGACGGAATCTGTGATAAGATCTCTAGCAGCATAGACTCAACATAGGCTGGATCACCAGCAACAAACTTCAGTTCATAGGCCAGGCTAAGCCTTTCATCAATGGTAAAAGGATTGACCAGAACATCTGTATAGATCTTTCTGGTTTGTATGTCTAAAACAGCTACACTAATCTCAGGCGGAATAGAGCCCTCAGCTGCTGCTGAAAATTGTACTGGTCCTGGATCACTGCCAGAGAAAATACTTACGCTCCATACACCATTTTGCTCATCGATGGATCGAATATCACTAGAATGGTCAAACCTGGTACCGTTATCCAGGGAGAGGGCCATTGACAAACCTTTACCCACAGAAGGCAGGATTGGTATATCCATATTGTCTTTTACATCTTTGGCATTACTATGTCTTCCTATTCTTCCGGTTTTATCAATAAATCTATTGCTCTCAACGCTTAGGACAATATTCCATTCGTCTTCGGCTATCATTCTATTGGTATTATTTTCTTCATCCTCTATCGGGAATGGTAACAGGTCAA
>ERZ651768.2737-NODE-2737-length-12063-cov-3.821208_pt1 | contig 12063 bp, 1 predicted proteins | sample MGYA00514754_ERZ651768 | MGnify/ENA metagenome assembly ERZ651768 | reverse complement strand
CCCGTGTCACTCTCCGAACTTAGGTCCGGTTTGGAAGGAGCATTCACAGATGAATCCACCGTGATCTCAAGTAGGGTGGAAGCGCCGCTTGAATTACCCGCCTTGTCAGTACCTCGGGCAGTTATTTTGTGGGTCCCCGAAGTTAGTGTTGACGACTTGGTCTCCCATTCCCCGCTCGCACTCGCTGTGACGGTTCCGATCACCGTATAACCTCCCCGATACAGTTTCACTTCAGAATTAGCCTCTGCGGTACCAGAGAAGGAAGGAGTCGTAGCCGAAGTAATTTTGTCGGAATCTGAGGTGCCCAGGTCGCTTGCGGATGTCAGCACGGGAGACGTAGGGGCGGTGATCTTAGTATCAACGGTGACTGTCAGAGCAGTTGATGCCGAGCTGCTGTTCCCGGCCACGTCGACCGCAGTCACAGTAATCTTGTAAGCACCGTCGGCAAGTGAAGAGGAAGTTATGTTCCAGGCGCCCTTTGAATCAGCGGTATCTGAACCTAACGGAGTATCACCGTCGCGAAGAAGGCTAACCCGTGAATTAGCTTCTGCAGTGCCCCTGAATGTAGGGGTGGTATCCGAGGTTACATTGTCAGTTGACGAAGTTCCGCTATCACTCTTTGAATCAAGGTCGGGAGCTTTTGGCGAACCGATTGAGCTGTCAATAGTCACGGACAGTCGTACTGAACCTGTCTTGGAGTTTCCGGCTACATCGGTCGCTTTGACACTGATGGAATGGGTGCCATCGATTAAATCGTCAGACGTTATCATCCAGTTACCATCACCTGACACGGTTCCCGAACCGATTTCTTTGGAAGCATTTTTAAACAGTTGGATTCTTGACCCCGAAGCTCCGGTCCCGGTAAAGGTTGGGGTTCTATCCGAGGTTATATTGTCCGTGGTGGACAATCCGCTGTCGCTCTTCTCAGCGAGGTCCAGGGCTGATGGAGCCTTGAGGTCAGAACCAATCGATATCGTGACTGGGTCGGACACGTTGCTTACATTACCGGCCCTATCAGTAGACCTTGCCGATATAACATGATCGCCGTCCTTGAGCAGTGATGCTGTGACAGACCAGTGACCCCTCGAGTCCGCATCAGCACTTCCCACGAGTATGTCGGCATCTCTAAAGAGTTCAATATATGAGTCGGGTTCCCCAATGCCCTCAAAAGTAGGAGTGCTATCTGAAGTCAGGTTATCGGTTTGAGAAGATCCCGTATCACTGGCATCGGCTAGGTCAGGCCTTGAAGGAGAGCTTATTGAGGTGTCTACAACCAGGTCAAGGCTACCCGAATTGGAGCTCTGAACCCCGGCCACACTAGTTGCGATGGCGCTTATTACAAACTTTCCATCAGGCAGCCTGGATGATGTGATTTCCCAGTTACCATTCTTCTTTGATTCAACAATGCCCAGGGATATAGACCCACCCCTGAACAACTCTACCGTTGAATTGGCAGGCGCCGATCCCTTGAATACAGGTGACGGATTGGAGGTTATATTGTCTGTCTTGGAATTTCCGGTGTCGCTCGTTGCTAACAAATCGGGCCTGGAAGGAGGTTTTGGTTTTGAAGTATCAATCTGCTCCACAAGCAAAGTGTACTTTCCTGTGCCCTGGGCCAGTGTCGTGGCAACTATTAAATATGTGCCTCCAGAAGCGAGTTCCCAATCCGTGATTTTCGAATTGAACGAACCGCCGGAATCATCGTCGTCCGCCACTATTTTTCCCTTGGAATTTATCAACTGCACAAATGGATCGAGTTCGTTTTCTTCGGCATGAACCATACTAATTGTGATTCTCTCTCCGGAAGTTCCCTCGAAAGTCCATTCATCCCTATCATTTGAAAAATCGATCACACCCTCAACTTCCTCTCCTACTGTGATTTTGCCACCATCTGACTTTTCATCTACCTTGATATCTAAAGTAGTCGTGGCCTGATCCGACCCAGACACAGTTGAGGTTGCAGACGGTTTGGTTGGAGCAGAAACCAGCGGAGTGGAATCATTCCCTGGCTCCGACGACTCGGTCTTATCGGAAGTAGTGGAATCAGCTGGTTTCTCGGCCACCTCTTCTTTAGGTTTGGGAGTCGGTTCCGGAGTCGGCTCTGGCGTCGGCTCTGGCGTCGGAATGGGCGTAGGCTCCGGAGTCGGTTCTAGAGTTGATTCCGGGGTAGGCTCTGGAGTTGGTTCCGGTGTTGGGCTCGGCGTCGCAGAAGTTGTTGACTGAGCTGATGTCTGCGTGGTCGAAACACCTGATGACGAAGAGGTGCCGGACGGCTTCTGAGTAGCGGAGAGTACGTCCACATCGGCCTTTAAATTATCGATTCTGATAACGTGCTTTCCCGTACCAAGGCTAGTAGTAAACGTGAGATCCGCTGTTTCTGAAGGGCCAAGAGAAAGAGTCCTGGTGGAAGCGACACTGGAATCTATCCAGAGAGAAATTGTCTTCTCAACATTTGTGTTCTCTGCATTCTTTACCCTGACGCTCACCTCGAACGGTTCGCCGTCGTATATTTTCCCGTCGCCGATTTCGAAACTGGAGAGTTTTGTCGAGACGGCGGCAGGGCTTTCAGCTCCTGTAAGTGACCAGATCGAAAACCCTGATACGGGAACAGAGAAGTATGCATACTCAGAGTCTTCACTAACGAATTTAGCTACTACGGGCTGCCAGCTCTGTAACTCTTCACTGAATCGGCTGAACTCAACAGACCACTTGTGAAGCCGGTACTGTTCAAACCAGGCCTTATCCATCTCGAATGTCACATATGCAGAGACAACGTCTTCGTTATTAAATCCGGTAGGGACAATCTGAACGTATCTCTTTACTGTCCTGCCCTCACGATCGTCAGGGATGGGAGCAGCAACATCATTTATAGACAGACTGGTTCCAGAATCGGTCGAGGTGAGCTTCGTAAGAACCCCGCTGAAATTAACACCGGCCAAGTTCAAAGCAACATTATTGATATCGGCCTCTGTCTGATTCCAGAGTTCTGAACCCGAGCCAGCAATGCCTGCTACCGGAGATGTTTCAGCAACCCATGCTGCGGGGGAAATCTTTTCCCCGAGAAGCCTCAGCGATTCTGCATCATCTCCTGGTCCCTGTGAAAGAGCGTCCGCCGTGGCAAGAGGATCATCCCTCGAGGCCTCTATAATCGCGTCGCCGGTTGCCTGGGCGTCCCTGGTAACCGAACTGACAAGCGCCTGCCCTGTAACGGAGGGGTTATCCGACGATGCTTTGGAAATGGCCATGCCGGTTGAATTCGAGTTCGATGCTGCTGATTCTGCGATCATCCAGCCTGTCAGCTCTGGCTTCTGAGAACCCGCGCTTACCAAAATCTTCGCAGTATTCTCAGGATTCGAGTTGGAAGATTCTGCAAACACCTTCCCGGTAACTTCTATATTCTGCTCTGCAGAGCTCATCATCGCGTTGGCAGTATTCTCAGAGTTAGCTCCAGATGCGGACGCGATAACAGCTCCCATGCGAGCCAAATCAGTGCCGCCGGCCGCTGCTATCACCCTGCCAATAGATTCTGCGTTTACCCCTGCAGAAGAAGAAATTAGCTTGCCTGCGGCGTCAATATCCTTACTGGCAACCTCCATTACAGTCCTCGCAGAGGAATCGCTGTCCATAGACGCAGCCTTGGCAAATGTGTCGCTCGTCGAGTCCAGATCCAGAATTATCACCCTTGCAAGCAATTCAGCCGTAACAGACGGATTCTCAATCGCAGAACTCAATAACAGAGATGCCGCGGCGGTACTGTCCTGCCCTGCAGCCATTGATAATGCAACTGATGCGGCCGCGATATCGGTTTGGCTGAGTACAAGCATTGCCTGCGCCGCGGCAGCAGGATCCTGCTTGCTTGCCTGGACAAGTCCTGTGGCCGCATTCTCCGGATCACTTCCCGCAAGCTGAGACCAGGCACCCGGGTCCACTGCTTCCACACCGGTGACAAGGCCTACAGGAGCGATTTCAGAACTCCTGGTGACCATGAAGATTACAGCTATAACCACTATAGCAACGGCAGTTGCAGCGCCCCCTGCAGGGATAGCCCATCTTGGGATTTTCGGAGACGGCGTACTGGAAATCAGCCTCGTTGCCAACTCCTTTGGCATTACTCTCGTCCGCACGGTCATTGCCGGCGCATCGGAAAGGGAGTTCGCAACCTCTGTGAGTTCAGCAATCAGATCATCGGCGTTCTGGTATCGATCGCCAGGATTTTTTTCGAGGGTCTTTAAAATAATTTCTGCTAGTTGTTCGGGACATTCCTCAACCGTCTCTCGCACCGGTTTAGGATCTTCATTTACATGGCCATTGAATATTTCAAACGTGCTTGAGCCTGTGAAGGGAACAGCACCGGTCACCATCTCGTAGAGAAGGCATCCAAGGGAATAGAGATCACTCCGTGGATCGATATCCGATGCCCGGATCTGCTCGGGGGACATATAGAGCGGGGTTCCTATTGTCGACCCGGTGCTCGTCATCGTAGACATCACTTCTGCGGCGGCGATTCCGAAGTCCGTAAGCTTTATGCCACCGTCCTCGTTGATAAGGACGTTTGCAGGCTTTATATCTCTGTGCGTAATCCCATGGGAATGTGACACTCCGAGTGCAGCAGACAGTTCAAGGGCAATCGTTACGATCCTCCGGATTGGAAGCCGTCCCCCACGCTCCAGGATCCTCGCGAGGTTTTCCGGCACGAACTCCGTAACGATGTAGTGGCGTCCTTCCTCTTCTCCCTGGTCATAAACCGTGACGATATTCGGATGATTGACGGTGGCGAGGATGGATGCTTCCCTGTGGAATCTTTCCAGGAATTCGCCGTCACCCTGGGATTCGGCAAGGACCTTGACCGCAACTATCTGGCCGGAGGAGGGGTCGTGCGCACGGTACACGGTGCCCTGACCGCCCTGGCCGATCACTTCAAGTAGCTGGTATCCACCTATCTGGTTTAGCTGCATTGCAGAAGATAGCTAATTTCCAAGTAGCAGTCAGTAAACGTTAGAATAAAGGCAATATGAAGACATCGAATCCTGAGTCACATATGCCACCGCATTTAATTGGATCACGTTATCTACCTGCCGTCACTAGTAATAACACGTGCAAATTACACGTGATACCACCTGTAGACCCGCTTAGTGCGATTTGGACCTACAATTCATGAATTAACGAAGGTATATTGTACTAGAGTTACCAACCTGAACTGGCACGAGAGCGGCGAGCGTTTATTTGACTGAAAGCGAGAAGAAAATACGGGTGGTTATAGCAGATGACCACGCAGTAGTCCGCGAAGGGATCCGAAGGATCCTTGCGACTTCAAATCTGATGGATGTCGTGGGCGTCGCATCGGACGGTAATGAAGCATGGCATCTGGTCGACGAACACAGACCGAACGTTGCGATCCTCGACATTCGTATGCCTGAACTAACGGGCATCGAGATTCTTGGCCGGATAAATGAAGCTGGATATGACACAAGAGTCCTGATACTCACCAATTACGACGACCAGGAATACGTTCTAGACGCCATGTCCCAGGGGGCGTCAGGCTATCTTATGAAATCGGTCGAGCCCGAAGTGCTCATAGGCTCGGTAGAGGCGATAGTCACAGGAGAGACGGTTCTTGATCCCTCAGTTGCGGCCGGACTCGGCAGATTATGGGGTCGCAGGCATGAAAGAGGCAGCTACCAGATCGGAATGGACGCCCTCACCGGAAGAGAGAAGGAAACCCTTGCCCTCGCATGCAGGGGAATGCGAAACCGATCAATCTCAGACGAGATGGGTATCAGCGTGAGAACAGTTGAGGGACACTTCAACTCGATATATTCGAAACTGGGCGTCACTTCGCGCATAGAAGCGGTTCTACAGGCGGTAGCCGTTCAGTCCTAGGAAGTTTAAAAGGCTAATTTTTAAACGATATTCCCTGTTTTCACAACACGTGAAACTACCTGCATTTTACTGTTCATAAAGAGCATAAATGGCTGCAGGTTTACCCGTAAACCCTGGGTTAGAAAGGACTGAATACCTGGATCCTCTTCTTGTGATCTCTGCAATCATGCTGGTTGCAAGAGTCTGTTACGTATATATTTCCTGTAGAGTCATCTATTGAAATATGTAGGGAAGGAGGACTATACCAAGGAATTGGGCTTTTGGAAAAATAACCGTCCTGGGGAATACCCCCACCCACGGTGTTACCTTCCCACCTAGAAACAAAAGTACCATCAGTGGTGAATTTCTTTATCTCACCTTTACCTGAATCACTTGCGTACAAAAAGCCATTCTTACCTATAGCCAGTGAGACTAAACTATGTTGTTTCCCTGAGAACTCCTCATCGTTATCGCCTCTTGATCCCCACTCAGCCAGCTTTGTCCCATCCGGACCATACTTGTAGATAACAGTCCTATCTTTAACTTGCTGAAATGCTATGGCGTAGTCGCCACCCATGGATGCCTTTTTTTCGGTACTCTCAAAATGACCTGAACTATCAATAGCACTCATATATACATTACCGACACTATCCACAGCTATGTTTCCATGACTGGGGGCTGTCACTTGGGCCCAGAAATTTTGATCACAATTGCCACTGGTATCAAGTTTTATTGTCCCGTAGCCATTTTTTCCAGTGGCTTGTATATATATTGCGCCGCTGTCTTTATCTATTGCAATTTGTGTCGTTCCCAAAGAAAAGCCGCATGGAGAGGAATAACTCTCAATGTAAACCCCTTCAGAAGTGAGCTTATGAATCGCCAGCACGCAATTATCAGTGACGTAAATGTTGCCCTGACCATCAACTGCCATGTCATAAGGCCCTGGGGTACAAGGATTTCCTGAAGGAGTGGTCGTTGCATATAGCGGCGCATCCACATCATCCACCTTGAAAATCTTCAGGAGTGAACCATGAGCGTCATATTTATTGATTCCCATGGGCATCGGCTGGAGATTTCCAAGAGAACTATAATACGGGGTCAAAACAAACAAATTGCCCTGATTGTCTGAGTCGGTTCGGTAAACACCATCATACCAATATATGGTCTTGTTCTGGCCAGTCGCATCGTGTTCCATTGAAACATCGTACTGATTCAATGACTTCAAATTAGCGGCGGCTGAAGCCTTGAGAGTAACTCCGGTTGCATCAACTTCTCTAATAAACGGGTTTCCCATGGGAATTTTTATCGTCGTCCTTTCCAGCGGATGTATTGCCGTATTTCCGAGAATATCAGTAGCCGATATCTGGTACTTGATAATGGAGCCCGGTACAAACGGGCCATATTCGACAACGTAGACACGGGTTCCATACATGCTGGATTCCAATCCGTCCCAGAAATCCTTATTGTCGTTGTACTTTTTGTGGTCTGTCATTGAGATAGGAGCTTGCTCCACACCGTCGAGAGACCAGACCACCTGAACCTTGGTTATATTATCGTGATCCGCTGCCTTTACCTTGAACAAAACCTTCTCTTTCTCTGAAGGGTTACCCGGGAAGTGATAAATTCCCTGCAAGGGGCAATTATGGTTCCCAAGACATGAATTCTTGTACACGTCTCCAAGCACCGGCGGGGCCGCAATATCTTCGATGTGATCTATTACCCCGTACCTGATAGATGGGCTTTGTTCATAATTCCCGTCCGCCTTCTCAGTGCTGCCGCTTTTCCATATGATCCCAAATTTTCCGTCAGGCAGGGAAGCCAGATGTGGTGCCTCATTTTTCCCCAGGTATGGCGAGAACCGCCTTAAAGGCTTCCCGGGCATATTTTCGGGGTCATCAAACTTGTACCAGATAGACCTCTCATCATCGGCGCCCCCGAGGACTATGGCTACCTGTCCTGTCGAAGAGACTGCGACATCTGCGTTTTTGTGGTCGTAAGAACTTGTTGTATTGCCTGCCTGATTGTATCCCGGCACCGGGTTACTAGAGTGCAACATTCTCCACTCAGTCCACGTTGCCCCATCGTCACTGCTGGCCTTATAAGCATATCCGGACAAGTTATAGCGATAAGCGGAGCCCCCGGACAAATAGGTTATAAGTCCCGAGGGATTCGGCATTCCGCTAACACCACTCACCAGCCATATATCTCCGTTTTTCATGAAAGCGACTGACTCCACCGTACCTATACGGCCTACGGGCTTCTTGGTGTATTGGTCCACACCAGTAGGGTTTGACACCTCTTGAAGTGCGGTCCAGGTTTCGCCGTTATCTACCGACATCGTTATGTAAACATCGGACGGACCATACCAGTCTGAAGTCCTGAAAAACACGATCAGCCGGCCCGAATCGCTGTAGTCAAAATCGATCGTTTCCCCACGATAGTTGGCAGAGTTGCCTGGTAATGCAACTTTAATTCCTTCCGGGAGACCGACCTCCTTTTCTTCAGACCAGGACTTTCCGTCATCCTTACTGAGCTTCAGGTAGGGTCTGGATCCAAGGAGATACATGAGCCATAGTTTTCCGTCATCGGAGGCAACCCCTACCGGGCTTTCCCCTGCTGTTACCACCACGGGTTGTGACCAGGTCAATCCGTTATCTTTGCTTGTGATTGAAAGCACTACGCGGTTAGTCGAAGGAGAGCCGCCAATCCCCGTCAGCCACGTCTCATTACTAATGTCACCGTAGAAAGCAATGAGATTTCCGTCTTTTGTTGATACGAGGGAGTTAAACTTGGCGGCTGGTGACGGCTGAAGTGTTTCACCGGTGTAAACGTCAAGAGCCGGTGACTGGGTGATGGAAAGCTGTTCAGTAGAAAGTGACCGGAAGACAGATATAGCGTTTTCTTCCTCGCCGGCAACGTATATGAATAAACCGTCAGGACTTACAGCGAGCCGGTTGATGTTTCCATAGCTAATTACGTGTCCAAGACCGTCCACTCCTCCTTTCGTTTCAGTTTCTTCATACACCTTTTTGAGAATACCCGTGGATGAATCCCTTTTTAACATCACCAGGGTTCCCACATAGCGGTCGTCCCCATACCCGGAACCGATATCAGTACTGGAACCCACGTAAACGTATTTACCGTCCGGACTGACCACAACCGAACTCACCTCTTGCATTCCCGACCACATCGCCTGACTGTCATCTCCCTCAAGTTCCATAAATGTGAGAACACCAGTGGAAGAATTCCTGCTGAAAATGACGAGTCTGTGATCTCTTGGGCCGGTAACGTAGACATGATTTCCGTCCGGGCTCAGAGCGAGTGAGTTAGAAGCGTCCATGTTATCTACACCATTTTCTCCATTCCTGTGAACCTCCAGGAAGGTAAGGGCACCGGTAGATGGCTCCCTGCTGAAAACTGCCACGGAGGAGTGTGCGACAGCGTATACGTTCTTGCCATCAAAGCTGATAGATGCAGATTTCACCCCAGAGATACCGTCTACCCCTGCCTCACCATCTTTATGAACTTCTACGAATGTCAGTGATCCGCTAGAACTGTCCCTGCTAAATACCCGAATGGTATTTGTGTCTGTTGCATACAGGTAGTTGCCATCTCGACTGACGGTTACGAAGTTCACATTCCAAAACTCTGCGCCAGAACCGTCTGCATCCGTGTGAGCTTCAAGGAATGTCAATGCACCGGTCGAAGTATCCCTGCTGAAAATTGCAATCGCATTATCGGTCTTACCTGCAACGTAGACATGGCCACCATCAGGGCTGACCGCTGCGGCACTCGCCCCTCCCAGCCCGTCAACAACTCCATCGCCGTCCTTATAAGCCTCAAGGAAAGTCAATGCACCCGTTGAGATGTCCCTGCTGAAAGCAGTCAGTGCATTATCGACGTCCGCCGTTACATAAAGGTGCTTGCCGTGCGGGCTGACAGTTACTGAGCCTCTTCCTTCAAGTCCGTCAACACCGTTCACACCGTCCTTGTGAACCTCGACGAAATTCTCTGATTCTGTAAGATAGGAGATCGCACCTTCACCGAGTTCCAACAGGGTTTTGGTGCAAAATGTGCAGAAAGCACCGCCTGAATAATTTGCCACCGTCCTCGCCGGCTTCACTACCTTGAAGCGGTTCGACACAGACCAGAGGCTTTCCTCATAGTCGCTGAGCCTTGCCTTGACCTTCCAGAAATACCAGCCGGTTCCCCCGGGAATAAACTCGTAGGACCCGCCACTAACTGTTTCGGCCAGAACGAAACTGTCTTCACCGTCAGAATTCGTGATCTCAAGACGATAATCTTTTGCGCCATCAATCTCATCCCAGGTGATAGTGACCTTTTCACCTGACCGGATCATTTGTCCGTATCTCGGTTGCTTCAGGATTGGGCCCACATCCAGGTCCAGCCATCTCAGGCTTCTGGCCATAACCTGCTGCCTTTCAAGTCGGCTTTGTATCATACCGATGCCGAATCCGAGCAGGACTACCTTGTACTCGCCTTCCGGACAAATTAATTTCGGACACGTTTCTGCTCCTCTATCCACGTTATGCAGACGGAGACCGGCTGTGCCGCTTGCCAGGCTGCCTACTTTCTCAGTAACAGTAAGGTAGACCTTTCCCTGTGGATCAGAATCGAGCCCCCACACAACCTTGTTAAAAGTCTTATTGGCAATGTACTTGGCATATTCAAAACCTTCATAGCCCTCGACAAAAGTCTCTATCCCTCCGTCATCCCTGCCAACGAAATTGGAGGCTGCGTACACCCTGCCTTCAGGAGCCACAGTGACACCACCGTACGAAAGCTTGTAACCCATCGCACAACTTGGACCGCAACCCCACCCTGGTATTAGCGCGTCCAGAGTTGAGCCAAAATCACCGTATTTACCCATACGGTACTCAGCAGCTGGATCGAGCAGATCGCCTTCCGGTGAGAATTTCTGAATCCTCCCTGCCATTTCGTCATTGCGAAGTTCGCTGACAAAAACATTCCCTGAAGAATCGACCGCTATGTCCTTGGGAAAGGCGGAACCCGGCCATTTAAAATATGCCTTGCCTCGCGTACTTTCTCTTGCCGTCGGGCCGAAGGAATTGGTATAGGGATCCGGATAAGTCGCTGGATCTGATTCCCACTTGAGCAAGTAGTTGCCATCGGAATCAAATTTCTGAATCCTCTTGTTCAGGGTATCGGCTACATAGACAAAACCGTCGCCGGACACCCCTATCCCCATTGGAAGATTGAATTCGCCGTCTTCAGATCCCTTATTACCCCAGCTCTTAACGAAAGCACCGCCTGAGTCAAACTTCTGGATCCTGTGGTTTCGCGTATCCGCTACATAGATATTGCCCGCACCGTCTATAGAGATTCCGTTAGGGAAGTTAAATTCACCTTCTATCGAACCCTTTGATCCGATGCGTTTCCAGGTAGCGTTGGTATCGGATTTGTACTCCCATTGGAATTCTCCGGCCGAATCGAACTTGAGTATCTTCCTGTTACCTATATCGGCTACATAGAAATTTCCGTCAGAAGCAGCATGCGCACTATTGCCGGAAGAGAATTCACCCTGCCCCGATCCAAGATCCCCCGTCAACACCGGAATCTGAGAAGTTTCGTATATCCCGAAACGCTTTTCCCCGTAGAACTCAGCAGGAGTCTCGATGTAATTTCCGTGCTTGTCATACTTTATCGCAGCTGACAACCCATGACCGTCTTTCTTTCCACCCTGGCCATCCTTTTCCTTAAATCCTGTCCCATCAATAACCCAGACATACCCATCGCTATCCACTTTCAAGTCAAGTGGGTCATATATTTCTTCAGGGTTTATCTTCAATGACCCGTGAGTAATGGTGGTTTCCCCGAACCCGTTCATTCCTTTCTTTCCCCATCTCCTGAGGAATTTACCGTCAGAATCAAATACATGGATCCTCGAGTATCTGATCTCTGTGACCTGCATGTCCGGTTCCATGTGGAACGTGTCCAGAACGTAGATCTCATCCTGGTCGTCAATCACTATCTTCGAGGCATTACCGAACTTTCCTTCAGCCGTTCCACACCCACCCCACTTCGTTATTAAATTACCAACCGGACCAAGCTTGAATATCCGATCTGAGTTATCGAGGACATAAATGTTCCCGGAAGAATCCGTAGCAATATCCCTTGGAACCCCGAAAGCTCCCCAGGCAAGCGTCGTAGTAGCGAACCTTG
>ERZ651768.2736-NODE-2736-length-12067-cov-4.968891_pt1 | contig 12067 bp, 8 predicted proteins | sample MGYA00514754_ERZ651768 | MGnify/ENA metagenome assembly ERZ651768 | reverse complement strand
GTGTGAAAAACTTTTTCTACTGCGTCCGCGTTGAAAACGTCTTTAAATCCTCCAAGCTGATAGAGAATATCAGTGGGGAAGTAACCGCGAGGAATGTCCTTTTCAACCCATTTTATTTCTCTTGAGTGATAATAAGGGTCTGAGTTGTTTTTTTCATAAGTATATTCCCCGGTTACTTCGCCAACATGAAGAACTGGACTTAGCTTACTAGGGACAATAATCCAATCTTTTTGTTGTATATCATGCGCAAAGCTCCAGATTTGATCTGACCAGCTAGCTAATTTTGAAGAAGGAAACGTAGGATAGAAATCATCTAGAACAGTCCTGAGTTCAGTCTGTTCAGGTATTTTATTCAGGTCAGTCTTAAAACCGTCTCTGGTAAGATAGACCCTGCTATCTTGTATGAAACGATTTTCATACTCACCAAATTTTCCACCTCTTATTACCCAGATTGACATAATTAACCCTTAAAATAATTATTTATTTCCATTAAAAACTAATTTAACACAAATCTTATTCAGTTTATACGATAATAAATTTACATAATTTTGTAGTTCAATATTAGTTAGTGGCCAAAGATTCATACATGTCCCATATTGGTAAGAATATAGATAGTGCTAATACAAGAATCATGGCCCCCATGATAACGGTGATTATTGGTTCAAGCGTTTGCGTAAGAGTTCGCACCCGGGTCTGGGTTTCATTGTCAACCATGATCGCTATCTCCACAAGCATATCATCTAAAGAGGCTGCCTCTTCACCAACCTGTATCATTTTTATCATTTGTGCTTCAAAAATATCTGAGCCATACTTATCAAGTGATTCTGCTATCTTATGACCTAGACCAACATCTGATTTAGTATTAGATAGTTTGTCACGAACATAACTATTGCCTGTACTTCTTGAAGAGATAGTCAGAGACTCTAAAATTGGTACGCCAGTACGGTTAAGTGTTTCTAGAACATGGCAGAACCTTGAGATAGCCATATTTTTAAATATTTTCCCAAACACAGGAGCATTTATCTTAAATCGATCCCATAAAATGGCTCCCTTTTTAGTCCTTTTTAATTGGAAAAAAGCAGCAACCATTATTACGATTCCTGCTACAAGAAATCCAGAATAATTTTGGAGAAACTGATCGATTCCAAGCAGAATCCTAGTCGGAAGTGGAAGCTTTATTCCGGTTTGTGTAAATAAAACTGAAAACCTGGGTAAAATAAAAGCCACCGCATAGAAACCAACAGAAACAGTTATTCCGATTACTATCATTGGATAACGGATTGCCTGTTTGATACCATTACGAAGCTGTAGGTCATAGCTAATAAAATCGGCAAGCTTAAACAGAACTGTCTCAAGAACGCCTGAGCTTTCTCCCGCTCTAATGATATTGATGTACATGGTGTCAAATACCTTGCGATGTTTTTCGAGTGCACCGGAAAGGGTGGAACCAGCAGAAATGTCTTCAATAATTTTTTCAATGGTTTTATTTAATAGTGGATTAATAGTCTTTGAAAGCATTGACTCTAATGCATCAATCAGTGGGACACCTGCTTTTATCATCACAGAAAGCTGTCTAGAAAAATTGTATATTGCATCTGGGGGAACACGGTCAAACACATGAACATCCAGCTTATCGAATATTGATCCTTTTTTTATTGTTATTGAGATTGGGTCAAGGCCCATTTTTTTAAGCTGGTCTTGGACAACCCTTTCTCCAAGCGCCTTAATCTCACCCTTAACAACACCAGACTTTTGATCTCTGGCGATGTAGGAAAATATTTCTACTGTGTTGCTAGTTTTTGCTCCGGAGGCCATACTGTTCTAGCTTTCTATATAGGGTCATACGACTAATACCTAGTTCTTCTGCAGTGATTGTCATGTTCCACTTATTTCTTTCAACGCTTAATTTAATTGCTTCCATCTCAATCTCTTTAAGTGTCGCAATTTTTGTGATTGCTTTCGGGGTCTTCTGAGATTCTGTTTGCGTAATCTCATTAGCATCAGTCTCTTGAGTTTCTTGGTCTATTATGGTTTTTTTAACAGTTGCAATAGTATTTTCTTTTTCATCCAATACCGAACCAAGGTCTTTCTCAGTCAGGTATGTATTATTACATATAAGTAGCGCTCTCTCTAACGTGTTTTCAAGCTCTCTTACGTTTCCAGGCCAGGAGTAATCAATCAGGCGATCAATCGCTTTTGGACTAATATATGATACACTTAGATTGTGTTTCTTCTTTAATAATTTAAATATAGCATATGTAAGAAGAGGAATATCAACCTTTCTATCTCTCAGGGGTGGCAAGGTCACCGGGAATACATTAATACGGTGGTATAAGTCTTCTCTGAATTTCCCTTCCTGTATTTTTTCATTTAAGTCCTGATTAGTAGCTGAGATAACTCGCACATCTACAATATGCGTTTCTGCGCCACCGACTCGTTCAATTTCGCCGCTCTCTAGCACTCTTAATATTTTTGCTTGAAGGGAGGAGCTCATGTCTCCGATTTCATCAAGAAATATTGTTCCTCCATTTGCAATTAAAAACTTTCCATCCTTTCGCTCATCCGCCCCGGTAAAAGAACCCTTCTCATGTCCAAAAAGCTCACTCTCTAAAAGCTCAGAAGGAATGGCAGGGCAGTTAACCGATATTAGCGGGTTTTTACTACGTTTGCTCGTATCATGCATAAACTTTGCTGTTAAATTTTTGCCAGTACCGCTTTCGCCATGGAGTATGGTAATAACATCTTTTTCCTGGATCTGAAGCAGCAACGTATAAATTTTCTGCATCGAGTCTGATACGCCAAGAATTGTGCCTAGTCCGTGTGAGTTAACCTGTAGTCTCTGATTTTTACTCAGCCCTCTGCTAAAGCTAATAAAAGTACTACAACTATTTAGAAGCTCATTAAAATGTTCTACCGAAGATCCTTTTGGCTCAAACCATCCTGAGAGTCCGTTTTCAAAGTCGGCAAGTATTTCAGATCTGCGCTTGTCTGATCGTATTATTGCAATGACCGGGGTCTTACTATAGTGTTCTAATTGTTTAATCAGGTTACTAGGATCCATCAGGGGCAATTGGTCTTCGATAATAACCGCACTGTATTTATTTGCACGATCAGATAATGCATTCAGCGCAATCATTCCATTCTGAACAGCATCAATTTTTTTATCAGATTCAGCCACAGTCTGTTTTATATCAAATGAGTCACCAACGTATAATACTGTGTCCATTATACTCTTACCGCTCCCAGGGTTTCTAATATTTCCTGTAAAGAGGTGTCACCGCGCTGTGCTTTTATTAGACCATCGTGTATTAAAGAAAACATACCAGACTTTATCGCCTGTTCCCTAATAACATGCCCAGGCTGTTGGTCCATTACAAGGTCTGCTATCTCATTATTCATTCGTATAAGCTCAAACAAGCCTACTCGGCCCTGATACCCTGTGTTTCTGCAAGATAGGCAGCCTACAGCACGATAGAATTCCATACTCTCATCTACCTCTAAACCAAATTTTGTTAGTTCCTCTGGCTCTACCAAATGCTTATCACGGCACTCTTTACACAATTTTCTAACTAGTCTTTGCGCGAGGATGCCCTTTACTGTTGAGGTAATAAGAAAGGGCTCCATCCCCCAGTTTAAGAGTCTTGTGAATCCAGCGGCAGCATCATTAGTGTGGATAGTACTGAATACAAGGTGACCAGTAAGCGCAGCCCTAATTGCAAGCTCTACTGTTTCCTCATCCCGAACCTCTCCAACCATTATGATATCAGGGTCTTGTCTCAGGATGGCTCTTAGTGCAGATGCAAAGGTAACCCCAGACCTTCTGTTGACCTGGGCCTGGTTTATGTTATCCAGATCAAACTCAATCGGGTCTTCTATTGTAACAATATTAACATCGGGCTTGTCCATTTTACTTAGAGTGGAGTAAAGAGTAGTCGTCTTACCACTGCCAGTAGGCCCCGATACGAGTACGATACCCTCACCGCCAATTAGCATGTTATCAAACTGGTTTAGTATGTCTTTCTCAAAGCCTAGACCATCAAGGTCATGCATTGCTTCTGATATATTCAGTAGTCTTAGTACAGATTTTTCTCCATAAAGCGTAGGATAGGTTGAAACACGTAGATCAAGACGATCATCATCCTGCAAATCAAATAAGATTCTACCATCCTGCGGCCTTCTTGACTCAGCAATGTCCATATTACCCATGATCTTTATCCTTGAGGTAAGAGGGGTTGCAATAGAAACAGGAAGCGTCTGAAAATCAACCAGCTTTCCATCAATCCTGAACCTTACTCTTATATCACCCTCGCGAGTTTCTATGTGAATATCGCTCGCTCTATATCTGGCGCTGGTTTCAATAATATTATCAACAAGCTGGACAATTCTTGTATCATCAATGTCATCAATGCTAACGTTCTCATCATCAAATGTTGTAAGCGATGACATGCCATAGTATATGTCGATCGCAGATTGCAGTTCATTAGTTGTTACAATCAAAGGCTCTGCTTTGAGCCCCGATGCGTTTCGTGCGGCATTAATCGGGTCTGAATCAATCGGGTCCACAATAGCAACGTTTAAGGTATTATTAAGTTTAAAAACTGGGAGCACATTATACTCTCTTACGATTCTTTCTGGAATCATACTTAGCACAGACTCATCAACTTCAAAATGCCCAAGATCTATTGTTGGTATATGCAGCTGTTGACTTAGAAACCGGTTTCTTGTTTTTTCATCAATCAGGCCAGCATTAATCAATACTTCTCCCAGGTAGCCGCTGTTTATCTCTTTGGATTGTTTTAACAGTGCCTGTTCCAACTGTTCAGGCTCAAGGAGTCCTGCCTCAAGAAGAAGTAGACCTATATTTTTTCTACGGGAGATAGCCATTAAAAGAAATAGTCTCCGGTCCACATATTTGTAAAGTACCAGTTAATAATATGATTACCGCCGCCAACAGTTTTTGTTAGAATAGTTAGTAAGGTTCCTGCTGCAATAGAAGGACCAAATGGGATCATATGGTCTTCGCCTACTTCTTTTGCCAGTAAAAGTATGATGCTCATCATTGCCGCAAAAATAAAACTTAAAAACAGTGCTAAAAGCGAAAGCTCAGTGCCAAGAAAAGAGCCTAATACCAGTCCTAATTTTATATCGCCAAAACCGAGTGCTTCTTTTCGAAAAGCCCAGGTGCCAATAGCTCCCATTATAAATAGGGTTCCTCCAAATGCAAATACACCATATACTCCTTCTAGAATAGAGATTGGTATCAGATTGAAAGCATGTGAAATAATAGAAATCACTAGACCAAAAATGACAAACCCATTCGGGATAATAAAATAATCGATATCGATAAAAGTAATCGCGATCAACATGTAACATAATAATACAATAACTACAAACTCAAGGGATGGGCCATAGATGCTTAGCAGTATGATTGTCATTAGTCCGCAGATTAGTTCAATCATTGGATATCTGATGCTAATATCTGCCTTGCAGTTCCTACATTTTCCTAGAAGAAGTATGTAGCTTAAGACAGGTATATTATCATACCAGGCGATTTGTGTTCCGCATCCAGTACACTTTGATCTTGGTTTAACAATTGATTTATTATTTGGCAGTCTGTATATGATTACATTCAAGAAGCTTCCAACAGCGAGTCCAATGATCAATGCATACGCCTGCATAAATGGGTATAGATCTTTAATCATTTGTGTTTTTCTCCTTAATTATTTCAATAACATCTTTTAATTGAAAGGGCTTTTCTAGCATATTGTCTGCACCGCTTTGTTTAAACATCTTTTCGATAGCTGGTCCGGATGAACTACTCATAATAATAATTTTTGTTTCTCTATGCCTATCGTCAGATTTTATAAGTTTAGAGAGCTTGTACCCACTTATATAAGGGAGCAGATCGTTAGCAATAACAACATTTGGACTCTCATTTCCTGCTCTAACATAACCGTCATATCCATCAGGTGCAGTGATAACTAGATAGCCACTTTCTTTTAGTCCACTGGCGATATGGTCTATTGATTTTTCATCGCTGTCAACAACGAGTATAGGTTGTGGTAATGCCTCAGACATAATTATTTATTTAATTTTATTTTATTAGTGCACAATAGGGTGCTACTTACCTCGGTTACCCTGAATATAATAACAAAATTATACACAGCAACAATAAAATGTATCATTTTATGACAGCAAAATTTTTTGAAAATGTCTAATTGTTTTATTTTGTTACACAATATTCAATGATATATAACTAAATATCTGACCTTTCTTTATTTTTATGATATTCATGGGCTAGTAAATAAATTTAGATTATTATTATGTCAATATTTACTGCTATACCTCCTTCTTTTACAAAATCAGAGATCAAGAATATTGTTTTTAATATTTTTGGTTTAAAAGTAGAAGTAAAAATGTTGGAAAGTGATCGTGACCAGAATTTTTATTTATCTAATAATAACGCTGAAGAATTTGTATTAAAAATTTATAATCCTAGCGAGTCTATTGATATAATAAATATGCACACAAATGTTTTAGATCATATTCAGAAATATAGTTCTGATTTCATTGAAGCGCCAAAAATAATCAATACGATTCATGGAGCGAAGGTTGGTAGAATAATAAATAATAATATAGAATATATTTTACGTTTAGTGACCTATATAAATGGAATCCAATTCAAAGATATTGATAAAGAATCTATATCGTACTCTCAGCTAGGCTCATTTATTGGGCGACTTGATGGAGTACTAGAATCATTTTCAGACCCTTCAGCAAAAAGAATATTCCCTTGGGACATTAAGAATATTGATTTTCTTCGGAAGCATTCCAAAATATTTAATGATAAAAAAAAGGAAACAATAATTTCTTACTATATTAAAGAATATGAGAAAAATATATTACCTAAACAGCATTTACTAAGAAAGAGGATTATACATAACGATTGTAATGATCATAATATCATTGTTAATAATGATAACAAAATAAAAGGTATAATTGATTTTGGAGATATGGTATATACATATGTTGCTGGAGAACCAGCTGTGTGCATAGCTTACGCAGTGCTTGGTAAGAATAAGCCATTCTCGATTGCAGGTAGAATATTAAAAGGATTTTGTAAGACCTATCCTTTATTAGAAGATGAAATAAATTCGATTATTTATCTTGTTTGTATCAGGCTTTCTATTTCTGTGACGATGGCAAAATATCGCAGTGAGATATTCCCAGAAAACAAATATCTTATGGTGTCTAATATAAAGGCATGGGAGTTTTTATATTACATGTATGAAGAAAACCTAGGGGATTGGTCAGATAGATTGGTTAAATATGTCAGAGTATAATGATATCATTAGTAAGCGCAGGAAATACTTAGCTCCTTCACTTAGTCTTTCTTATGCTGAGCCTCTACATATTGTTCGAGGGAAAGGACAGTATTTGTATGATAGTAATGGTAAAGAATATTTAGATGCCGTTAATAATATAGCTCATGTGGGTCACTGCCATCCTAGAGTTATTGAAGCTGCGAATGTGCAAAGTAAGCAGCTAAATACAAACACCAGATATCTTCATAATTCTGTTTTGAATTATGCTCAAAATCTATCACAAACTTTACCTGATGAACTGGAGATCTGTTATTTTACTAATTCCGGAAGTGAGTCAAATGACCTAGCACTTCGTATTGCCCGCTTATATAGTAATAGTAACGAATCAATTGTGCTATCTGGTGCGTACCATGGCCACACTTCTTCCCTGATTGACATTAGTCCGTACAAGTTTGATGGCCCTGGGGGAAGTGGTAAACAAGATTTTGTTCATGTAATACCTGTACCTGATGTTTTTAGAGGAGAGCATACGTTGAAAGGGGTCAAACCTGAACAGTATTATGCTGATCTAATAAAAAAAACTATTACACAGATTAGACAAAAAGGGAAGCGGTTAGCGTTTTTCATTGTAGAACCAATAATGGGTTGTGGTGGGCAAATTATTTTACCCGCCTCATTTATGACTGAAGCTTTTAAAAGTGTAAAAGAAGCAGGGGGTCTGTGTATTGTTGATGAGGTACAAATCGGTTTTGGTCGCGTCGGGTCACATTTCTGGGGATTTGAAATGAGCGGTGTTATCCCGGATATTATTACAATTGGGAAACCTATTGGCAATGGTCACCCCCTTTCTGTTGTTATTACAAAAAAAAATATCGCAGAAGTTTTTAATAATGGAATGGAATATTTTAACTCATTTGGAGGGAACCCTGTTTCCTCTGAAATTGGACAAGCAGTTTTAGATATTATTAAAGAAGAAGATCTACAAAAAAATGCGTATGAAACAGGAACTTATTTATTAACTGGTCTGGAAGATTTAAAAGATAAATACCATATTATTGGTGATATCAGAGGATGCGGACTGTTTATAGGGATTGAACTGATTAAAAACTACGAAAATATGTTGCCCGCAGCTCATGAGGCAGAATTAGTCGTAAATCAAATGAAACAAAAAGGCGTGCTCATAAGCTTAGATGGGCCAGATTATAATGTGTTAAAAATAAAACCACCCTTAGTTTTTAATAAAAATAATGCGGACTATTTGTTAGAATCTTTGGAGGCTGTTATGGTAGATAATAATTTCAGAGTTTAATTATGACTAAGCAGGTTCTAAGTATAATAGGTATTTTATTTTTAGTTGGAGGATTAATTTTAATTAATAATAATAAAAAAAAGGTATTGGCTCACGATTGGGAAAATCAATCAATCTATAATATTAATCGTGAAGATCCTGTTGCATATTTTATGCCCTTTGAGACAGAGCGGTATGCTTTGAATGGAGATCCAGAAAAATCTAAATTTTTTAAGTCGTTAAATGGGAAATGGAACTTTTATTTTTCTAATAATCCAGATCAGAGACCAGAGTCTTTTTACAAGCCTGATTTTGATATTTCGGATTGGAAGACGATTGATGTTCCAGGGCACTGGGAGCTCCAGGGCTGGTCTCAGCCTATTTACCTTGATGAAGAATATCCTTTTCCCCCAAGTCCTCCTAAAGTACCTAACAAAAGAAATGAGGTAGGGTCTTACCGCAGATCCTTTCAATACCCAGCATACTGGAGGGGGCGTGATATTTTTATTCGATTTTCTGGCGTAAGATCAGCCTTTTATATTTGGATTAATGGACAAAAAGTGGGATATAGTCAAGGATCGAAGACTCCTGCTGAATTCAATATAACTCCGTACATAAAAAATGGACAAAACAGTGTATCTGTTGAGGTATATAGATTTTCCGATGGAAGTTATTTAGAGGGGCAAGACACATGGAGACTCAGTGGGATTGAGAGAGATGTACATATTTATTCAGTTCCTAAGACGAGGATATCAGACTTTTTTGTACAAGCTCGACTAGATACAACATATAATAATGGAATCTTCAAACTTGGTATTGATCTAACCAGCAACGAGCCAAGTACAGGAAAACATGTCATCAGAGCTTTATTATCCAGCCTTGGCACCAAAATGGAAACAGTTTATGATACTACTTATAAAACGAAGGTTGATAGCGCTCAAACAATATGGTTTGAGAAAAATATTGAAAAAGTAATGCAGTGGAATGCTGAACAGCCTAATCTTTATCAACTACAATTAACAATATCAGATCCGTTTGGCAAAATCCTCCAGAGTTTCACGCAACAAGTTGGATTTAGACAAATAGAAATAGTTGACGGTAATCTAACATTAAACGGTAATGTAATTACACTACGTGGGGTAAACAGGCATGAGTGGGACCCTGTAAAAGGAAGATCGATTAATGAAAAAAGCATGATCAATGACATTACTATTATGAAAAAAAATAATATAAATGCAGTCCGATGTAGTCACTATCCTAATCAAGAACGCTGGTACGAGTTATGCAACGAATATGGTTTGTATGTTGTAGATGAGGCAAATATTGAGGCACATGGAATGCAATTTCATGACAAAGGCTATAAAGGACTAACCAATGACACCACATGGGCTGGTCAATGGCTGGATAGAGGAAGACGTATGGTGGAAAGAGATAAAAATCAGCCCTGTATTATGATGTGGTCTATGGGCAATGAGGCAGGAGACGGTGAGAACTTTAAGACACTATACGATTGGATAAAAAATCGGGATAGTACTAGACCAGTAGTCTATGAGCCTGCGAAGGAGAGAAGTCACACAGATATTACTTTCCCAATGTATAAGAATCTGGAATACATTTCTAACTATGCTAAAAGGTACCCAAAAAAACCATTAATCCTATGTGAGTATGCTCATGCTATGGGAAACAGTGTTGGGAATCTACAAGATTACTGGAACACGATTGATAAGTATGAATCATTACAGGGTGGTTTTATCTGGGATTTTGTAGATCAGACAATTTTTAAAACTACAGATAAAAATAAAGAATATTGGGCATATGGAGGTGACTTTAAGGGTCCTTTTATAGAAAATGATTCGAATTTTTGTGCAAATGGTTTGCTAGCTGCTGACCGCACACCAAATCCCCATATGAATGAGGTAAAAAAAGTTTATCAGCCTATTAAATTTGAATCGATTAACCTTTCTAATGGGAAAATAAAAATAACAAATAAATATAATTTCAATAATCTTAGTCACTTAAAATTTACTTATAAGATTATTGCTGATGGTAAAGCAGAAATCTCAGGGGAATTAACCTCTTTAGATTTGAAACCTGGAGAGTCAAAATCTTTAACATTCAACCTGTTTTCAATTATACCAAAGCCTGGCATTGAATACTTTCTTCGATTAGAAGCAAAAACAAAAAGTGCTGATAATTTAGTACCTAAAAATTATTTAGTTGCATGGGAACAATTTAGGCTGCCAATTAGTCGGCATACGATTCCAATAGCTCCAACAGAATTTTTACCAGTATCAATTGAATTCGTTAATGAATCAATATTAGTCAGGGGTGATGATTTTAAAATCTTTTTTAGCCAACGAAACGGATTCATAGAGCAATTTAAATACAGAAATATTCCATTATTAAAAACATCTTTAGAACCTTTCTTCTGGAGGGCACCTACGGATAATGATCTAGGAAACGGTATGCCAGAAAGGTGCGCAGTCTGGAAAAATGCGCACCAAGAGTTGTTATTACAGTCTTTAGACACTTCTATCAATAATAATACAGCTATGATTGATGCTATATATTTTCATGAAAAAACGGAGACACAGCTTAAAATTGTTTACCTAGTCTATGGAAATGGGAGAGTAAAAATAAAGCAAACATTATATCCATCTGGAAGCATTCAGCCTGAGCTGCCTAGATTCGGAATGAAAATGACGTTACCAAAAAACTTTAAATATGTTGAATGGTTTGGAAGAGGACCTCATGAGAGCTATTGGGATCGAAAAACATCTGCAGCAGTTGGGATATACTCAGGAAAGGTTTGGGAACAGACATTTGCCTATGTAAGACCACAAGAAAATGGAAACAAGACTGACGTGCGGTGGATGGGCTTGTCTAATGGCTCAGTGGGCCTAATGGCAAAAGGGTTTCCAACGTTTGACTGCAGTGTTCATCAATACCCATATTCTTTATTGGATTACACACCGAATAGCCAGCGCCATGGCAAGATTGATATTACACCCAGTGATCAGATAGACTGGCTTATTGATTTTAAACAGATGGGCGTTGGCGGTGATAACAGCTGGGGAGCAAGAACCCATGATAAATACACTTTGCCAATGGACACAACAATATATAATCTTGAATATGTTCTTATCCCTTTTGACAAAGAAAATGATTTAAGACAATTATCAAGAATTAATATAGAAGAATAAAAAAAGGAACCCCGATGAATATAATTTCAATCGTTTCATTTATTATTGCAACAGCTTCTGTAGCTATTTTCACATATATTATTGTTTCAAAGATGAAAAAGTCTGACAGTGCAACTGAGGAATATTTCACTGGTGGAAGAGCACTCGCATGGCCAATAGTCGCCGGTTCATTGTTACTAACAAACCTTTCCACTGAACAGTTAGTTGGATTAAACGGGGATGTTTTTGGTGATAAGGCTTTGGTGGGCATA
>ERZ651768.2735-NODE-2735-length-12067-cov-17.805004_pt1 | contig 12067 bp, 12 predicted proteins | sample MGYA00514754_ERZ651768 | MGnify/ENA metagenome assembly ERZ651768 | reverse complement strand
CTCGAAGGAGGAGTTGATCGAGTTATGTTTGTTCTAGAGGGAGTTTAAGAACCTAGGTTCATTACGAAATACTTATTTCTGAATATCCGATATTCTCAAGATTATGTTGTTGGAGACATTTTTGATCTTGGTACATTTGAACTTTCTAAATGTGAGTAATCCCCAATAATTCTTCACAGTCAGACACCCTCCAAGTAAAATTCCCACATTCTTGTAAATCATACCAAATCGTGATATACATTGGGTACTACTAACCAGTAGAATTGCACTTTACAATATCTAAACAGTAACCGGTATGAAACTTTTAGGATAGTATGAAAAAAGAATTTGGTATAAACGTAATTTCAACTGCTTGCGGTGTCAAGCCCCACACAATCAGGACGTGGGAAAAGAGATATCAGGTCTTTACGCCAGAGCGTTCTAAAGGAGGGCAAAGACTATACAGTGAAGTTGATCTGGCCAAAGCAAAGCTCATTGTTGCATTGATAGAACAAGGTCACACTATATCAAGTTTAGCGAGACATTCATTGCAAGATCTTCGTTCATTACTGGTTGTGAACAAAGGTGAAGATTCTGAATCGGGAAAGATGTTTACTTCTGTTGAAACAAAGAGATTACTTCAGCATTTGGCAAATTTTAATATTGACATGGTTGCCTCTGGGATGCAGCACCTTCGCTTGAGTATAGGCGTAAAAGAATTTATTTTTAAAATTGTTTTACCTGTAATGCAAGAGATTGAAAAGTTGTATTTAAAAGGAATGTATTCGGTTACCCAAGAACATATTATTTCAACAATTGTTGGAGATCAGCTTCACCAAATTAATTTATCTAATCAAGGGCCTAACCATGACCGTTTTGCTTTAGCGACTCCTGAAGGAAATTTACATGAACTCCCTATTATGATCGCAGAAATTATTTGTAATGCGAATCGTGTTTCAACTAATTACCTTGGTGCTTCACATCCGGCAGAGTGTTTGAGCGAAGCTGTTAATGCTCTTAAATGTAAAACTATTGTGATGGGGGTTATTTCATCAGCTCAATGGAATTACGAAAAGAATATTGTTCCATACCTTGAATCAATGGATAAATATTTGAAAAATAAAGTAAAAGTTTTACTTGGTGGTGGTAGTGAGGTTGATTTCCCAGAATTTAAGAACATAGAAAATGTGAAGGTCATCAAAAGTTTTGAAGACTTCGATAAATTGCTCATAGAATTAAAATAAAGTTTGAAATGAAAAAAGTGGCAGATATCGGCTCTGAGTAACTCCCACTAATTCTTCACAGTCAGACACCCCCCAAGTAAAATTACCAATTCTTGTAAAATAAACCGATTGGTGTTATATATTTGGTTTCTTCTAACTCATTGTAATTTGAATATCCATTGTTCCCTAGACCCTTTTTAAAGTAATTTTAAAATGGCAGAGTCTAAACCTAGGTGAAAACTTGCAGCAATTCTTGCGGCATTTATATCCATATTACATTTATTCTAATTGATGTTGTCGGAGAGATTAGCCTTGTTTAAAACACGATTCATAAGGTGGTGACATCATGAAAAATGAAATTAAACGGGTTCTTGTTACAGGGGCTACTGGCCATATTGGTTACAATATATGTATGGCTATTCTAGAGTCCAAAATTGAACTTATAGTTTTAGGGAGGCAAAATGAGTCCAATTTTCGACAGGGCTTTTCTTTGCCCTGCAAATATTTTCAATGGAAAAAACCAGCCGAGAGTTTGCCTCCGCTTCAGGCCATGGACGTTGACGCCGTTATTCACCTTATGGGTGAACCATTAGATGGAAGAAGATGGACAGAGCAAAGAAAACTTGAGTTACACTCATCTAGAATCAACTCCACAATAAACATGGTAAATGCAATTGAGGGTGCCGTAGGACGTATAAAAATTCTTGTAACTGCATCGGCCATAGGTATTTACGGAGATGGAGGTGATAACACTTTAACGGAAAGGTCTAAAATCAGCGACGGGTTTTTAGCAAAACTATGTCAGGACTGGGAACAGGAGGCCAAGAAATCCTCCTGCCGAAACGTACAGCTCAGGTTTGGAATTGTTTTAGCTAACGATAGTAGGGCACTAAAAAAGATGTTACCAATTTTTGAAAATGGTTTTGGTGGCCCTTTATCGTCCGGTAATCAATGGATGAGCTGGGTTCATATTGAAGACGTTGTGGGAATTACAATGAAAACTCTTCACGACCCTAAGTTAGCTGGACAAATAAACATTGTTTCTCCAAAGCCAGTTAGAAACAGAGAATTTACAAAACTTTTAGCAAGTGCATTGAAAGTAAAAGCTATATTACCCGTACCTAAAATTGCTCTTAGGTTAGTATTGGGTGAAATGGCCGGTGTGGTTTTGTCGAGCCAAAAAGTTATACCAGAAAAAGCAGTTGCTAATAATTATACTTTTAAATTCACAAATTTAGATGAAGTATTTCGCTCACTTTTTAGTTGGAAGGAATCCTGTCACGACAGATTATTTGAACAACAACAATGGACTCCCAAGCCCCTTAATGATGTGTTTGATTTTTTCAGTGATGTGAAAAACCTTGAAGAACTAACCCCTCCATTATTAAACTTTAGAGTCGTTGGTAAATCGACTGAGAATATTCAAGAAGGAACCAAAATCGATTATAAACTGAAGATACGCGGTGTGCCTGCTAAGTGGACGTCCCTAATTACAAACTGGCAGCCAATGACCCAGTTTGCAGATGTGCAGCTTAAAGGACCCTACGCTAAGTGGCACCACCTTCATCTCTTTAGATCCTTGGCTGGGGGAGTTCTACTTGAAGACAAAGTTGTCTATCGTCTTCCGTTTTCTCGTTTCGGCGGCAACTTTCTACATTGGTTCATTCGAAAGGACGTTAAAACAATTTTTAGTTACAGGAGAAAGAGAATAAAAGAATGGTGCTAGCTTCGATAGTAACTTACAGCGGGAAAAACTCCAAACAGCAGTAAAGATTCAAGCTTGGAAGATGGTATAAACTTTCATGAGTAGGTATTAGAATCTCTAAATAAGTCGCAATGGAGATCCCTCACTCCTGTGCCAGTTGGATATAAGTTTTTTATATCCTTTAAGCTTTACGCAAGTATAAGCCTTATACATTACATCCCTTAACGCCATTAAGAAAATTCCACGCCAAATAATACTAAAATCTTCTATGGATATCTGCTCCTTTTTCTAGAAGCACAATTATAACTTAAATAATTATATCAATTAGATAATTATTAGCAATTTAGGCATCACTTTTTAGTGGACTCATCTTTTGCAGGTTTGTTTAATGGCAGTGTCTTATCGGCGATCCCACGCAACATGCCAGCAAAAACTAACTGATGTAACGGGTATAACGCATACCAGTAAATTAGTCCGAGTAACCCGACCGGATCAAAAATCGCTGTTTGACGAATCGTTGATGAAAAGTCGTCGCCCACAACTTCGAATTCTAGCCATGCCCTCCCAGGCAGTTTCATCTCAGCAGCCAGACGTAGGAAGTGGTTGGGATCGTGCTCTTCGACACGCCAGAAATCGACAGTATCACCAACTCGCAGGATTTCAAAATGTGCCCGTCCACGCCGCATACCTACTCCACCCACAAGCAAATCAAGAAATCCACGTAACTGTCACAACCAGTTCCACGCGTACCAACCTGTATCTCCACCAATTCTTTGAATTGGCTTAAAGGTTAGTGTAGGTGACATATTTACTTTTACTATTCGCGAATCAACCAGTCTCAGTGCTTTGGTAGCACCTGTTATTTGATCCAGCCCAATAAATCTAAAAATCAATTTATATTTTTCATAAAAGACACTATAGTGGATTTGCCGAAATAGTAGGTCTCAATATTCATTATGTGGGAATGCTATTGATCAAGCTATTTGGGGGTATAAATGGGGGTATATTTAAATATAATAAAATATTTATGTTGTAATATCAATAACTTTATTCCTAAATGTAGAAGGCTCCCTCGTCGCATAACGTTGAATTTTAGTTACTGTTAAGTAACACAGCGCCGATCGCCATAGAAGTTGCCGCTTGAACAGGATCAATCACGGGTATGCCTAGATATTCTGCCAATGGTGCACGGTGAGTTGCCATTCCAGCGCAGCCAAGAATGATCGTTTCTGCGCCATCCAGATCACGTAGTTCCATACCGACTTCGCAGAGCCTGGTAAAGGTTTGTGATCCGGTTGCGCTTTCATGAACCGACAGATTAACCGCCCGTTCATTCGCCATTCGCTCAGTGACCCCCATTTGACGAATATATCGCAAGTGCCGTTTGATCGACACATCGGCAATGGCAATGACGCCAAATCGGTCACCTTGCGAAAGAGCTGTCAGTATTCCACATTCCTGAATGCCAAATACCGGTTTGTCAGTCGCCTCTCGGCAGACATGAAGGCCCGGATCAGAATAACAAGCAATGATAAACGCATCCACGTCACTGCGTTGTTTAACCATTCGCATCAGCGGCAAGGCGACTGAATCTACATCGGCCTGGCTCTCAATACCAAACGGCCCCTCCTCCAGAGTAATGCATTCAATCTTGGGGTTTCCAGCGACTGAATAAAGTTTTAGCGCCTCAACCATGCCATCGGTAACGGCCTGATTCGAATTAGGATTAATCGCTGCGATCAGCATGCTTATTGGTCCTTATAACAATTTAGCTTCAAAAGTGCGGGTGTGACTTAACAAGGCATCATCCCCCAACGGGGCAACATCTTCGGGTTCACGCTCAAGGAAACTGCCAGAGCCACGCTCAACCTGAAGTGTTTCATTATAAACTACTACCCGTCCTTGATTAATAACCGTTCTGGGCCAGCCGGTAATCTCCATTCCATCATATGGGGTGTAATCCATATTATCATGCAGGATCGCCGTAGAAATAACTCGTTCCCAATTGGGATCCCAGATCGCGATGTCGGCATCACTCCCTATTGCAATCGTTCCTTTGCGCGGATGCAGGCCGTAGATTTTAGCTGCATTGGTCGATGTCAGTGCCACAAACTGGTTCAATGACAAGCGTCCTTTTCTGACGCCTTCGGAGAATAGTAATGGCATACGGGTTTCAATACCGGGTACTCCGTTAGCGATTTTCTTAAACGTGGGGTTCGGACCGGCATTGAATTTGCCGGTCTCATCATAGCGGTAAGGGGCATGATCAGAAGAGAACACCTGAAACGTATCGTTGGTTAAGCCGAGCCAGATCGCATCCTGCCCGGCTTTGTCCCGTGGGGGAGGCGAACAGCAGAACTTGGCCCCTTCCATGCCCTCGCGGTCGAGGTCGTCGGCTGTCAGAAATAGATATTGCGGGCAGGTTTCACCGTATATCGGTAACCCCTGATTTCGGGCTTTGAGAATGGCATTGGCAGCTTCCGGTGCCGAGACGTGTACAATCAACAACTTAGCATCGGTCAGTCGCGCCAGATCAATTGCGCGGTGAGAGGCTTCGCTTTCGGCAATCGAGTTATGGCTGACAGCATGATATTTAGGAGCGACATAACCTCCGTTCAACAACCGCTCTGAAAGCCAGTTGATGACATCATTGTTTTCCGCATGGACCATGGTCATTGCTCCGTGTTGACGTGCAATGGAGAGTACATCCAACATCTGATGATCATTAATTTTCAGCATTTCATAGGTCATGTAAACTTTGAATGAAGAATAGCCCTCCATAATCAAGGCGGGCAGTTCCTGCCACAGTACATTTTCAGTAGGGTCGGAGATGATCAAATGGAAAGCATAATCAATTACAGATTTTGGCCCGGCCCGGTCATGGGCGGTCTTGATGACATCCCGAAGATTTTGGCCTCGATGCTGGGCAGCAAAAGGAATGAAAGTTGTGTTTCCACCAAATGCCGCCGAGACACTGCCAGAATAGAAGTCATCGGCAGTCATGATCCTAGTCGATGATTCTTGCTCAATATGACAGTGCGCCTCGATACCACCGGGCAATACCAACTGGCCCTCTGCCTCAATCGTCCGTTCAGCCTTACCAAGGTCATGACCCAAAGCTACTATTTTTCCCGCACGAACACCTACATCAGTCTTGAAGGTATCACTGGCTGTTGCGACCGTCCCTCCGCGAATTATCAAATCGAATTTACTCATAACGTTCTCCTTACAGGCTACGACCAATTGCTTTCAAGCGTGTATCAAGGCGGGCTAACAATCCAGTCAGTTCCTCATGATCGACGGCTGTCATTTTCGGTCCCGGCGCACGGGTTGATGAATTGGCGATTGCACCGCGCCGACGCAAAATTTCTTTCCTTGCCGCAAGACCATAACCAATCTGTTGTTCATAACGGACGACGGGAAGGTACAGATCAAATATATCCTGTGACTCGCTGATCTGACCGGCTCTGTGGAGATCAATCGCTTCAACCAACATCTCAGGGAAGGCAAACCCTGTCATTGCCCCATCTGCGCCCCGGCCCAGTTCTTCTGGCAGGTACAAACCGCCGTTTCCAACCAAAATTGAAACCCTGCGTAGATTGTCCTCTCTGTCAGGGGCATTTCTGATGCTTGTTAGCTTGCCGAGACCGGGGCAATCTTCATGTTTGAACATCACCAGTTGATCAAAATCACGAACAAGTCTGTTAAAACAATCGGGGGAAATATATACATTGGTCGTTTGTGGGTAGTCCTGATAGCAAACCGGAATATCCGGCCCCAATGCTTCAAAAACCTGGCAGAAATAATTATAAATGGCTTCTTCTGTCTTCAAGTTGGAAACAGGGGCAATCATCACACCTGCAGCTCCAGAGTCCATGCTGCCCTTAGCAATATCAGCCAGATTATTCGTCCCTGGATCAGAAATGCCAACTATGACAGGTACCCGACCGTTAACCCGCTTAATCATATAAGTTATGAAGGTTTGGGCCTCATCAACCGACATTTTGACCGCTTCTCCCATCATTCCCAAGATTGTCATTCCGGAGACTTTCTTGTCGATATAATATTCAACTAAACTATCGGCACTGTCGTAATCAATGATACCGGTATCATCAAATGGCGTCGCAGATATGACATAGACCCCTTTGGAATCTTCACTTATTAGCTCAGTCACGTTATTTCTCTTCGGTAAAATTTTTAAATTTTCCACTGATTATATCTTCTGGTGAAGGAATGCTCATTGAAAACCGATCATGTGTCCTGATATATTGGTTCGCATACAGGCGGCCAATCGGGTTATAATTATCCCAGTTAATGCACTTCGTTTCAAGGTCAATCAAACCCTCTTTGGCATGCAGTCCAACAATTTCACCAATTGCCAAATCTCGAGTCTTGGCAAATTGTAAAACAGTAACACGGCGACATTCCAGAGCCACGGGAGCCTCTGAAATATAATCTACATCAATATGTTCTGAAGGTGTTAGTGATAACCCTGCTGGGCCAATCTCACTTTCATTTTTTGGAAAATCTGCGGCACAGGCCACCATCCGCTCGGCAATGCTTTCGTCAACCATGTTTACGACAAATTCACCGGTCAGACGAATGTTGTGAGTTGTATCCTTCAGGCTTAGGCCAGGTTTCGACTGTAAGCCAAGAACAACCAGAGGCGGATCCTCTGAAAAGACATTGAAAAAACTGAACGGTGCAGCATTGATTGAACCATTTTCGTTACGGGTAGTGACCAGCGCTATTGGGCGCGGCACAACGGTCGCCGTAATCAATTTATAGCGGTCCTTTGGCCCAAGTTCTTCAAAGTCAAAAAACATTGCTATTCACAGGCTCGATTACACCGGTTTGCTCAACAATTAACCCATAATGTTCCGTGCGACGATGGCGGGCAAAGTCGAAAATGGTTTTCTTACCAAAATTGCAGTCATCCAGATCACAGGCATGTACAATCAGCTCATCCTCTTCGGTCTTCGCCTCAACCAATATTTTCCCATCCGGGTTGACAATCAAACTGCCACCGATCAAGGGGAAACCATCTTCAGCTCCTGCCTTGGCAATCGCGACGACCCAGGTTGAATTTTGATAAGCACCTGATTGCAAGACCAGACGATTATGGAACAAACGATCTGCCGGGCCTTCTTTTGAGTTCTGAGGATTAACGGAGGGTGTGTTGTAACCAAGGACAACCATTTCCACCCCTTGAAGCCCCATTACCCGATAGGTTTCAGGCCAGCGTCTGTCATTACAGATACACATGCCAAAAATGCCATCCATTGTCCTGGTCACGGAAAAGCCGGTATCGCCCGGTAAGAAATATCGTTTTTCAAGGTGTTGAAAATCGCGCTCCGTATCGAATTCTGAATGACCAGGCAGGTGGGTTTTCCGGTAAAGGCTGACAATGTTGGCATCTCGATCCGTCAGGATTGAGGTGTTATAATGAAGCCCCTCCGATGTCAGTTCTGCAAAGCCAAATGATATGGCAATTTTGAGTTCACGAGCTCGGTCAAATAAGGGCTGCGTCAAGGGGCCCGGCATTTCACGTTCAAACCACGTATCGACCTCGGCTTGATCTTCCATATACCAGCGCGGGAAAAATGTCGTTAGGGCTAGTTCTGGAAATACAACGAAAGTACACCCTTCGGCGTTGGCTTTCTCCAGCAAGGCAATCATTCGTTCTACAGCTTGTTCACGGGTATCGGCCTTCTGAATGGCTCCCATCTGGGCGCCTCCAACAACGACTGTTCTCATTTCAGTATCTCCTTTATAACAAATACAGATAAATTAACTGGTGGCCAATTTTTGCTCAAACCGACTTAAAATTCTCACGGAGGGCCATAAAATAATGAGGTAAATAATCGCCGCCATGACGATAGGCGATGCATTGTAAGAAATTGAGCGTGCCATATCAGATGAATACAACAGCTCTGGCAAGGCGACGACACTGGCCAGTGACGTCAGCTTTACAACTTCAATGGTGTTACTGATCAGGTCCGGCAGGACATTGCGAACAGCCTGTGGCAAAATGACGTATAGCATTGTCTGAAATAGACTTAGCCCAGTTGAGCGGGCAGCCTCTGTCTGGCCCTTACCGATACTTTCAATACCTGCGCGATAAACCTCGCCATAATAGGCAGAGTTGTTGAGCAAAAATGCTAAACAAACAGACGTGAATGGGCTCATGCGAATTCCGGCAAAAGGCAATCCTGCATGGATAAAGATCAACAATACAAGCGGCGGAATGGCTCTGAAGAAATCAACATATATAATTACCAAAAAACGAACCAGAGCGAACCGGCTATCCCCTAGTAATGCGACACCAAGCCCTCCCATCAAACCCAAGGGGATAACAGCGGCGCTAAGCATCAATGTCATCCCCAGGCCACGCCAGACGATTGGCATCGCCTCAATCATAATACCGATATTGAAGAATTGCTGAATAATTTGTTCCATCAGTTTTTCTTCCAGGCAAAGCGGGTTTCAATCCTGCGGCCCAGATAAACTATCGGTACAAACAGCAGAACATAGGCAATTGCCCCCATCATTAAGGGAGAGGCATTAGAGGAAAAAGACTGAGCGATAGTAGCCTGATTAAGAATTTCACCGACGCCAACAACCATGCCCAGCGCCGTATTTTTTGTAATGGCGATTGTCCGGTTGGTTAAAGGAGGTATTGTCATTCGAATAGCCTGAGGCAGAATAACATAGATTAATGTTTGGGAGTATCCCAAGCCAGTTGACCTCGATGCCTCCCATTGTCCTTTATGAATGGAAGTAATGCCGGCCCAAAAAATTTCTTCGGCAAACGACCCCAAAACAAAAGACAGTACCAGAATGACAACCATAAACCCACTGAAGTTTAGTCCTACATTTGGTAGACCAAAATAGAACAGAATGATCAAAACCAACGGTGGCAAGGAACGCAAGATGTCAACAAGGCAAATAATGGAATAATTAATAATCTTGATCTGATAGGATCGAATTAAAGCCAGAATTAGTCCAAGGCTAATTCCACAAATAACGACCAGGACTGCCAGTTCACAGGTGACGACGAAACCTCTGCCAATCGCTGGCAGGTATTGGACCATTACGTCCCACTTGAAAAAAGTGTCGATAAATCGTTCCCACTGGGTCATTGTCTTCAGTGCTCGATTTGATGGAGGAAATCACGAGTTCGTTGATGTTCAGGATTTTCAAATAATTTTTCAGGTGGCCCTTGTTCTACAATATAACCATCTTCCATGAAGATAATGCGGTCGGCTGCCGCCCTGACAAAACTCATCTCATGACTGACAACCAGCATAGTCATGCCGTTGTCTTTCAGATCCTTCATAACATTCAACACATCGCCGACGAGTTCTGGGTCAAGGGCGCTGGTAGGTTCATCAAAAAGCATAATTTGCGGGTCAAGAGCGAGAGCGCGGGCAATCGCAACACGTTGTTGTTGCCCACCTGATAGTTGAGCGGGGAAACTTTCAGCTTTATCAAGTAAACCAACGCGGCCAAGTTGTTTTAGGGCAATATCATGGGCATCAGCTTTGCTCAGGCCAAGGACTTTGCTTAATGCCAGCATCACATTGCGTTCTACCGAGAGGTGCGGGTAGAGATTGAAGGATTGAAACACCATTCCGATTTGGCGACGATATTTATTAATGTCCGCGCCAGCATCTATAATATTGATATTGTTGAAGATGATTGTACCACTGTTGGCTTCTTCCAAACGATTACAGCAACGTAAGAAGGTGCTTTTCCCGGAACCGGATGGACCAAGAATAAAAACAAGTTCACTTCTCTTGAGCGATAAATCAACTCCCTTCAGAACTTTAAGGTTTCCAAAAGATTTATGAAGGTCGGTAACTTGAAGAATAATTTCGCTGTTGGCATCCACGGAAATTTTTCCTCTATCAACAATAAATAAGGTGAAGTAATTCCCCTGCCTGGCCGGGTGTCTAGCAGGGGAAATTTTGCGTCACTTACAAATTAGTGGATGAGGGCCTGACTGATGGCCTTCAAGCCCTGGTACGCCATAACCTTCATATGCTGAAACAGCAGCATCGCCAGGACTAGGCTCAACACCGAACCACTTTACTGATAGCTTGGCTATTGTGCCGTCCAGTTTCATGCACTCAACAACGCCTTCAACCTTGTTGCGCATGGCAACATCGTCTTTACGAAATGGAATGGCAAAAACATTTCCAGTTGAATGGCGATAAGAAAGCTCAATTGCCGGATTTTTCTTGGCAGCCCAGGCAATAACCGTGTTACCGGCAACGTTTGCGTATGCCCGTCCGGCAACGACGGCCTGAACAGCATCGGTATTTGTGCCATAGGAATCTATTTTCCAGCCAATTTTACTTTCCAGAGCACGAGCCCATCTATCGTAGGCAGAGCCTTTGTTAACCGCTATGGTTTTGCCTTTGAAACCTTCCAGAGAGGTAACTTGTGCGGAACCCTTTTTTATTACAAACCAGTAATCTGTGTTTAAGTATCCTTCGGAGAACAGGATGTTTTTGGTTCTCTCAACCGTAACGGTGGTTGGTGCAACAAGGAAATCATATGTGCCCGCTTGCATGCCGGGTAAAAGGCCTGACCACTGAGCGGCGGTAATATTCATTTTGCGGCCAAGGCGTTTGCCAATCTCATTGGCAAAATCAACATTAAAGCCTTCGACACCACCTGACATTTTCGGCATAGCATGAGGAGCAAAGGTTCCATCGAGTGCAACATTCAATGGACCCTCGGCTGCTTGGCCGGCTGTCATGGAAAAGCAGGATAAAACCAAACCCAGGCCAATTTTCTGAAGGGACTTGTACATCATTAACTCCTTTTAAATATTAATGGAATTGCTGGCGTTAAGAGGGTTCAACGCTAAGCCAGATCACGCTAAACTTTTCAGAGTGTACTTGCTTGGATTTAAAGTGTCAAGAGTTATTATTACAATGCACTTCGTTTCAAGGTCAATCGAACCCTCTTTGGCATGCAGTCCAACAATTTCACCAATTGCCAAATCTCGAGTCTTGGCTTCCGGGCTAATACAAGACTTCCCGTTTAATAGAGCTGAAAAGGTTTTCCTGCTCACTCCCAATAACTTCGCTCCATTTGTAACTGTTAGCGGAAAATAAAAATAATTGGCATATTGCTCTTGCGTCTTTCA
>ERZ651768.2734-NODE-2734-length-12068-cov-19.010091_pt1 | contig 12068 bp, 7 predicted proteins | sample MGYA00514754_ERZ651768 | MGnify/ENA metagenome assembly ERZ651768 | reverse complement strand
GCCGCACTACATCAGCCCGGCGGCGGAGTGAATCAGGCAGTTCGCGGATTTCAGTCTCCGGGAAGATGCCCTTCATCGCGATCACGCGCACCCCCTCGCCGCAAAGATGTCGGGCCATGTCCATCAGCGCCGGCAGCGCGGCAACCGCCCGCGACACAAGCGTATCAAAATTCTCTGTCGGTCGGTAATTTTCAACCCGGCTGTGGACAGCTACCACGCTGGTGAGTTCCAGGGTTGCACAGGCCTGTCGCAAAAAAGCCACCCGTTTGCCGCGGCTATCAAGCAAGGTCCACTGATCGGCCGGTCGACAGATGGCCAGCGGCAGCCCAGGAAATCCAGCGCCAGCGCCAATGTCCAGATGGCGCCGGCCTTTCAATAAAGGCGCGATTGACAGACTGTCCAGCAAGTGACGCGACACCGCCTCTGAGCGGCAGAGCGTGCCAGTGAGGTTATGGACCTTGTTCCAGGTATATAGCAACTCCAGAAACTGTGTACACCGCTGCGTGGCCGGTTCATCCAAAATACAGCCTGCACGCGCAGAGCCTGTGCTGAGTTGATTCGCCAGTTCCTGCTGATCGTGCAACGCGTGACCTCGATCAGGCCGCAGACTGCAGTGATCGTTTCTTAAGGTACACCAGCAACAACGAAACTGCTGCCGGTGTAATTCCCGAGATGCGGCCCGCCTGACCCAATGTGGCCGGTCGGTGTGCCGTGAGCGTTTGGCAGACTTCGTTGGACAGCCCGCGCACCTCCCGGAAATCCAAACCTTCGGGGATTTTCGTTTCCTCGTGACGTCGACGGCGTTGAATTTCATCCTGCTGACGTTCAATATAACCGGCATAACGCGCTTCGTTTTCCAGCTGCTCGATGACTTCGGGAAAATCAATTCCGGGCCCAGCACCCGGCAGCGTCACAAGTTCGCGGTAACCAGTCTCCGGCCGCAGCAGCAGTTCTGCTAATCGGGATTCACGCGTCAGTGGCTGACCCAACAATTTTTCGGCTGCTTTGGCTGCCGTCGAATCGGGCCGAATCCAAGTGTTCTGAAGCCGCTGTCGCTCCTTGACAAACACTTCGCGCTTTTCGTTGAAATACTGCCACCGCGCATCGTTCACCAGCCTCAGCGTTCGTCCCGTTTCTGTCAGCCGCAGGTCCGCGTTGTCTTCTCTGAGCTGCAATCGGTACTCAGCTCGCGAAGTAAACATGCGGTAAGGCTCCGTGACGCCGCGTGTCACCAGATCATCAATCATGACGCCGATATAGGCTTCGTCGCGGCGCGGTGTCCACGGCTCGAGCCCCTGGGCACCACGAGCGGCATTCAACCCGGCAATCAACCCCTGGCCGGCCGCCTCTTCATAACCGGTGGTGCCGTTGATCTGTCCTGCGAAATACAGCCCCTCTACAGCCAAAGTTTCCAACGATGGGCGAAGGTCTCTGGGATCAAAGTAGTCATACTCAATCGCATAGCCTGGTCGGGTGATGATGGCATTCTCAAAACCCCGGATACTCCGAACCAATTCCCACTGCACATCGAATGGCAGACTGGTAGAGATACCGTTCGGATAGACTTCGTGTGTATCCAGGCCTTCAGGCTCGACAAAAATCTGATGTGCCGACCGCTCGGCAAATCGCACTACTTTGTCTTCTACCGAAGGACAATACCGCGGTCCTGTACCCTCAATGACGCCGCTGAACAACGGGGACCGGGTAAGGCCGGAACGGATAATCTCGTGAGTACGTTCGTTGGTGTGGGTGATATGACAGGAAACCTGGCGAGGGTGTTGTTTGGGATCTCCTAGAAAAGAAAATACCGGCACTGGCACGTCGCCGGGTTGCTTCTCCAACGGATCATAGTCAATAGTTCGCCCGTCCAGTCGAGGGGGCGTACCGGTTTTCAGCCGTCCCGTGCGCAAGGACAGGCTGTGCAGATTACGGGCCAGCACGGCCGATGGCGGATCGCCCGCCCGGCCGCCTTCATGATTGTCTAGACCGACATGTATGCGTCCAGCAAGGAACGTTCCTGCTGTTAGCACTACGGACCTCGCGTCAACAGTCAGTCCACTGTGTGTGACGATACCTGTTACGTGCCCATTCTCGATCACGAGGTCGTCCACGGCCTGTTGAAACAGGCTCAGGTTCGGCTGGTTTTCAACACACTGGCGAATCGCCTGTCTGTACAGCACCCGGTCAGCCTGAGCACGAGTTGCACGCACTGCCGGGCCTTTTCTGGCGTTGAGGATGCGGAACTGAATACCAGCTCGATCAATCGCCTGTGCCATCGCCCCGCCCAGAGCGTCTATTTCCCGGACGATATGACCCTTGCCGATCCCGCCAATGGCCGGGTTACAGGACATCTGTCCGATGGTCTCTATGCTGTGGGTGATCAGCAGCGTTCGGGCGCCCGTCCGCGCGGCGGCGAGCGCCGCTTCGGTGCCCGCGTGACCGCCGCCGATCACGACAACATCAAACTGATCTGGATATTTCATCGCTCAGGGGGCTTAGTTGTTGCTGTAGTAGTAATCGTATCGATTGTGGATAAGACTGGTAAATGAAGCAGACTCAGCATACGAGAGGCTGGTGCCATCTGGAAACCAGATCGCTGTGTAGAGCTTGCTGCCGTGCTTTTTCTTGAGTTCGGCTAGGCGCCGGTGCAACTCGGATCGGGTCACTTCTGTGGTCTGTTTCTGGCCAGGCTCCCCCAGCGAATAATGGTCGCCGGTCGCGTCCTTCCAGTACCGAACCCGCACCACGACCCGGCCCACCTTGCTCCGCGCCGGTTTGATCAGCCGATTGTACTCGAACTCAAGTTTCGTATTGCGGGCTTTCAGGATCTCAAGTGCTTCAAGATCTTCTTTTAGTAAATCCCGTTCCTGCTTGAACGCCGCTACCTCGTCCGCATGTTTGGCGCGCAGAGTTTCCAGTTCTACCTTGGTCAGCTTGTACTGATCACCCACCGCTATGAGCTGACCTGTCAACGAGGCTTTGTCTTCGGACAACGATGTAGCCCGCCCCTCTAGAGACCGCTTGTCCTGTGCCAAACTTTGATTTGCCACTTCAAGCTGGTCGCGTACTTGGGCAACCGCAACTATTTCCTGTTGCAGTGTCTGTTTTAGAGCAGCCTGTTCCGCCAGTTGTTGCTGCAGAGAACGCTTGTCTTCGAAAAGACGGGCGATATCGTCTTTATGCTTCATCTGGGCTATAGCCAGTTGGTCTTTTAGTGTCTCCAGCCGTGCTATGTCTGCATTCAAGTTGACGTTCTTCTCGACTAGCTCATCGTGATTCCGCGCCAGTTTGGAATTCTCATCAGATTCAAGCGAAAGCTTGATCTGCAACTCTCGTCCAAGTTGTCGAGCAACACTCAGTTCGTCAATCAGGGCCTGGTTGTCTTTCTCTGCTTCTTGTAAGCCTGACTCGTCCTGTGCTTTCGCCTGCGTTAACTCAGTGTAATCATCTCGTAGGGATTGGATTTCGTTTCTCAGTTTGGCAATATTAATCTGCAGTTCACTGCGCGTATCTTCAAGCATTGTGATCTTGCCAGATGCTTCCTGATGCTCGGTCTGCAATTCATCATATTCGAGCTGCAGGCCCTTTATAGTTTTGTTCAACTTAACGATCTCGATCTGTAAGTCGCTTCGAGCAGACTGAAGTGAAGTGGTCTCGCTGGAAGCAGTCTTGTAATCTAGTTTCAGTTGATCATGTTCGAGCTGCAGTACACGCTTCAAATCACCGAGCATCGAGAGTTCTGTACGCAGGGTGGCATTTTGTTCACTCAGCCCCGTCTTGTCTTTTTGCAACTCGGCCATGGCGCCGGTTAAACGTCTGATCTGTTCCTGCAGTTGTTGCCTAACTGACTCGAAATCCAAAAGTCGTCGTTCCTGTCCGAGAGAAGTTTCGACCAATACCGCTTTTTCTTTCTGGATCTGGGCTTTTTCACCAACCAGTGTGTCGTACTGTGCCTCGAGCGCCTTCTTGAGCGTTGCAAGCTCCGTCAGTTGGCGGACGAGCGAGCGTTTTTCCGTCGTGAGGGCTGTGTGCTGTGTGGATAATTCGGCCTTCTCTGTCGCGAGTTGTTGGCGGGTTGCGAGCGCGTGATCGCGTTCTCCAGTAGCTTCAGCGAGGTCGCGTTCCAGCACGCCCTTGAGGGCGGTAAGCTCAGCCAACTGACGGACCAGTGTGAGCTTTTCTTCGCTCAGACTATTGTGCGCCGCTGTTTCAGTGTTGAGCGCCTGTTCTAACCCTTGTGCGGTGTCAGTCAGTCGAGAAACCTCTCCTTCGAGACGGTTTCGAACAGTGATCAGCGCGCTGTGTTTGTCCTCCAGCGACTGTAGATTTTTCGACAATGCCTGTCCCGATTGGATCAGACTTTGTTTTTCGTTCGTCAGACCCTTACGAACCTGTTCCAATGCAGCGATATCTCTTAATAACGTTTCAACTCGATCTTGCCGTGCCACTGAAGTCCGATGCTCATCATCTCGCTGGGTTTGCACTTCCGACAAGTGCTGTTCCAGCAACGCGATGTCATTACCGAGGGTGGTCACCTTTGATTCAAGCCGGTCACGCGTGCCCAAAAGGGCTGTCTTGTCCTGGGTCAACTGTACTCGGCTATCGTCCAGTACTGTGTTCTGCGCGATGAGTACACGTTTTTCATCCTGCAACACAGTCCGTTCACCGATTAGGGCAGCCACCTCGTTTTCTAGCTCAAGCCTCAGTGATTCAAGCGACTGGTGCTTCTGCTCCAGACTCAGCAATGCCCCGTCGAGGGTGTCACGCTGCTCTGTCAACGTACCGCGCTCTGCGGTCAGATGATCCCGAAGTTGTTCAAGCGCTGTGACTTCGCTGAGCAGTTCACCGATCTGTAGCTGCTGTTTTTGCGATGTAGCTTCAGCACGTTCTTTTAGCGCAACGGTTTCGCCCAGCGTGAGTTGCAGTGCCGCCACCTCTTCTCCCAGGGAATTGGTTTTGAGTTCCAGCGCTGTCCGCTCAGTCGTCACCTGTTGTTCATACGCCATGGTCGTGCGCAGCTGTCGGACCAACTCCATGTTTCGGATCAGGATGATCACCAACGCAAGCAGAAATATCATGACGATAACGGTCATAACATCGGTAAACGACGGCCAGACGCTGTCCTCGTTGGTGGCTATCTGACCTGATGGCGAGACCCGCAGGTCAACGAACCCCGCGTTGTGCATCATCTTTTCTGTGGATCTTGGAGGCGGAACCCTTCCCTGAGTAGGTCGATCATCTGCTCGAGTGAAGCACTGCTACGCTGCATCTCGTCACGATAACTAACGAGGAGTTCCTTTAGCTCATCAGCCACCTCGGCGTACTGTGCCTGAGAGGCATCGAGCCTTTTCACCAGCGCGGCAGCAGCCCGGATAATGTCGGCGAAGTCCTCGATGACTGTTTCCGGCGTGACCTGAAATCGAGGCAGCAAGATAGTCGCCGTGGTTTCTTCGACCCGACTGATCACATGCGTCTGTACGTCTGTCAGGCGAAGATAGAAATAACCGAAAAACAAATAAGCCAGAATGGCCGTCATGGTCGTGGATAAGGCGGCCGACATGCCGTGCATAACCATTCCCAAACCACCGGTCTCGGTCACCGTGGAGACCATATTGGAGGCGCCGAAAAGCGATATGGACAGAGAAACAATAGTGCCAAATACGCCCGTCAATATGAGGACGTTCTGAACAAACTTGGGAAAACTGTTACGGCTCGATTCATCGGCCAGAAGGGTAGCGGCCAATGCGTTGTGGTTAACCGGTGATCGGCGATGGTGGAGGTCGCGCAGCGTACGGTAACGCCTCAAAATAATGACACCTTCCGCAAGACCTCTCTCTGGGTCCACCCCACTGTCTACATTGTCCAAAAACTGCCCAATCGCCTGTTCTTCCCCGCCGTAGCTGATAAAAAGGCGTACCAGCTGATACATCCCGGACAAAAACAGCAGAAGGATGCCGCCATTGATGAACCAGCCCACCTGAGTCAGTTGATTCCTCAAATAGACCTCCGCCAGAAACTCGCGCTGCCACAGCGCTACCAATAAACAGATTACAGCGAGCGCTACAAGCTGCATCAGGATTGGCTTGATATAACTATTTTGCTGCCTGGACACGGTCATTGTGCGCTGTCGGTCATTGTGAAATCGCCCTTGGTCAGGCGATGATACGTTAAGCCTGATTATCCCATGATTTTCAGGGTGCCTTCGTGACAAATGGTGACTTTCTCCAGGTTTTACCTCATAAGGCCTTCAGTTTAAGCCCAGACTACGCCGGTTCTTTGGGTGTCGCTTGCGAGTTCGCAGGTAGTTTAATATACTATATAGTAGTACAAACATTATAGGAGAGCCGGACTTGCCAGCACCTAGGAAGCCTCCACCATCCTGGTGGTTGCTGGGCTACCTTGCCCAATATCAACCTCAAGCACTGCTTACAACACTGGAAAAAGCGGGCTTACCGGCGGATCGTGTCTATCAAGCGGCCGCTGAAACCGCCCAAAACCTGCCTAGTCCGGTCTATCGTCGCCTGTCGAAGGCATGGGCCGTACGTCGGTTACGTTACCGTAAAATGCCAAAGGCATAGCGGCATAATACCCATTGTACTATTAAGTTGTACAATTAAAAAACATAACAGAAGGAACAGCTCACCCCGATCTGCTTTCCGACACCCGTATCGCCAAAATACACAGCATTTCGAACAGAATGGTGGCGGCGTTCAAAGCAGTGTTGCCTGATGGATCAAGGGGAGGAGAGACTTCGACGACATCGCCACCGATAAAATCCAGACCTGTCAGTTCGCGAATCAAGCGCTGGGCTTCGCGCATGGTGATACCGCCAGCCTCAGGTGTGCCGGTGCCGGGCGTATAGACCGGATCCAACCCGTCGACATCGAAGGTCAGATACGCCGGCCCGTTACCCACCACCCGTTTTGCTTCCTGGGCTACCGCCTGCCAGCCCAGGTCATCGAATTCTTCGATGGTAATCACCCGCATCCCGTTGTCCCGCGAATAGTCGAGGCCATCGGCGAAGTTCTGACCGCCGCGAATCCCGATCTGTACGGTTCTCCGGGGATCAATCAACCCCTCTTCTGTCGCCAGGCGAAACGGTGCACCATGATGAAATTTTGACCCAAAAACCGCCGGCCAGGTATCGGTATGGGCATCAATATGGACCAGCCCCAGCGGTTGATCGTAGCCGGGCGCCAGTGCTTTTAGAATCGGGTAGGTGACTGAATGATCGCCACCGACGGCCAGAGGGCGGACCCCCGTTTTAGCAATGGCTACAAAATATCGTTCGATATCGTTGATTGCCTGGTCCAGGTTGAATAAGTCATTAAAACGAACGTCACCCAAGTCTGCTACGCGAGCCCGGTCATAGGGCTGCTCCCCCGTTGCGACATTGATTGCACGCATCAGGGTTGACTCATTTCGCACTTCCCGGGGGCCATAACGGGCCCCAGTTCGGCAGGTCAAACCGCCGTCGTAGGGTATTCCGATGATCCCGATATCCACCCCATCAAGTGATTCGACGAGCGGCGTGCGCATAAAGGTCGCTACTTCAGTGAAGCGAGGGGCTTGCATGGGCTCATAGGGCTCGCCGGTAATATCTGTGCGTTGGTAAAAACCTTTCTGGTCTGTGTTTGACATCTTCAATCTCCTGGCCGGTATCCCATTATGCGGGTTAAGTCGCCGCACGACCTTGAATTGTGCGTTGTTTCGTGACTTTGTGACACCATGAAGTATTACTGTGATCAGGGCGGTGTTCGTGCGAATAACGGTGGTTGCTGCGATGATAATCCGCAGACCCGGGCTATAGTCGATAGACTTCCCTCAAACAACTCTGCTGCGCCAAATGGTTTTCCCGCTGAGCGCTGATGGCCCATAAGACAAACTCGGAGTAACCCCATGTCTGACCGTTACATTAACTATGACAAACTACAGATCGAACGCCCGGCCGACGGGATCCTGAAGATCACATTCAACAAGCCTGAGCGCTTGAACTCGGTGGATTCTCAAACACACTCTCAGCTGACCGAAATATGGCGTGATATCGATGCGGATTCGACCGTGCGCGCGGTTTTAGTCACCGGCGCAGGAAAGGCGTTCTCCGCGGGTGGGGATTTTGACCTGATCGAAGAAATCATCGATGACCCGCAAACCAGAATGCGGGTCTGGAAGGAAGCGCGTAGCCTGGTTTACAACATTATCAACTGCAACAAAGTCATCGTTTCAGCGATTAACGGCCCGGCGGTTGGCGCGGGTCTGGTGGTAGGCCTGTTGGCCGACGTATCTATTGCAGGTAAGGCAGCACGCATTGTGGATGGTCACACCCGCCTGGGTGTAGCGGCCGGAGACGTTGCCTGCATCATCTGGCCCCTGTTGTGCGGCATGGCTAAATCCAAATACTACCTACTGACCTGCAAACCACTGAAAGGCGAGGAGGCTGAACGCATCGGGCTCGTGTCCTTGTGCGTAGACGACGACCAGCTGCAGGAGACAGCACTGGAGATTGCAACCGAACTGGCAGCTGGGGCACAAAGCGCGATCCGCTGGACTAAGTACTCCCTGAACAACTGGCTTCGGATGGCTGGACCCACGTTTGATGCGTCGACTGCGCTCGAAATGCTCGGCTTCACCGGCGCGGAAGTGAAAGAGGGTCTGGAATCGCTCAAGGAAAAACGATCGCCTCAGTTCCCAAAAGATTGTCCGCTGTAACTGCGCTGTACAACCAGTCGAATCCCCGGTGTTACCCCGCACGCACATCAATCCTCCAAGTCACTGGGTAACCGAACCAAAGCTGCCTTACAGTCAGGCAGTGCGTTGTGGTGAACTGATCTTCACAACCGGCCAGGTTGCTTTGGATACAAACCTTACTGTCATCGCCGCGACTGATTTACGTGGTCAAATCCACGCGGCGGTTGACGATCTTTGCGGGGTGCTGGATGCAGCCGACACGAAGCCGGCCGATTTAGTACAGCTGAGGGCCTTCTACATTCCGACCAACACGCTAACCAGTGACGAAATCATGGAATGGATCGGCCAATGCCTGGGTTTTCTGGGGGCAGCCGGACCAGCTATTACCCTGGTTCCGGTCGAAATGCTGATGTCGCCCGGCGTGCTGTTCGAGATTGAAGGCATCGCAATGCGTGGACAACGTGGCCAATCACTTGACCGAACTGCTGCCTCGGACCCGCACTGGTATGGTTTGCCGAGCCCTTTCAGTCACGTCTTGCGAGTAGGCCAAATGCTGTTCACCAGCGGTATCACTGCGCGGAACCGGGCGGGAATAGTGCTATCCCCGGGCGATCTGACCGGGCAATCACACGCTGTGCTGCAGCGACTCGACGGGTTGTTACGTCAACTCGGTGGCGACATCCGAGATGTCGTAAAAACCAATGTGTTTAACGTGGAGCTTGGCAACGCCCAAGACTGGTCAGCCCCTGCCCTCGCTCGGGCCAGTTACTACCCAGAACCCGGACCTGCTGCAACAGGGATTAGCCTGCGTACCGCCGAACCCCGTGATGTCATGATAATTAACGACGTGATTGCGATGCGATGCGAGGACGGGCAACGCATGGCTCGATCATACGTCTGGCCAGATAATCACTGGGACTGGCCCGTGCACTTGCCCTACCGACACGGGATTCGATGCGGCGATCTGGTGTTTCTCGGTGGTCAGGTGCCACTCAATCAAGATGCCAGTGTTGCATACAAGGGAGACATGGCCGCACAGACCGAGCTGTCCATGGAATACATTCGCCGCGTACTCCACGAGTTCGGACTGGACTTTAGACATGTAGTTCGCATCAACACCTTTTACGCAACCGGAGACACAGGGGACGCAGATGAGTCCCTTTGGAAGCGCAACCTACATGCGCGCTTTGCCCACTTTGTGTCGCCCGGACCGACAACAACCGGCATACCTTTGCCCTACCTGGCGTACGCGGAGATGAACATCGAAATTGATGTGATTGCGATGGTCTAAATATTTCAGTAAGGCGAATAGGTCGTGTCTATCTACTTATACAGACAAAACCGTAGGGGTCATTGATCAGCACAAGCCGCTTGCGCTGACCCGCCTTTGGAACTGGGCAAACTGTGTAGAATCGGCTTACCAAACGCCTTTTGATAGGTGAGCCAGGACATCGGACTATGCCAACCACAACACTCAATCGATACGCACCAGAACGACACATCAAAGCGCCAACCGGGGATGAACTTCAGTGCAAGCACTGGGGGGCCGAGGCCCCGATGCGAATGCTGATGAATAACCTGGACCCTGAGGTCGCGGAAAACCCGGCCGAATTAATCGTCTACGGTGGGGTCGGACGGGCTGCCCGCGACTGGGACAGTTTCGATCAAATTATAGGTTCGCTCAAGAACCTCGAGGAGAACGAAACACTGCTCGTCCAATCGGGTAAGCCTGTCGGTGTGTTCCAAACCCATGAAGAAGCACCCCGGGTACTGATTGCCAACTCGAACCTGGTTCCTCACTGGGCAACACTGGAACATTTCTCAGAACTGGATCAACAGGGCCTAATGATGTACGGACAGATGACGGCCGGATCCTGGATTTATATCGGTTCCCAAGGCATCGTTCAGGGGACCTATGAAACGTTCGCGGAACTGGCTCGACAGCACTTCGACGGCTCGTTCGAAGGCCGGTGGATACTGACTGCTGGGCTCGGTGGCATGGGCGGCGCTCAGCCGCTGGCAGCGACCATGAATGGCGCATCGATGATCGCAGTGGAATGCAGCATGCAGTCGATTGAGTCGCGCCTGCGGACCCGCTACCTCGATGCGTGGGCCGACAATCTGGATGACGCTCTCAAGCTGGTCGAAGATGCCCACAACAACGGCCGGGCTATCTCGGTGGGTTTGCTGGGTAACGCCGCCGACGTGTTTCCGGATATTGCAGCGCGCTCCCGACAGGATGCCAGATACCTGCCCGATGTGGTGACCGATCAGACCTCCGCCCATGATCCTCAGACTGGCTATCTGCCCCAGGGCTGGTCAGTCGACGATTGGATTGAGCGTCGGCGAACTGACCCGGCCGGTGTCACCAATGCAGCTAAAGCATCCATGGCGGTTCAGGTGCGGGCGATGCTGGATTTCTGGGAGCGGGGAATTCCGGTGGTGGACTACGGCAACAATATCCGTCAGATGGCTCAGGAAGTCGGGGTCAAAAACGCTTTCGACTATCCTGGTTTTGTGCCTGCTTACGTCAGGCCACTGTTCTGCACTGGTACAGGGCCATTCAGATGGGCGGCGTTGTCAGGGGACCCGGAGGACATTTACAAAACCGACCAAAGGGTCAAGGAACTCATCCCGGACAACCCGCACCTCCACCGCTGGCTGGACATGGCCCGAAAACGAATCGCCTTCCAAGGCATGCCAAGCCGGATCTGCTGGGTGGGACTGGGTGATCGCGATAGGATTGGGCGTGCCTTTAACCAGATGGTGGCAAATGGCGAGCTGAGTGGGCCGATCGTGATCGGCCGCGACCACCTGGACAGCGGATCGGTTGCAAGCCCAAACCGCGAGACCGAAAACATGAAAGACGGGTCAGATGCTGTTTCCGATTGGCCCATCCTTAACGCGCTTTTGAACACGGCATCAGGTGCGACATGGGTGTCTTTTCATCATGGCGGTGGTGTGGGTATCGGATTCTCCCAACATGCCGGTTTGGTCATAATGGCTGATGGTTCAGCCTCGGCTGATCGAAAACTAGCCCGCGTATTATGGAACGATCCTGCCACCGGTGTAATGCGTCACGCTGACGCGGGATACGAGGAGGCGATAGCATGCGCCCGGGACAAAGGTCTAAACTTGCCGGGAATTCTGGCTTAACTCTCTACGGATAAGATACTTGTAACTGAAGCAGGGGAATTTCAAAAGTCTTGTGGCGAACGTTGTCTGACGGCCTCATTCTAGTCTGGGATAATTAGAAAGAACCCGGTCGCCCTACGTAGGTAGGCCCCTATTTACCGATACAAAACTTCGAGAAGATCTGACCCAACAAGTCTTCCGTGGTGACTTGGCCCGTGATTGCACCGAGTGCGCGCTGTGCCAGT
>ERZ651768.2733-NODE-2733-length-12070-cov-3.106896_pt1 | contig 12070 bp, 10 predicted proteins | sample MGYA00514754_ERZ651768 | MGnify/ENA metagenome assembly ERZ651768 | reverse complement strand
AGAAGTTTTCGGGCAATGTCCTGAAGTTTGTCCGGGGCTATCGTAGGCATAATTTCCTCCTATATTTTCAATTACTTGTCGCCCAGCCTAGGGAGCGCTCGACCGCCTTTAACCAATAATGTCTAAGTAAATCTCTACGTGAGAGGTTCATATTCGGCAAAAATAAACCCCCACTTTGCCATAAACGCTCTATCTGATTTTGACTATCCCAAAATCCTATCCCAAGCCCTGCAAGGTATGCAGCCCCGAGTGAGGTGGTTTCAATAGTTAATGAACGTTCGATTAAAACCCCTGATATATCGGCCTGAAATTGCATGAGCATATTGTTACCCGAGCCCCCTCCATCGGATCTTATGGAAGTAATTTGTTTTCCAGATTCTGCTGACATCAATCTTAGAACGTCGTCACATTGGTAAGCTATGGATTCCAAGGCTGCCCTCGCTAAGTGCCCTCGGTTGCTTCCTCTCGTAAGACCATGTATTGAACCACGAGCCTCAGGGTCCCAGTAAGGTGTCCCGAGTCCATTGAAACCAGGCACGAGGTATACACCACCGTTATCTGGCACCGATTGCGCCAGTTCCTCGATATCTGCCGATTGTTGAATTATTCCTATCTCATCTCTAAGCCATTGGACGGTGGAACCCGCAGAGAACACCCCCCCCTCTAGTGCATAACTCAGTACGCCATTCAGGTCCCACGCCACGGTGGTGAGTAACCCTTCTTTGGATCTAACAATTTCAGATCCGGTGTTCATTAGTAGAAATGCACCAGTACCGTACGTGGCCTTCAGCATGCCAGGGGAAAAACAACATTGGCCAAATAGAGCACTTTGTTGGTCTCCGGCAATTCCGCAAATCGGGATAGGGTGACCTCCAAAGAAGTTGCCTCCGCTGGTAGTTAATCTACCGCTCGACGGCACGACCTCAGGTAGCATAGACCTTGGTATGTCCATTAGCCTGAGCATATCGTCCGACCATTCCTTGGTTCGGATATCAAAAAGCATGGTTCGGCTGGCATTAGAGCTATCTATTACGTGTTGAGTGCCGTTGGTGAGATTCCAAACCAGCCATGAATCGACGGTGCCGAAAGCCAGCTTTCCCTGTTTTGCGTCCTGGTCGGCTCCGGTTACATTGTCGAGGATCCATCGGATCTTGGTGGCGGAAAAATACGGATCTATTGTCAAACCTGTAACCTCCGCTACAGTATCTGACAGCCCTTGTTCTTTCATGTTGTTGCAGATATCAGTGGTTCTTCGACATTCCCATACTATAGCGTTGGCGATTGGCTCCCCTGTCTGCTTATTCCAGACCAGCGTTGTCTCCCGTTGGTTAGTAACCCCGATAGCCTGTACAGCGCTCGGACTAATTTCAAGATCGTCAAACAGCGAGTCTACTGTTGAATAGACGCTTTCCAGTATCTCCGTTGGGTTTTGTTCTACCCATCCGGAGTATTTATATTGTTGTCTGATTTCCTGGTATGTCGACCATAAAAGCTTCCCAGACTCATCAACGAGCCCAGCTCTTGTGCCCGTTGTACCTTGATCGATTGTGAGTATGTATCCAGAAGTGCTCAAAACAAACTCCTACAGTAGTTTGCTTATACTATTCCTGTAGATGACTCTTCTCAATGAATTGTCAATTCTCGTTAATTTCTAGCGTGAAATAAGGTGGAGGAATAGATGCCTGAGCGAAAAATCATCATATCGACCGAAAACTTACGAATGGTAGCCATTTTAGCCGAAGGCAGTTCAGCTGATATTTTTTGGAATACTCTCCCGATCACAGGACGAGCAAATACTTGGGGAGACGAAATATACTTCAACGTCAACCTGCAGATGCCACTGGATGACGATGCAAGTGACATAGTTGAGTCAGGAGATATTGCCTTCTGGCCTCCTGGAAGTGCATTTTGTATATTCTTCGGTCGTACACCAGCAAGTTTAGGTGACGAGGTCCGCGCCGCGAGCGCCGTAAATGTTTTGGGTAAAATCGACGGCGACGAAAGAGAGTTCCGCAGTGTACCTTCAGGTACGGAAGTAAGGTTGGAACAATTATAGGAGCTAGATTTAGCTATGAGCTTCACAGCATATTTACGAGACAAGGCTGATCACCTCTGGGAGAGAGAACATACCCATCCCTTTGTAGTTGGGATCGGGAAAGGAACACTCCCCATAGAGATGTTTCAATACTATCTTAAGCAGGATTATCTTTTCCTTGTAGAGTTTTCTAGGGTGATTGCAATTGCAGCGGCAAAGGCTCCTTCCTTGAAGGATATGGGAAGGTTTGCGAAATTACTTGACGAAACGCTAAACAATGAGATGGATCTGCATCTCAGTTACTGTGGTGACTTTGGTCTGACTAAAGGAGACATACTAGGCACCCCACCGTCTCCCACGACAGACGGGTATACAAAACACTTGCTGGAGGCAGCTTACTCCGGAAGCGCTTTGCACGCTGCTACGGCCATCCTTCCTTGCTCCTGGGGCTATTCTGAAATAGGTAAGGCTCTATTCGCCTTGGGATTGCCAAAAAACGCACCTCTCTATTCACGTTGGATAGAGATGTATAACTCAGACGAATTTGCAGAACTTGCCGGATGGCTTAGGAGCTTTATAGACCGCGAAGTTAGGGATATGCCGGCTAAAGTCAGGAGCAGTCTCGAGGAGATTTTTCTCAAGAGTAGCGAACATGAATATCGGTTTTGGGATGCCGCCTACAGATTAGAAGAGTGGTAGCAAAAAAAGATAGTATTTACTTTACGAATACTTATTGTGTGTTTATATGGCGATATGCTATAGTGATGTCGTTTGTGAAAATTAACGTAATTTTGGAAATTGTAGGAGTTGGTACCGTTGGTTATTGAAAGAGTGAATACAGCAGTTTCAACCGTTGATGAATCTGATTCGGACTGTAATCATCACTGGGTAATAGGATACCCTGATGGTCCAATGAGCTCCGGCAGGTGTAAGGTCTGTGGAGCTGAGAAGGACTTCATGAATTACTTTGAAGGTTCGGCGTGGGGTTCCGATGTTTCACTGGAGCAACTGAGCAGCAATGCCGGTTACTCAGGGGGGGCAAATTACGCCTCGGTGGCTGAAACCGTAAAAGAGGAAGACGGTTTCTAGATACGGTTGTTATCGGAACATATCTTTTTCGGCAGCCCGTAGGAGATCTTCCATTCCCTGTTCGGATGACTCATAGTTAAGCCCTCTCACAATGGAAACAGGAGTGTTAGTGGCTTTCCCAGAGACTAGGTCTGCAGCAGCAGCGACTATATCGACGGTTGCAGTCATAGTTACCCTCATTATTTTCCCCACCGCGTCGATGGTATCCCTGTAATCCTGCAGGGGTTTGATACCCGCAGTACCAATTGCAAAATTCAGGTGACCCTCCCTCCAGGGGCGCCCAAAGGTGTCTGAGATAATCACAGCAACTTGCTTTACCCTGGCTGATTCGATAATGGCGTCCCTGATATGACGTGCTGATTTATTCGGTTCGCTCGGGAGCAGACACACATTTTCTTCTCCCGGGATATTTGACGAGTCTATTCCAGCGTTCGCGCATATGAATCCGTGGTGGGTTTCCGTGATGATTATCCCCCTGTCTGAGTCCGTCCTAATTATACTTTTTGACTCATTGAGAATGAGTTCAACAAGCCTAGGGTCTTTTCCAGTCGTTCGCGAAAGAGTCAAAGCTTGTTTTGAAGGTGTTACTGACGCCAGCTGTATAACCATTCCCTCCACTTTCGAAACTATCTTTTGAGTTACTACGATTATGTCGCCTTCCGAGATTCCTCCTGCACACTCATTCGCTGAGGTTATAATCGGATCGATGAGATCCTCACCTTCGACAAACTCAGGTAATCCCTTTAATGCGAAAATTTCGATTTTGGTAGGCACGGTAATCACCCCATATTGGATATTTGAAGGAAATCCTTCCTTGCTGAAGTCTTCTCTCTCATACTACGATGCTATACTCGCCCACAATTTCGAGGACTAACCAATCTTCCATAATAATCATAAAGGACATAGCACATTGGATCTTTTCAGGAGCCTTTTATTTGTCCCCGGTAATCAACCAAGAATGCTGCAGAAAGCTTCTTTATGCGACCCAGACGTCTTTGTCCCAGATTTGGAAGATTCGGTAGCCGTAGGCGATAAGGAAGAGGCAAGGGAAACGGTACGTGCCCATATTGAGTTACTCTCCTCAACAGGTCGCCCAGTTATTCCTCGTCTCAACTCTCTAGATACAGGCTTGCTAAAAGATGATCTTAGCGCGATCGCCGTTCCAGGTGTGTTCGGCGTATCTGTGGGGAAGGTAGGGGATATTGGAGATATCGCCGAAATCATTGCTTTGATGGATTCCGCCGAAAGAAATGCTGGTTTGGAGATTGGTTCAATAAAGCTCCTTCCATGGATTGAAACTGCATCCGGAGTAATAAATTCTTTTTCTATCTTAAGCGCCTCCGAAAGAGTTTGCGGAGCAGCATTTGGGGCGGAGGACTTCACAAATGACATGGGTATTGAACGCCGGGAGGATAGCCGTGAAATAATGCACGCTAAGAATCATCTAGCGATCTCGGCAAAGGCTGCCATGGTTCCAGCGTTGGACACACCATTTTTCGCGTTCCGAGACACAGAGGGCTTAAATGAAGACTCAATGTTTTCCCGCTCTATTGGCTATAAAGGTAAATTCGCGATTCATCCTGACCAAATTCAAACCATAAATGCCTGTTTTTCACCCAATGAAAAAGAAATTGAACATGCTCGTAAAATTATTGAAGTATTCGATGAAGCCGCTGGGAAGGGTAGGGGATCTACCTCGCTAGACGGTGTCGTCGTAGATGTTCCTGTGGTGAAGAGAGCAAGAGCCTTGTTGGATTTGGCAGAGGATATGAAATTGTTGGGTTAGTAATGGAAACTTCTCCTCCCTACGACAGCATTATATTAAGGAAAATGGAGTTTTTCGGTTTTCACGGTATCGAGGCTCTTGAAAGGAAACAAGGCCAAAGGTTCCTCGTTGATGTAACTTGCAGGAAAGACCTCAGACTTGCCGGGAGCACTGACGACATAGGAATGACGTGCAATTATGCCGAAATCTATTCCACAGTGAGACGTATTGTCGAGGGGACTCCCTTTAAACTTATTGAAAGCGTAGCGGAACTTATCGCCGAAAGGATTCTTCAAATCTATCCTGTTCGTGAGGTCACGGTCAGGGTATCGAAACCTGATGTTTTACTAGGGGGAACGTTGGATTATGCCGCGGTAGAAATACGACGTGCTATGGAGTCAAAAGGAAATGCAGGAAACCAGGAAGGGAAAAGCTGAGCTATGAGTGTGCCTAATACCAAAACAATTGGTCAGCTGAAGAAATCCGGTTACCAGTCCCGAAGTGTAAAGCAAGAGATACGAGAAAATTTAATAGATAAAATCGATAGGGGAGATAGCACCTTTCCGGGGATTGTAGGCTTTGATTTGACTGTAATTCCCCAACTTGAAAACGCCCTCATTGCAGGACAGGACATAATCTTGTTGGGAGAACGCGGGCAAGCTAAGACAAGGATACTTCGTCAGCTTACGTCACTTCTTGACGAATATGTACCGGTTATTGAAGGATGCGATATCAACGATGACCCTTTATCCCCCATTTGTCATCAGTGTATTGGACTTATTCGTGACAAGGGGGACAGCGTAGCAATTGGATGGTTGGGAAGGGAAAAGAGATATAGCGAAAAGCTCGCGACCCCGGATGTATCCGTCGCTGACCTAGTAGGAGAAATCGATCCGATCAAGATTGCTGAAGGTAGGCATCTATCCGATGAGGACGCAATACATTTTGGGATGATTCCGCGCTCGCATAGAAGTGTATTTTGTATAAACGAACTTCCCGACTTGTCAGAGAGAATCCAAGTAAGTTTGTTTAACCTCCTCCAAGAAAGAGATATACAGATTAAGGGTTACCAGATCCGGCTTCCTCTAGATCTGTTTCTCGTCGCTACTGCTAATCCCGAAGACTATACAAATCGCGGCCGCATCATCACTCCTTTAAAGGATCGTTATGGTTCCCAGATCCGAACTCACTACCCTTCGACTCTTGCTCAAGAATTGCAAATTGTCAATCAAGAAAGACGACGATTTGAAGATGTTGAGGATAAGGTCGATGTGCCTGGGTTCATGAAGACTTTAATAGCAATGTTTACCCAGTTGGCTCGGAGAAGCCCAGAGATTAACCAGAGATCTGGCGTGAGCCTGAGGGTGACCATATCAAATTACGAGACCTTATTGGCACAAGCATTCAGACGCTCTGTCAGACAAGGCGTGAAATCCAGTCCTAGAATCAGCGATTTGGAATTCCTAACCGCTTCAACAATAGGAAAACTCGAGTTGGAAACTGTTGAAGAAGGGAAAGAAGGAGAAATCATCAACGGCATACTGCAAAGAGCTATTCTGAACACATTCAATGAAGTAATGGAAAGGGAACAACTCACAAAACTACTGGAAAGTATCGATGATGGTATGACCATAGAAGTAGGAACAGATAGGCCTGATGACGAATATGAAGAGGCCATAAACAAGGTTGAAGGAATGGAAGATCTTCTAGCCAAGCTAGCAGATTCTACAAATATCTCGATGAAGGTCGCGGCATTTGAATTTATCCTGGAAGGATTGCATTTAAACAAATTAATCAATAAGGCATCAAATGGGTCAGAGGGTGTGTACTCACAGAAATGAATACCGGTATCGACTTGTCACCATTCGATTAAATGAACCTTGTCCCCTTTCACTGATCCAGAAATAGCCTTGTATAGGTACGCATCGGCTATGTATATATCACGGCCCTGGTATATACCGGATTCTGCGATCGTCTTTGCGATATTCTCGACGTTTTTACTACTTGTATTGCTTTCGTCTAACCCGAGATCAAGAGGTATGTTTCTTCTATACCAATTAAACTGCAAAAGCGGCACAGCTACAGGTAACTTGATTGATGATGGCTGTTCAACGTAACGAACGTACCATGTTGTGAAAACATCCTGTTCGGTTGACAAGAGAAAAACTGAGTCATGGGCACCCATCTTATGAATTTCCCTTCCACGGATCAAAGCTTCTTGGTCGTCGGAGAAATCTAAACGAGAGAAGTTGGCCGTCAGCAAAAATAATGGTAATAGCAGAAGAAATGCCGAAGTTACAATATTAGTGAGTATCCTTCTGGATATACCCGGAAACCTCATAGTGGTGTCGGCAGCCTCGGGCTTATTAACCCATCCTTGGATGATATGCGATAACTGCAACATGCCTCCCCCGGCAAAGACACAGCTCAACATTAGAACTGGAGTAACGTTTACCTCAGAATCGGCGGTTTTATAGAATGCACCGTAGCTCAGGAACAGTATTCCAGATACTACCGAGACGATAACTAAGTGTTTATCAAAAGTGTAGACGCTTCTTAATCCTATTAATGTAAGAAAAATAAGAACAGGCCCTAGTTCGGAAAAAAGCAGCCTCATTGGCCACAGTATTTGGTCTAATGCGGGTTCATTCCACGGAAAACTAAAGTAACCTCCGTAAGGTGCAGCTCGTACCATCCACAGAAACCCGCCTATAGTGTCAGAATCACCCCAGTTCGTAGGGAAGGCTGCAGCGGTTCTTATCGGTAGATAGACATAGAGGCAGGCTCCAAGAACAATTGGCAAAAAGAAAATTGGTTTCAGATATGTTCTCAATCCGATTTTTCGCCCCACCCAAAAAAGCATGGGTAAGGCGAATCCTAGAAAAGTCAGGTGGTTGGCCAATCCAAGACCGATCGAAATTGAGAGGAGTGCCAGTAATTTTGCTGAGATTCGATCACTTCTCGATTGATGGACAACAAGGGAGACAGATGACCAAAATAGGACAGTGACCAGCAAGATATTTAAGGCATAAACTTCGGTTACGGTAGAAACCCCCCAGATTATTGGTAGGAAGCAAAATATCGTCACTGAGACAGCGCTGCATAGTCGCAGTGATGTTCCGCTAATGTCTGAGCGTGAACTAAGAAGTTTCAGGATCGCCGAATACAAGATCGGGACGGCCGTTAAAGAGGTCAGTACTGAGAATAGGTTACCCACCAGCGCGGGGTCGACAAAAGGAAGTACTCTCAAAAAAGTTCCAAGGAGGAGCATATATAAGGGATAGCCTGGGGGATGGGGAATCCCAAATAATTGAGCGGATGTTAGAAGCTCGGGGGAATCGATTCCAAAATTCTTATATCCCCAGCTCAGGGAAGTCGGCATCGTTGCTAGATAAACAGCGAGGACAATAAACGTAATCGCACACGGGTATATATGATCTAGCTTTACGATTTTCCGCACTGTATCTGCTTTCATGTATGTACTCAATAAAACGACCAAATTGCCCTTTCACTTGTTATCATTTCTTATTATCCGATACATATTTATGGTGAACTGATGACAATCCCTAAAAATCCACGCCAACTTGCACCGGCCTATGAGCCCAGACTGGTCGAGGAAAGAATCTATGAATCCTGGAATTCAGCGGGTCACTTCCAACCTATTCTAAACAATCAAAAAGAACCTTTCGTAATGATCATGCCTCCCCCAAACGTTACCGGCGAGCTTCACATGGGGCATGCTCTCACGTTTGCTATCGAGGATATGATAGTCAGATGGCATCGAATGAAAGGAGAACCCACACTCTTTCTTCCCGGCACCGATCATGCCGGCATCGCTACTCAAGTAGTAGTCGAGAGGTTACTCACTTCTGAAGGCAAAACCCGTCATGACCTGGGGCGTGTTGAGTTCGAGAAGAGAATATGGCAGTGGGTAGATGAATACGGTGGGCGAATTTATGAACAATTGAGGCGATTAGGTACCTCTTGTGATTGGTCTCGAGAATCTTTCACTCTTGACGAAGGGCCTCGGGAAGCTGTCCGGAAGACTTTTGTGGATCTTTACCGAAAAGGATTGATCTACAGAGGTGAGCGTATAACTAACTGGTGTCCGAGATGTTCAACAGCCCTGTCTGATCTCGAAGTGAAGTACAAGGACATAGATGGTGCGCTGTATGAAATCAGCTATCCGATTGTAGACGGATCCGACGATTTGGTCGTGACCACAACACGACCGGAAACAATGTTGGGTGATACCGGAGTTGCCGTTAATCCGAGCGATGAAAGATATCGACATCTTATAGGAAAAGAGGTGCGCCTCCCCCTGACGGAAAGGACAATTACTGTTGTCGGTGATGAAGCGGTGGAAGTTGAGTTCGGCAGTGGGGCTCTCAAAGTAACACCTGGTCACGATCCTGTAGACTTCGATATCGGTCTTCGTCACGGCCTGGAGGTGCTGAGTGTTATAGGTGATGATGCCATTATGAATCAAAATGCTGGCGATTTCGCCGGGTTGACCCGCTCGGACTGTAGGGCGAAGGTTATATCCGCTTTGGAAGCGCAGGGCAGGCTCCTCGGCAGCCGTGAGTTCCGTCATTCTGTGGGCCACTGTGACCGTTGCGACGAGATTATAGAGCCGATTGTTACCAAACAGTGGTATGTATCAATGGATCCATTGGCACAGCCTGCTAGGGAGGCTGTCCGAACTGGCCAAATACGGATCATTCCGAGCCGGTTTACAAACGTATATTTTGACTGGATGGATAATATCCGGGATTGGCCAGTGAGCCGTCAGCTCTGGTGGGGCCATCAGATTCCTGTCTGGTACTGCTCTAATTGCGACGGTGTCATTGTTGATTATTCTGACCCAGATGCCTGTCCAGAGTGCGATTCACCCCAGTTGATCCAAGAACCTGATGTTTTGGATACCTGGTTTAGTTCCGGCCTGTGGACACATTCAACGTTGGGCTGGCCTGACCAAACTAATGATCTCACGAGGTTTTATCCCGGATCGGTTATGGAGACTGGCTACGACATCCTGTTTTTTTGGGTGGCTCGTATGATAATGCTCGGTATAGAAAATATGGGGACTCCTCCATTTCACACGGTTTATCTCCATGGACTGGTCCTCGATCCTGAAGGCGTCAAGATGAGTAAGACAAAGGGAAACGTCCTAGACCCCTTGGGGCTTATTAATGAATATGGAGCTGACGCGATCAGGTTCGCGCTCACCACTGGAACAGCAGCTGGTAATAACGTCAGGATGAGCGAAGGGCGTCTGGAATCCAGCAGAAACTTCGCCAACAAATTGTGGAATTCGGCTCGCTTCGTGATGACCGTTCTTGAACGGGAAGGAGGTGCCGTGAACTGGAGGAATCCAGATATCACACATTTACACGATCGCTGGATTATTTCTCGGCTGAACGCCGTCACTGGGGAAGTCAATCGCCATATGGAAACCTTTCAGTTTGGGGATGCGCAGAGAGAGGTTCATGATTTCCTCTGGAATGAATACTGCGATTGGTTTATCGAGCTGGCAAAGATAAGAATTGCATCTGGCTCTGAAGAGAATCCAATTCCCGTTTTGATCTTTACATTGGAGCGAACTCTCAGACTGCTCCATCCATTTATGCCATTTGTCACCGAAGAAATATGGGGAATACTTTGCGAATCTGTAGAAACCCCTGATCACTGGGAGGAAGCTCTTATAGTTGCTGAGTACCCGGTCATGAGAGCAGAATTCGGTGACACTCAATCAGAGGATGAGATGAATCTTCTTTTTGAGTTGATAGGTGCTATCCGCAATATCAGGGCTGAACTACGTATAAAACAAAATGTAAAGCTCAACGCTTCTATGATAGCTCCAGAATATTATCAACTTCTAGAGGATCACAGAGAAATTATACTGAAATTGGCCGGCATAGAATTGAACATTTCTGAGGCCGTCCCAGGGGATGCCAACATTAATTCCGTTACATTGGTGACTACTGGTATTACATCCTATATCGACATGGGCGAAGATGGGGATATGGCTACAGAGATTGCCCGGTTGGAGGAGGAGAGACAGGAGATATCCAGGCACGCTATTTCACTGGAGAAAAGACTCTCCAATCCAGGTTTCATTGGGAATGCACCAGATGATGTAATTGAGAAAGAAAGGGATAGATTGAAGAGAGCGTTGGAGCGCGGTGAAAGGTTGGACGGAATCTTGGGCAAGCTCAGCTAAGTGGAAACTGAAATCGGTACTTTAGGCTGCCAACCCACAACATCGCTTGAATTTTTTACCACTACCGCACGGACATTGCTGATTACGCCCAACCTTCGCCCCAGTTCTCTTCGCGCCGTTTGAACGGGGGGCAGTAGCCATTTCGGACTGCCTTCGTCCTCGTTTCGGTGAAGATTTAGAGTGGTTGGAATTCATGTTTAGAGGCATTTCGCCGGTGCGAAATATTGTGTGGGACACATCGTCTTGAATACGCTGTTGAAGACCCTGAAACATTTCATGGCCCTCTTTACGGTACATGACTAGCGGGTCTCGTTGTCCAACTGCCTGCAGTCCAATACCCTGCCTGAGGTTCTCCATTGAAGTAAGATGCTGTACCCAATTAGTATCAATGGAGCGAAGCATCAGGAATCGTTCAATTTCTCGGCAATTATCCGGACCTAGGGTTCCCTCAAAGCTTTCATATATACCATCTAGATGGGTGAGGATATCGTCGAGGTATTTGTCGGGTCCAGATGACGCAACTGATTCTTCGATTTGAAGAGTTTCTGCGAGAGGAATCAGGCCTCCGAGTTCAGAAAGCATTCGGGGTACATCCCAGTTCTCACTCACGCTCCCAGACATACAGTCAAAGATGATAGCCTCGCACTCTGAGACAATCATGTCCTTGATCTGGTTTGAGAGATCCACCCCCTCTATCACCTTATCCCTTTGTGTGTAGATAACGTCTCGATGGGTATTGACTACGTCATCATATTCAACGAGGTGTTTTCTCATATCAAAATGGTATGCCTCAACTTTTACCTGGGCATTCTCAATCGATTTTGAAATCATACTGTTTTCAATAGGAGTATCCTCATCCATTCCAGCCCAACTCATGATGGATTGAATCTTATCCCCTCCAAACCGACGGACCAAATCATCGTCTAGGGCAACAAAAAACCTAGTTTCACCGGGATCA
>ERZ651768.2731-NODE-2731-length-12077-cov-3.135083_pt1 | contig 12077 bp, 13 predicted proteins | sample MGYA00514754_ERZ651768 | MGnify/ENA metagenome assembly ERZ651768 | reverse complement strand
CACCCCGTACAGGTAAGACGATGCTGCTGCAGAACATCGCACAATCAGTTTCTGCAAATCACCCAGAAATCTATTTAATCGTCCTGCTAATTGATGAGCGACCCGAAGAAGTGACGGATATGCAACGGTCTGTAGATGGAGAAGTAATTTCGTCAACATTTGATGAGCCGGCGCAGAGGCATGTTCAGGTTGCTGAGATGGTCATAGAGAAGGCTAAGCGCCTGGTGGAGCATAAGAAGGATGTACTAATTGTTCTCGATTCAATTACGCGACTTGCCCGAGCTTACAACACCGTAATTCCGCCATCAGGTAAAGTGCTTTCTGGCGGTTTAGACTCGAATGCGTTGCAGAAGCCGAAGAGATTCTTTGGTGCGGCTCGGAATATTGAGGAAGGCGGTTCCTTAACGATAATGGCAACTGCGTTGGTCGATACCGGGTCGAGAATGGATGACGTAATTTTTGAAGAGTTTAAGGGCACCGGCAATATGGAGATTCATCTTGATCGAAAGTTGGTCGACAAGCGAGTCTTTCCAGCTATCGATATACAAAAGAGTGGGACTCGGAAGGAAGAGTTGCTGCTTGATAAAGACGATCTGAACAGGGTGTGGGTTCTTCGCAAGGTTTTAGCTCCGCTTTCCCCGGTTGAAGCGATGGAGCTTCTCTTGGATAAGATGGGCAAGGCTAAGTCGAACTCCGACTTTCTTTCGGCAATGCAAAAGATGGGATAGGTAAGTTGGTTGCTGGTGGCTTGAATGGCAACGATTAAGGTTAGACGGAATGGCCCCTATCGATTAGAAAACAAAGGGTTAACGATCGTCGACTGGAACGGTCAGAAATATACGCTCGAAGGTGAGAATGTGGCTCTCTGTCGTTGTGGCGCCTCGGAAACCAAGCCGTTTTGTGATGGCGCTCATTCAAGAATTGGATTTGTGGCGGATTCCCCGGCCGAAGAGGGTTCCTCTTAGTGCCAGGTAAAGGTTGACCACGCGGGTTAGCCATTTTAAGAGTCTTTGATTTGTTTATCACTCCCCTCGAGGTCAGCTAATGCCTCGTAATGAGCGCGCTGCTCTTTGCTGAGTTGACGGGGCAGTAGGAGGTCAACGGTGGCGTAGAGTGCGCCACGATCTGCAGGCTTCCGGACTCCTGGCATTCCTTGTCCTTTTAGACGGAAAACTTGCCCAGGTTGGGTTCCCGCTGGAATTTTGAGATTGAGCGGTAAACCCGCGATGTTTTTCACAGGTATAGAGCCTCCTAGGATTGCTGTAGTGAGTGGAACAATAACCGCAGTATGAAGATCGCGTCCCTTGCGCCGAAAAATTGGATGGGGAGTGATGTGAATTCTTATTACTAACTTTCCAGAGGCTGCTGAGTCGACACCGGCGCCATAGGGAATTCGAATTCTGGAGCGGTCACTAACGCCAGGGGGAATTCGGACAACGACCACTCTAGTGTTATTTTCACCAGCGATAGATAAACGGCGTTCCACGCCCCGAAAAGCTTCCTCGAGAGATAAGTCGATTGTGTGGGCAACCTCTTGGGTCGTTGTTCTGAAGGGTCTTTGGGGGCGAGTTGTGCTATGAGAACCGCCAAAAAAGGAATGAAAGAAATCTGAGAAAGGATCAGCTCTGCCCGATCCAACATTGGATGCTCCAGGGCCATCACCAAAGTTAACTGTCCATCCACCTCTGCTGCCAAAGGGAATCCCGCTGCCGACTGGACCTTGATTAGGGCTGCCGGCTGCCCCTGGGTGATCGTACATCTTCCAGTTGGCACCGAGGTCGTCGTATTTCTTTCTGGTTTGTGGGTTCCCCAAGACCTCATAGGCCTCTGTGATGCCCTTAAACCTTGATTCGGCTTTTGCGCTACCAGGATTAACATCCGGATGATACTTTCGAGCAAGTCTACGGTATGCCTGCTTGATCTCCTTACTACTTGCCTTCTTGCTCACCCCGAGAGTTTCGTAATAATCCTTAAACTGCATTTGCTTTGTGGAACCTTGAAGAGTTGACAGAGGGGAGGATTAAACGAATTATTGATAGAGATTGCCTCCTCCATTTCCCGTCAAAGGCTCGATCAGGCCTTGTGGAGGCGTTAATCGAATAAAAGATCACCGCCGTTAACTAACGGCATTAGATAAAAAGACGTCAAGACACTCATGGATATAGAGCGTAGCCTGAACGAATCTATATCTTGATACAACGTGGGTCAAGGCCAGACAATAGCAATTCTGTTGAATGAAAGAAACAAATTCTGGCATGGACTCTTCTGATCCTGAATACTAAATGGAATCTTAACCTTGGCGAAACAAGAAACCTTTTCCTCTCGGTGGGGACTAATCCTAGCTGGACTCGGCTTAGCGGTTGGAACAGGAAACCTGTGGCGTTTTCCTCGCATTGCTGCAGAAAACGGTGGCGCTGCATTCCTCATTCCATGGATCATTTTTCTATTTTTGTGGTCATTGCCCCTCATGATCGCGGAGTTTGGCATTGGTCGCGGTACTCGTCGCGGCGTAGTTGGCTCCTTCGCTAAGTTGATCGGGTCACGATACGCATGGATGGGTGGCTTTATCGCCGTTACAACGATAATGGTGCTGTTTTATTACACCGTTGTCACCGGTTGGGCGTTGAAGTATTTTTTCGTCGCGCTCAGTGGTGGAATACCAGCAGGGTCTTCAGAAGCCTACTGGGCAACTTACAGCCACTCGGTGTGGCAGCCCGTTTTCTTTCACCTTATTTCTGTCGGAATCGGCGCCTTTATTATTCAACGTGGAGTTGTACATGGAATTGAACGAGCTAATCGCGTTCTTATTCCTATATTGTTTCTACTGTTGATCGTGGCAGTCATTCGGTCTGTGACACTTCCAGGAGCGGACCGCGGTTTAGCGTTTCTGTTTAACCCTGACCTCTCGGCGTTAAAAAGCCACAAAACCTGGCTCGAAGCGCTGACTCAATCTGCATGGTCTACTGGTGCTGGGTGGGGCATGCTGCTTACCTATGCGACTTATATGCGGCGAAATGATGATGTTGTGTTGAACGCATCTACAATTGGCCTAGGTGACAACTCGGCATCCCTTTTAGCCGGCATGGCGATAGTGCCTACGGCGTTTGCCTTACTCTCGAATGAGGAAGCCCAGGCGGCTATGGCATCCGGCAACGAAGGCCTCACATTTATATGGATTCCACAGCTCTTTGCCTTGGTGCCGTTCGGCCACATCTTTCTCCCCTTGTTCTTTTTAGCGTTGTTTTGTGCGGCTCTTTCCACCTTGATTGCGATGATTGAGTTTGCAACTCGAATACTGATGGATGGAGGTGTAAAAAGAAGAAGGGCGGTACGATTGGTTGCCAGCGTGGTGGCAGTAATGGGAATACCTTCGGCGGTGAGCATGACGGTGTTTGTGAATCAGGACTGGGTTTGGGGACTCGCTCTTATGATCAGCGGGTTATTTATTGCGATCGCCGTAATACGGTTTGGTCAAGATCGATTTTTGAATGAGTTTGTTAATGTTGAAGGTAACGACCTGAATCTTGGACGATTCTACGGATGGCTTATTAGATATGTAGTGCCAGCAGAGTTTATCGCTATCTTTTCCTGGTGGGTGTATGCCGCGGTCACAGCGCCAGGGTCAAAGCCTTGGTGGAATCCTACCGATCCGGTTGGCCTTGGTACGTGTTTGCTCCAATGGGGCGTGGCTCTGTCACTCCTGATCTATTTCAACAAGGGCATCGCAGAACGTAGTTTGCATGAAGAGAAGGGTCAATTATGAGTTACGACACCTGGATAATGATGGTTATCGTGCTCATCGTGAACTGGGGTGGCTTTGTTGCGATGCTCGCCTATGGTATTCGTCGAGAGGCTCGAAAGGAGAAGTTGGAATTTCTTTCAAATCAGGACCATCATTGAGGTGGGAACTGTCCTCAGGATGACGAATTCTAGGAATTCTGCGATGATATTCACTACGGTCTTTTATCGGGGTGGATAGGTTTTTCGAAGGAGGATGATGTGGGGTATCCAGAGTTCATGATTGCGCCGATGCGTGAAGAGTTGGTACGGTTAGGCGTAAAAGAGCTACGCACTGCCGCTGAGGTGGACAACGTCGTTAAAGATACCAAGGGCACTGTGATGGTGGTAGTGAACTCTGTCTGTGGCTGTGCAGCCGGGCGGGCTCGGCCAGGGGTTGCCTTAGCGCTTCAGCATGCGACAACACCTGATGTTACTGCCACGGTGTTTGCGGGGGCGGACATTGAGGCCACCGAAAAGGCTCGGGCCCACTTCGCTGGATATCCACCTTCTTCTCCGGCCATCGGCCTGCTTAAGGATGGACAACTCGTTTTTATGTTGGAGCGTCATCAGATTGAAGGCCAGGAGGCTCCTGCTATCGCCAAGCAGTTAATCGGTGCATTTGAGGAGCACTGCTCAAAGACTGCAGTTACTAGTTGATTCGATTACAGTCGGTTTTCATAGCGGGCGGCGAGATAACGCCGCCCGTTCTGTGTACTAATAACTATTTAGGCGGTCTAGTAAGTGGAAGTGGAGTTGTGCGAGCGTAGCGATTGACCGTGTCTGTAACCACCTCTGTCATCATATCCAGGAAAAGCGCTTCGTCGTTAACCGCAGCTGCGCGGACCACTGGCAGTCCGATTTGTTCGCAGACCTTGGCTGCTTCTAAATCGAGATCGTAGAGCACCTCGATGTGATCGACAACGAAGCCGATAGGGCAGAGGACCGCGGCTTTAAGCCCAGAAGCATGTTGGTCGCGAAGATGGTTGGTCACATCTGGTCCGAGCCATGGGTCGGCAGGGTTACCACTACGGCTTTGGTATACAAGTGACCAGTTGGGGTGGTTAAGTGCTTGGGCTACCCGACCGCAGGATTCCATGAGCTGATCTTCGTAGCGGCAATTGTTTGCCATTGACATAGGGATACTGTGGGCAGTGAAGACTATTTGGAAAGCCTGTTGTAGGTTGGTCGGCAGGGCAAGGATTGCCGAATCTAAGTGGTTTGCAAGAGCCCTGATGAAACCTGGATGGGTATGCCACGAGGGTACGTAAGTAATAGCTACGTCGGCTTCTCCGCTATTGATAATCGATTGTCTCGCCTCGTTCACATTATTCCGATATTGCTCGCAACTAGAGAATGAGCCGTGTGGCGCCATAATGAACCCTATTACTCGACGTATTCCAGCTCTAGACATTTCAAGCAGGGTGTCTTTGAGATAGGGATTCCAATTGCGCATGCCAACATAGACAGGAAGCTTTAGTCCCTTACGGGTGAGGCGGTTGGCAAGGCCGTTTGCCTGTCTTTGGGTTAATTCCGTAATTGGTGACACTCCGTCGAATAGCTCGTAGTGTTTCGCCACGGCCTCTACTCGGGTTGTGGGCACATTTCGGCCTCGCAAGACATTGCTCAGGAAAGGACGAATATCGTTCATTCCTTGAGGGCCACCAAATGCAATTAATAGAACGGCCTGAAATGGCGAGTCGGGAGTTGAAGTCATAAGCGCGTAAATTGAATTCTACCCTAGGAAAATCGGGATGTGGATCAGTCGGAAAGTATGGGTCGGTTGTTGCCCGTGCTATACTCGCCCGTTTTTATGTCTCGAATACTTGTGACAAATGATGATGGCATTCGATCCGACGGCCTAGAATCTCTTGCTGTCGCACTCGAGGAGTTGGGCGATGTGGTGGCGGTTGCACCTCTGCTCGAGTCTAGTGCGATTAGTCACTCATTAACTCTTCGAAGGCCGTTACGATTAGAACGCATTGCACCAGAACGGTTTGCTGTCGACGGCACGCCGGCCGATTGTGTAAACGTCGCTCTAGTGAAGGTCCTAGGGGGGCTGCCGGATGTGGTGGTCTCCGGAATCAATAAGGGGGCTAACGTCGGTGATGACGTTTTCTATTCGGGCACGATTGCTGGGGCAATGGAGGCGACACTACTTGGGATTCCTAGTTTGGCAATCTCCTTGGAGCGAACGGCAAACCCATTCAATTTTTCCCAAGCTTGCTCAGTGGCTGTAAGCCTTACCAAATCGGTTCTTAGTGAACGATTGCCTGAGCGAACAGTTCTTAACGTGAATGTTCCCGAGCGGCCTGCGAAAGGTGTTCGCATAACCGTTCAGGGCCGTCGAAACCCAGTTTCATCCTTAGCCGATCGCCTCGACCCTCGAAAGGAGCCATATTTTTGGATTCAAGAGGGCAAGGCGCGTTGGGAGGAGATGGAACATTCTGACCACCATGCATTAACTGATGGCTGGATATCGATAACGCCACTTCAGTCAGACCTAACTAATCATGCGGCCCTGGGTCTCATAGCTGACTTGTCTCGTACTCGATCGACTGAGGTAGAATAGGCGGCCAAACGGTCGGGGCGTGGCTCAGCCTGGTAGAGCACTCGGTTCGGGATCGAGGGGTCGGAGGTTCAAATCCTCTCGCCCCGACCACTTTCCATAGTAGGCGCAGCTTTAGCACGTCAATCGCGCCCTAGTAACCCGAGATTACCACCTGCTAACGCGCAGCTCTGTCGTCGCCTCTTAGTAACTTGCGGTTGGTATTCTTGGTTTTACGTAACGATCGTACCAGGCCAAGTAACGTTCATAGCGGTCTTGCTGATAGGTTGGACGGCGAATGCCGTGGCTTTGATCGGGATAGATAACTAGTTCGGTTTCTCTCCCAAGACGTCTAAGAGCCTGGTATAGCTGCTCTGAATTTAACGCTGGAACATTCCAGTCAACTTCACCATTCATGACAAGAGTAGGTGTCGTGATGTCGTCAACTCTGAAAAACGGCGATAGATGAACCCAAAGATCTAGGTTGTGCCACGGCAGGCCAAGTTCTGCTTCCCACTGACGTTGATAATGGTCGGTTCCGTAATTCGATAAGTAGTTGACTTCACTCGCTCCAGTTATTGCTGCTCGAAATCGGTTCGTCTTGGTTATGACGTGGTTCGTCAATATACCGCCGTAGCTCCAGCCTCCAATTCCAAGTCGATTGGGGTCGGCGATATTGTTCTCAACCAGGTGATCGACGGCTGCAATTACGTCATCGAAATCCTTGTTGCCCCAGTCAGCCCAGATAGCCCGCGAAAATTCAAATCCATAGCCGGATGATCCTCTCGGATTTGCTGCGACAACAGCGTATCCGTGAGCGGCAAAGAGTTGCCATTCAAAGCGAAAGGCTGTCGAATATTGGCTCACTGGTCCGCCATGAATTCTTAGCAGTGTTGGTAATTCGGTGCCTTCGGGTTCTCCTGGCGGACGGGTGAGAAACGCTCCTACCGGGGTGCCATCAGCACTTACCGCTGTGAACCGTTCTACTGGCGCAAGTTTAATAGTGGCAAGATGTTTATCATTCAGTTGGCTTATTCGTGTTAGTCCGCCTGGGTCGACTCGTGAAATCTCACCTGGATAGTGTGGTTGGCTCTCCAGAATGACGATGTTGCCATTCTTGTCGAGGTCGAAACTTGACAGAGTTCTTTCCCCGGCCACCACGCGTTCAACGGCTCCACCGCTAATTGGGATTTTTGCGAGGTGCCGATTACCCTCGTCCTCTAGTAGGAAAAGAACATATTCGCCATCGGGTGTCACTCGCGGAGACGAGCCGTTGCGATCCAGTTCCGCACCTAGGTGGATTGGACTTCCTCCTGCGACAGGAATTACTGCGACATATCGAGGGGCATACCAAATGTCAGAAGGATTTCCACCAGCAACGTAGGTAACGAATGTCCCATCAGGGCTAAAGGAAGGTGAGCCGTCGCTGCCCTCAGAAGTTGTAAGTTTTCGAATCGTTGCATCCGATCGTGGCTCGGTTAAGAAGATGTCGGTATTCGCATTGGAGTCGGGTTCCTCGGTCCGATTACTGACGAAAGCGAGAAGAGAGCCATCGCGAGACCAGGCTGGCGAGGAATCATCATAGGGCCCGTCGGTGACTTGCTCGGTATTCTTTGTGGTTACATCGAAAACATGAAGGTGACGGTGGCGATTAGTCAGGTAGCCCTGTCCGTCCCGTTTAAATTGCAGTCGTGTGATGACTATTGGCTCTCTGACGTCTGAATCATTCGAGTCATTTGGATCCGCATCCGAGGCAATTATGGCGAGCTTGGATGCGTCGGGAGACCAGGTGAAACTCGAAACGCTTCCATCGTAATTTGTGAGCCTGATCGCCTCTCCGCCACGGCGGTCAAGAAGCCATACCTGTGAGCCATTTCCTTCTCTTGATGATAGAAAGGCGAGATATCGCCCGTCCGAACTCCACCGAGGACTTGATTCCGAACCTTCTGTGGAGGTGAGGCGGACGGCCTCAGCCGCAGGATCTGTCAGTGACGACATATAGATGTCCACATCGCGACGGTCGGCGGTAATATCCAAGTGGGAGACAGTGTAGGCAACCCAGGCGCCGTCTGGACTAATAGATGGCGCACCGGCGGTGCGCAGTTCGAAAAGGTCGGCAATTTCTAAAGGCCGGCGTGTCTGGCCAAACAAAGGGATCGTAAGTGGGAGGCTAACTAAAAAGATAAAAAGTGATCGTGCCGTCGTATTCATAGACGCCTTTCGTACTGTAAAGAGACCATCGGGGCATCGTTCCTAGAGAACCGTTATTCCGAGACCGCATCAGTGACCGCTGCATTGTAGGCGATTCCACCTCGCTTGACACACGAGTTGCAGCGCTAGAGGATGGGGTTACCAGCGGACAGAGACCCGAGGCAAGGTATCCAATACACCCATGAGTTTAAGTGATCAGAGTGTGAACCGACGTCAGAAATTTGAACGATTCAACCGCCTGGCGGAATGGCCGATGGCGATTCTAGCTCTCATTCTCGTTCCAATTCTGATCATCGAAAATGAAGCAGTTGACCCAACCCTGCTGACCTTCGCATTTGCACTAAATTGGATTATTTGGCTCGCATTTTGTGCGGAGTACTTTACCAAGCTGACCTTGGCTCCTCAGCGACTTAAATTTATTCGTACCGCCTGGTTTGATCTGGGCATCATTCTGCTGTCTCCACCGTTTCTTCCGACGCTATTTGAGGGCACCCGAACGTTACGATTGCTTCGAGTACTTCGACTGCTTCGGATTTTGGCGGTAGCTGGTCTCGGACTTCGGCTTTTACAAAAACTGCTAGGTCGACATCAATTTCACTATCTCGGGACGATTGCTGTCGGCCTGGTAGGCCTCTGCGGAGTGGGTGTCTACTTTTTAGAGCGAAACGAAAATCCCGCAATCGAAACATTTGGGGATGCACTCTGGTGGGCGATCGTGACCGCAACTACCGTCGGATATGGCGATGTTTCTCCAGTGACGGTAGAGGGTCGGGTAATTGCCGTCATCCTAATGATTGCAGGTATTGGCGTAATTGGCGCATTTACCGCCACGGTAGCCAGCTTCTTTTTGGAGGATGACGGGTCGAAGGAACACGAAAAACTTGATCGTCGTCTGGCCATGATTGAGGCTAAGTTAGATCGTCTGATCGTAGAGATTAGAGAGAAAGATTCTAAGCGGTCCGACCTTAGATAGTTACCCTGATTAGGGAGGGACAAGGTATAGCGACCATGGACTCACCACTTGTATCACGCCGATACGTTGTCCGTGGAAGAGTTCAAGGTGTTGGATTTCGTATTTTCGTCCAAGCGGTTGCGCGGAGAGAAGGTCTGGATGGTCAGGTGATTAATCGAAACGATGGCAGCGTTGAAGCCATGGCCGTTGGTGATGCTAAGGCCATTGGGCTTTTCGAGCAGGCCCTACGCCAGGGCCCACCACATGCAAGTATTGAGGCTGTAAAGGTCACCGACTGCGCGCCAATTGCCCTCGGTTTAGGATTCTCCATTTTGTCATGACAGAGATTGACCTGAAGACCCTTATCCGACACGTTCCAGATTTCCCGAAGCCCGGGATTCTTTTTTATGATGTAACGACACTCCTACGTAATCCCGCTGGCTTCCGAGAATCGATCGATAGGCTATCGAGGCCGTATCAGAACGTCGGCCTGGATGTTGTGGTAGGGATTGAGAGTCGAGGATTTATTCTTGGCGCTGCGGTTGCCGATCGATTGAATGTTGGATTCGTTCTAGTTCGTAAACCAGGTAGGCTGCCAGGTAGAACGATACAACGTTCTTATGACTTAGAGTATGGCAAAGACAGCCTTGAGCTGCACGTTGGTTCTATTGAGGCTGGGCAGCGAGTCTTAATCGTTGACGATCTTTTAGCAACTGGCGGAACCGCACGCGCCACCTGCGACCTAGTTAGAGATGCCGGTGGCAAAGTTGAGGGAATGGCGTTCTTAATTGAGCTGGTCAAGTTAGAAGGGCGCAAAAAGTTGACCGACGTAGACCTTCTAACGGTTCTGACCTATTAGTTGGCATTTTGAGTGAATCACTCTAAGGGTAATTCCTGGTAGTCATTCGGGCAATTCTGGTAGCGGCGTCCTCTAAGGAAGCTATTAATTTCTCTCTGTTAGACTGAGCAGGGCAGGTAAATGCGCGTGTAGCTCAGATGGATAGAGCAACCGCCTCCTAAGCGGTAGGTCCCCGGTTCGAATCCGGGCACGCGCGCCAATTATTTCAGCGGTGTTCGTCGGGGATTCGTCGGTATACCTAGGTATAATGACTGGCTGGCGATCCGAGCTGACCTGAGGGATAGATAAACCATGAAGCGGTCTGAACGACATCATCTAAAACAAAACGCGTTAGCAGCGAAGATTGCGAGCTCCCAAAAAGCCCTTGAAGGCAGGCAGCGGGAAATATCAATCCTTGGGGCATTTGCAATTCTTTTGATTGTTGGTAGCGGTATTTATGTTGGCTATCAACGGAGTGAGCAAGCAAAGGGGACGGACCTTCTTGCGGAGGCGCTAACCACCGCTACCGCTCCAGTAATTCCGCCACCCCCACCACCGGATCCGTCTGACCCAAACTCGACTCCCCCGGCGGCGGCATTTCAACCTGGAAGCTTTACCTCTCAGGACCGAAGAGCGGAAGCGGCACTAGTGAAGTTTATGCTTACAGCGCAAACCTATCCCGATAATCAGGCTGGGATAACAGCTAGTTATCATGCAGCGAGCATTCTTGCTGACCTTGGCCGCCGAGACGAAGCGGAACTGCAATATCAGCGAGTGGTTGATGCAGCCGGGGAGAGTATATATGGGCGGATGGCACGGCTCGGTCTGGCCGAGTCGAAAATGTACTTGGGTAAGGTTGAGACAGCAATCGAACTGTTCGAGGAAGAGGTGGGCTCAACTGATTCTCAGCTACCCTTGGACGGTCTACTAATGCAACTAGGCAGGGCCTATCTTCTTGCTAACCGGACCATGGATGCCAAGGAGAGTTTTGCGCGCATCGTTGATGAGTTTCCGGAATCTAGTTATGGATTGGTTGCCCAGGCCGAGTTAGATAGATTCGAAACCTCCGAAGGAGGTTAGGGTTTTCCGAGCCTATAGCTGAGTAGCTTATATATAAGTTTTGCGCATAGAAAATTTGGGTGCACTATTCCAGGTATAGGGCAGAGCTCCACGACATCGCAAGCAACAACCTCACGTTTGTGAAAAGTTAACCTTAGAATCTGAATCAACTCAGTCCAAGATAGGCCGCCAGGCTCAGGTGTTCCAACCGCAGGCATAACTGCAGGATCGAGACCATCGCAATCAATCGTGATGTAAACCTTCGGGCGAAGTGTGCTGACAATATCTTCAATCCAACTAGGTCGATCGCGCATTTTGACATCGTAGAAGATTGTTGTCGGAAGGGAGTCAACGATCATTGCTTCTTCAGTCGAAAGGCTGCGGATGCCGACCTGGGTGCACGGTGCGTACTCTAGTGAACGGCGGATGGCACAGGCGTGGCTATTTGGATTACCAAGATAAGAATCTCGCAAATCTGCATGAGCGTCAATTTGAAGGATCGATAGGTCGTCGGAATGTGCAGCAGCTGCAGCAACTAGCGGTGGGGTAATTGAATGCTCTCCACCGAGGGTTACTAAAAATTTATTGAGTCCGATTATTGTCTTGGCAATATGATGAATTTCCTCTAGAGCATCGCTTTGGCTAGGGAAGGGCAGTTTCATTTCTGGAAGAGTGCATAGGCCCCGAGGGTG
>ERZ651768.2730-NODE-2730-length-12078-cov-2.408716_pt1 | contig 12078 bp, 9 predicted proteins | sample MGYA00514754_ERZ651768 | MGnify/ENA metagenome assembly ERZ651768 | reverse complement strand
CTGCCGAATATATCGATAACCGGGTTGGGCAAGGGGATCGGCCTTTTCTCCTGCTATTGCCTTATAATGGTCCATACGGTCATTGGCCCTCAATCAAAGGCAAACCCAATAACCGATTTGCTGAGCTCTACGAAACGACGCCCATGCTTTCCGTACCACGAGAAGGTATTAGCAAGAAGGCCCTTGAACTTTATGACCTACAAAAACATCTGAGTGACCCTGGCGGACCAGATTTCAGTACACTCCTCCAAATCCCCAATGATTTGACGTCACTCAGGAACTATTATTCGCAGATGAGCATAATCGATGACGGTGTGGGACAAGTCCTGGAAGCACTGGGGCGGAATGGATTAGATAACAACACCATAGTTATCTTCACAGCAGATCATGGGTTCTCCCTTGGCCATCATGGCTTTTGGGGCCATGGGCAAGCGACATGGCCATCCAATGCCTATCGTATCGCCTACAATATTCCGCTTTTGATGTGGGCACCTGGTATTATCGAACCAGGACGGGAAAGTAATGCGTTTGTCAGCAGTTGTGACCTCTATGCCACCCTTCTGGGACTTCTAGAATTTGCGGACGAAACTGAGATAGAAAATCTTCCATCGAGAGACTTTTCGAACCTCCTTACCGAAGATGGTTGTAACTGGAACGATGAAGTTTACATCGAGCAGGAAGAAACCCGTGCCATCCGCACACCTGAGTGGTCCTACGTTGAACGATTTAAAGGCAGCCAAACTTACACCTTGGAAGACGAACTATATGACCTGACAATAGACCCCGACGAGCGAATAAATGTGGCTGGCCAAGCAGAGACCTCTAAGACAGAACATGAACTCTCTACTAAATTAAATGATTTTTTTAGTACCTACGCCGACCCACGGTTTGATCTTTGGAATGGTGGCACTGTAAAATCCAACACCTCTCGCCCGTGGCTCTGGAAAGATGCATGGGGAAGTAAATGGCAACCAGTGACTTGATAATATTTTATGCCCAACAAAGTGGAACCATAAAATGATTGGCAACCTCCCCGAACCGATTACAAAAGAGCAGGTCGTGGAGTATGAAAAAAATGGTGTGGTTTGTGTTCGCGGCCACTTCAATCGGGATTGGACGTCGAGGATGTTAGCTGCCGGAGTTCGTCATATGGTTACTCCTTCAGGAAACAGAAAGGTCCAAGACGACGACCAAGGGTCTGGCCGCTTTGTAACCGGAACGCACATGTCACGATACAATGAAGAGTTCATGGCATTTGCATTGAAATCACCGGCAGCCGATATTGCGGCTAAAATGATGCGCCTGGATCAAGTACGTTTCTTCTACGACCAGCTATTCATAAAAGAACCTGGCACACAGGCGCCCACTGCTTGGCACCATGATCTGCCTTTCTGGCCATTTGATGGCAACCATATCGCTTCTGTCTGGATTGCGTGTACTCCAGTTTCCACGGAAACGAGCGGTCTAGTCTATGTTGCGGGTTCGCATAAATGGAAGAAAATGTATAGGCCCGTGCCCGCAGTTCCCATTGAAGACTTCATGTCAGAAGAGGTAAAGAAATTTGAAGAATGTCCCATGTTTCACAAAGAGTTTAACAATCCAGAATACAAATTTCTTTCATGGGAAATGGAAGTTGGCGACGCCCTGGTGCACCACCCGTTAACCGTACACGGTTCCGGAAAAAACAGTTCCAGTTCTCAACGGCGGGTCGCGTTGTCACTTCGGTATTTTGGAGGAGATGCAGTCTGGCACGGGCCACGGACACGTTTTACTGTTCCAGGCACAGAAGATGAAAATATATTCGAGCTTGGCAAAATGCCAATCAATGACGATATATTTCCTATTGTCATAGAAACCCATTAGGTGGCAAGACGATTATGGGTAGATTAATTTCACTATTGGCCATTTCCTTCAAATTTACCTTGGAATGGTTAGCCCACGTGGCTTTTCGAACCCTTAAGTACTATATTTCAGCCGATAAGGACTAAATCGGAATTCGGTATAAAAATGAGTATGATCGATTGACGTAGTTGCCGAAATGCCTAATTTAAAACTTTCATTTGTTAACTTAAACTATGTTCAGCCACTTTTTTAATGGTTGTTCTTTGGACAAGTATTTCGTCAATTAGTAACTAATTTACCATCTTGCATATCACTAGTTTGATCTCCAACAAGCAAGGGCCCGTCGCGGCTATTTTCTTCTAGTAAACCCGAACCGTTGCATTGTGGGCATGTTGTGTGCTTACCAAAGTCTTTACTGGCTCTAACGTGAGCCATTGGGTGAAACACCCTTCCATTCTCACAATCTGGGCAGATCATATCCAAACTCCCCCTTCATTATTTGATATCTCAACCCTGAGTTCATACAGCCTACTTGGGGATTGCTGATCAACCTTCCCACGGCCTCAAATGAACAACTCAACTAGATTATAAGTATGGTGATTGAAACTTACCGAATAGTAAAAATTACTTGTGCACCATTTAATATTGGACCAGCGGTTAAATATTACGATTTATTTGCCAATCCCTTTCATCTTCTCGAAGATCCAAATTCTGCCCAAACCTAACAGGCCCACCATCAAACTCAAATATTTGGAAACATCGGATCTCGGGGACGAGGACCGTTAAAAATCATCCTCTGAAAACTAAGGGAAACTGTACAGTAGAGAGGTGGTGCGGACGGCGGGACTTGAACCCGCATGACCTTACGGTCAACAGATTTTAAGTCTGTCGTGTATACCAATTCCACCACGTCCGCAAAATTTATGTATGTATAGAATTTTTATAATTTGCCCCATCCTTCGGCAGTCACCAATATACCCAAGGCTAGTAATCGTCCGGACTTTTTTCGTCTTCTGGGGTAACCAAATCCTGATCTATTGGTTCACCGCCAAGTTCAATAATCATCGATTTAATTTCATTAACGACTTGTTCCAATTCGTTCCCGTCAACTCCTCGGGAAACAAGAGTGCAACCAAATTTACCCGATCGCATGAAAGGATAACTTCCAACATCAACATTCGGATGGCGAGTCTGAATTTCTTCCAGGCCCTTGGCAACGGCTCCTTCGGGGAGGTAACAGGCAACAGATTGGGAAAGAACTTTTTTTCCGCTCATTAAGCTTCCAGCAAAACCATCAAACATCGATCTCATGATTGACGGAACACCGGCCATCACATAGACATTTTGCATCCGGAAACCCGGCGCCTTGCTAACTGGATTGTAGATCAACTGCGCTCCGACGGGAACTTCAGCCATTTTTAATCTTGCTTCATTTAAATTCTCTTTTTTAATAAATGTCTCTAATAGTTCAACCGCCTCCTTCCGGCGTTCTATTGCAACATTGAATGCTTTGGCAACGCAGGTCGCGGTAATATCATCATGGGTCGGACCTATGCCACCCGTTGTAAAAACATAATGGTATTTTATCCGACATTCGTTGATAGCATCTACAATCACATCTTCGACATCTGGAAGAACACGGGCTTCTGCTAAAAGAATGCCTATTTCAGTGCAACGGTTTGCTATCCAATTTAGATTAGCGTCTTTGGTACGACCAGAAAGGACCTCATTCCCAATAACCAAGGCACAAGCCGTCACTTTTTCTAAATCTGACATTAAAATTCCGGTTAAGGTGTTCCAAATATTCTATGAATGGCGGAATTGGCGGGTGTTGGCAAGTCCCTGACCTAACTCTCCATCACACAAGTATCGTCATGAGAATACCAGATATTCAAGTGGGACAAACTAACTTGTAACCTTCCCCACAAGTATCCCGGGTAGTTAACAAAAACAATCATCTTTAAAAATTGATCTAAGAAAATAGTCCAAGATACGCGGGTATCCTGAATTGATAAAATCCTTATTAGTAAATGGCTGTAGCAGCTTTACTAGTATGAACTAACAAAATCAGATTAGAGAAAATCCTGCAACAAAGACACCAAATTATTATCTGCAGGTGGCATGGCATAATCTCCCAGCCGCATGGGTCTTACCCATCTAATCTCTTGCCCCTCCTTTGGCTCAGGAACCCCCTTCCAGACGCGACAAACAAATAGAGGCATCAAGAGATGAAAATCAGTGTAAGCGTGCGAAGCGAACGATAGCGCCGCAAGGCAGCTTTCTGCAATATCTAAACCGAGTTCTTCCTTAAGTTCTCGTATCAGGGCGTCTTCAGGTGTCTCTTTTTCCTCAACTTTTCCGCCGGGAAATTCCCAAAGTCCCGCCATGGTTTTGCCTTCGGGACGTTTTGATATTAATACCCGACCATCGGCGTCAATTAAAGCAACTGCAGACACTAATACTGACGGAAGCGAAACCTGCCTCCGCCGTATTTCCACATCTAGGCATTGTGGATCAGGACCGATAATCGGCATTTATAGAAATGTATCCATGTGTAAGATCGCAGGTCCATACAGTGGCTAAACCTGTTCCCACGCCCACATCTACCTCAATTAGGATTTCCTGTCCTTTCATATGGGCGTGGACGGGTAGTTCGTCGTAACCAGGCACGACGCAGCCAAGTTTAGCTATCTGGATACCACCAATCGTGAGAGCTAGTTTGTCCCGATCTATACGCTCGCCCGACTTCCCAACAGCCATGACAATGCGTCCCCAATTAGCGTCTTCTCCAGCGATAGCAGTTTTGACCAGTGGTGAATTTGCAATTACCAGACCTATAACCCTTGCCGCCGCATCGCTCTCTGCACCCGATATTCCGATCTCTACAAATTTTGTAGCCCCTTCCCCATCTCGAACGACCTGATGTGCAAGGTCAAGCATTACATCTTGAAAAGCATTCCGAAAAGATAGCAACTCTCTGGATTTTATTGAATAACTCTGCTCATTTTTTGCCAATCCACTTGCAAAAGCTAAGACTGCATCATTAGTGGACGTATCTGAATCAACCGTAATGGAGTTAAAGGTTTCTTCTGCAGATTCCGCCAGAAGCGTTTGAAGTTCTAATTTTGCAATCGCGGCATCTGTAAAAATGAAAGCAAGCATCGTTGCCATGTCCGGAGAAATCATTCCGGATCCTTTTGCGATTCCCGATATTGTAACACTTGTACCGTTGATTTGGGCAGTACGAGTGGCGCCTTTTGGGTAGGTATCCGTGGTACAGATTGTTACTGCAGCTTCATGCCAGTTTGAACCCATTTGGCCATGTAAACTTGGAAGAATTTTTGTAATACGTTCAACTGGTAACGGCTCTCCAATGACCCCGGTTTGCGCAATATAAACCTGATTCGTCTTGCAGCCAATCAGGTTTGCCGCCTTTTCAGATATAGCTTTGACGGCAGCTATACCAGCGCCACCCGTAAACGCATTTGCATTGCCGGAATTAACCACAAGTCCCCTGACCTCATTTTCAGATAAGATGTTTCTACACCAGTCAACAGCCGCTCCCGCGGTCCTGGATTTGGTAAATACGCCTGCAGCGACGCTTCCGGGAACAAGTTCGACCAACAAAACGTCGCTTTGGTTTGTTGTTTTGATATTACCTGACCCGGACGCCAACGTTACACCAGAAACTTTAGGAAGGTCAGGAAATTTTTTAGACGCCAAAGAAGAAACTTTGCTCATGCCGGCCCATCAATTACAGACATATTTGTATTTCCTTTTAGCGAGATAAGGACGCATCGTCCAGATAAACGGCGGACAAACGGATTATCTAAGTGTTATTCTTGTTTCTGGATTATTAACGGGCCTAACGTATGGTATATACTTCCGTATTTCAATTGATAACAATTTAGAAATTTATAAGATCTTATAGTCCCAACCACTCGAATAATTAACGAAAAACAGTACCTGGCTTTATAAAGATCCAAATTATTGAAATTTTCTGATACTTAACATGAACTTTAATTGTTTGAACCTGTGCCTTCTCTCACCATCTTCGCTAGGAAGAGTTCTTCGTAAAAAAGGCAGATCATGCCTTCTTGGGATCGTTGACAGAGCGTTATTCCGGTTCTATCTCTCTGAATGACAAGGAAAAACTCATCTCTTAATATATTTTTGTAGAGACTATCGAGGAATCAGAATGTTTGATGCCATTGCACGGCGTGTATTGGGGTCGGCCAACGACCGATACGTCCGCGGGCTCTCAAAGGTTGTAGACCAAATCAACGCGTTGGAAACGCAGGTTGAACGTCTCAGTGATGAAGAGCTTGCAGCTCTTACCCCCACTTTGAAGCATCGTCTAGCAGATGGTGAAACGTTAGATGACCTATTGCCAGAAGCATTTGCAACAGTGCGTGAGGCGGCTAAGCGCGCCCTCGGAGAAAGACCTTTTGACGTGCAATTAATGGGAGGCATGGTTCTACATCGAGGTATGATTGCCGAAATGAAGACAGGTGAAGGCAAGACACTTTGCAGTACTATGCCAGTATATCTCAATTCACTTCATGAAAAAGGCGTCCATATAGTCACGGTGAATGACTATCTTGCAAAACGCGATGCGGAATGGATGGGGCAAATTTATGGGCTTTTGGGGCTCTCAGTCGGATGCATCTCCCCTGGATTGAGCGACGCGGAACGACGTACTGCTTATGATGCAGACGTGACTTACGGGACCAACAGTGAATTTGGTTTCGATTACCTTCGTGACAACATGAAATTTACCCTTGAGGAAATGGTTCAGCGTCCATTTAACTTCGCTATTGTCGACGAAGTCGATTCCATTTTAATTGACGAAGCGCGCACCCCATTGATCATTTCTGGCCAGGCAGAGGATTCCTCGGAACTTTACCAGAAAGTTAATGAAATTATACCGGAGCTTACGGAAACAGATTATGAAAAGGACGAAAAGACAAAATCTGTAACCCTAACGGAAATAGGCAACGAAACCGTAGAGCACCTTCTAAAGGAAGCCGGGCTATTGAGTGACGGAAGCCTCTATGAAATTTCCAATATTTCGTTGGTTCATCATATAAACCAAGCACTTCGGGCACATAAATTATTTGAGCGAGACACAGATTACATTGTTAAAGACAATCACGTCATTATCGTTGACGAGTTTACTGGCCGTATGATGGAAGGTCGTCGATATTCCGAAGGCCTACACCAGGCTCTGGAAGCCAAAGAACAAGTTCACATCGAACATGAAAACCAAACACTAGCATCTATTACGTATCAAAACTATTTCCGGATGTACCCCAAACTTGCTGGGATGACCGGAACCGCAATGACGGAAGCCGGAGAGTTTTCAGAAATTTACAAATTGGAAGTTGCCGAAATTCCTACCAATCTAACTTGCATTCGTGCCGATCAAGATGATGAAGTCTATCGTACCACTGCAGAAAAAAATGAAGCCATTGTAAAGTTAGTAGAGGATTGCCAGAAACGAGGCCAGCCTGTTCTAGTAGGCACGGTTAGCATTGAAAAGTCTGAGCTGATTTCCGCACTGTTCAAGAAACAAAATATTCCACACCAGGTTTTGAATGCCCGTTACCATGAGCAGGAAGCACATATTATAGCACAAGCGGGTGCACCGGGCACGATTACTATTGCCACAAATATGGCAGGACGGGGCACAGATATCCAATTGGGTGGAAATTTGGATATGCTTGCCCGCCAAAAATCCGAACAAACAAAAGATGCACTCGAGATTGCGGAAATCAACGCGTCGGTTAAGGCCGAAGTTGGGAAGGCACGTACCGAATCCCTTAATGGCGGCGGGCTTTTTGTGGTAGGGACCGAACGGCACGAAAGTCGACGAGTTGATAACCAGCTTAGGGGGAGATCTGGCCGACAAGGGGATCCCGGTGCCTCAAGGTTTTTTCTGTCCTTGGAAGATGACCTAATGCGAATTTTTGGTTCAGAGCGTATGGATGGCATGCTCCAAAAGCTCGGTCTCGAAGAAGGCGAAGCTATCGTCCACCGATGGATAAATAAAGCATTGGAAAAAGCCCAACAAAAGGTAGAGGCCCGTAATTTTGATATCCGAAAAAACCTCTTGAAGTTTGATGATGTCATGAACGACCAGCGCAAGGTCATTTATGAGCAGCGCCGCGATCTTATGGATTCAAATGATGTTTCAGACACAATTATAGAGGTACGCAGCAATGTTATTGATTTAATGGTTTCTCGGTGTATGCCTGAAAAATCTTATGCCGAACAATGGGAAATGGGATCCCTGCATGAGGAGATGCTCAGGGTATTTGGACTTGATCTTCCATTGTCGGACTGGGCTAAGGAAGAAGGCGTAGCCGATGTCGAAATTCGTGAACGTATCACCGATGCCACAACGAAAAAGATGGCAGAAAAAGCAGCGAGCTGGGGTCCAGAGGTCATGCGGGACTTGGAAAAAAGCTTGCTCTTGCAAGTGCTAGATCAAGTGTGGAAGGAACACCTTCTAGCACTTGATCACCTACGCCAAGGGATAGGCCTCCGGGCTTATGGTCAGAAGGACCCTCTTAACGAATATAAATCCGAGGCATTTGAAATGTTTAACCAAATGTTGGCTGAGCTTGACGATCGTATCACGATGATTTTAAGCCACATGGAAGTTCAATTAACTGATGTGGATGATATTGACCTTTATGACAGACCGGATCCCAATACATATAAAATGTATCGTGATCCTGATTTCGTGGATATGGGAGATGAAGGAACAATATTTATGGAAGGCAATCAAAATAGAACACGCTCAAATGCCATCCATACCAGTCCACTAACACTGCGGCAGGCTGCAGATGAAATTGATCCTGAGGATCCTAGTACCTGGGGGAAAGTGGGCAGAAACACAACGTGTCCATGTGGCTCCGGAAAAAAGTTCAAATACTGTCACGGCTCCAACAAATGAATTTGAACCAGAACTAGGGAATAGAACAAAGAACAAATAGTTACTGAAATTTTATAGTAATCTGCGATCTAAATCCTATTCAAAGAAGACAGCCACGTTCCAACATGTGTTGACATCGGATCTTTGGCTATTTTTCACTACTTCTTTTAATTTATGTTCTAATACAAAATAGAACATCCGAGGTATAAAGCATGGACTTACACAATGTAATTTATAGATTCCCAATAGTAACGAGACTTATTCATTCTGTTGATGCCAAGTCGTGATGGGCGAGTGGATGGTTGTGTTCAACCAGACCTTTTAACCGTTCTTCAAGAACATGAGTATATATTTCCGTTGTAGAAATATCAGCGTGTCCTAATAATTGTTGTAACGTGCGAAGGTCTGCACCATTAGCCAGCATGTGACTGGCAAATGAGTGACGAAGTATATGGGGTGAGACCCGGGATCGATCTATCCCAGCGGCTTCAGCAAGTTCTTTCAGTAAGTTTGAAAATTGGGCCCTGGTAAGATGTCCTTTTAGCCCTCGAGAGGGAAAAAGGAATGGAGATGCCATCCGCGCTTCCAACGACCCCTTATACTTATCTTGATACGCTGCAACTGCTTCCCGCGCAGGATCACCTAGTGGAACAATACGCTCTTTATCTCCCTTACCCCGAACGATGATGATTTGACCGTCTCGAGAAATAGCATCTGTCCGTAAACTCACCAATTCTGAGACACGAAGCCCTGTTGCATAGAGTATTTCCATTAGTGTAGTAAGAAGCAAGGTATTTCGGACATCTCGTATTCGGGCCGCAGAAAGCAGCTTCTCCACTTCTTGTTTATTAAGAACTTTAGGCAACACCCGCCCCTTTTTAGGTGAACTAATATGCTGGGTAGGATCATAATCTTTCAGCCCCTCTGCAAAAAGAAATGCAAAAAATTGCCGCAGAACTGACAGGTGACGCGCCCTCGTGGTTGCTGCTCTTCTCTCGTCATATAATTTAGACAGATACTGTTTAATTCTTTTCGTATCAGCATTCTCAATCTTTTCGCGCCTTCGTTGCATGAAAAGAACAAAATTATGTAGATCTCTATTATACGCCTCAATAGTGTTGGCAGAAGCACCCCTCTCAGCAGCCATCATCTCAAGAAATATCTCGACATGGCGAGAAAATGGTGCCTTTTGTGTTTCGCCCTTTCGAATCTCGGTTTTTGCAGACACCCCTCTTATAGACCAGAGGCGATCGCCGCTTCCAGAGCGAGGGCACGCGCTTCTTTTTCCATTCCTATCTTTCGCAAACTGATGAGTACTTTACGCAATACGATTGGATTTGCTTGCAATGGACCCGCCTGACCAATTGCGAGCAGTGATAAAAGAACCGTTTCACCAATCCTTGAACCAGATGCTGCATTTTCCAAAGATCTCCAAATAGCCGGCTGGGGCATAACAGTTGAAGTTTGCATCGGCCCCTCCATAACTATCTCCCACTGGTCATTGGGTACTTCTTCACCAAGCCCATCTAGTAGGCAATAAACAAGGGTCGCCATGTTATAGGATAAATCGGGTTCATCAGAATTCTTTGCATACACTTGGTTTACAGTAACCCACCAATCAGCGAGCATCTTAGGTTGCCAGTCCTCATCTTCGATAGCTCCCGCTAGTTTAGCCAAAGGGAGAATTTCTTTTTGTATTTTGGATGCCTCCGCATTTAACATTGCACTAGATCTTAGTATACTAAACCAAGGTGCTGCAGATTCAATGTCACCCGCAGTTAGAAAGGCTCTAATGGCCTCAGGGACGAACCAAATGAAATCATGCGTCGGGGTAATACCTTTCAAAATTGGAGAGAACACCCTTGCCATAGATTGGTAACGCCCGGCTTCTCGGGCATCTTTAAAAGCCCTAGAAAGAAGTTCTGCAGTTGCTGTCGGAACACCCTCAACCAATGCCTTTCGATATTGGCGTGCACGGCTTAGCGGACTTCTTTTAGAATCGCCGGTAGTGACTGGATTTTCCAAAGCACTATCAGAGATTGTTACACCAGCATAAAGTTGACGTAATACTTCGGTATTTAGCGCCCCCATAGATTCGGCACGTTCCGCCGCGTCTAGACGCAGTTCTGGTCGAGCGTTTGGACTGGTAGCAATTGTCCGTAAAATTGCCGGGTTGTTTGAAGATGTTACATCTGCCGGCAAATCTGCGTTAGCGGCCCGCACCATGGCGAAATATAGTGGTTCGGGATCAATTAAACTTGCAACATGATATTTTTCGAAGCCTGACAATTGATTAAGGAGACCGTGAAAAACTTGATCGTTATCACCCGTCTCTCGTAACAATGACGCTCCGAGAGAAGCCTTGTCAATTTCACCTGCAAGGGATTGGCAGAATATATGAGCTTTCTGCCAATAGGCTGTATTGACATCTCTAATTTGACTAGCAACTAATGAACAAACACGAGCATTGTCGTTACGCATGAAGAGGGAGTCGACCTCATTCCGTAACAAACGGCGGCTATGAGCAGCGATCGGTATTTGTTTGATCAACTCTGCAGCTGCAGGAATATCACCCATATTAGTTAACAGTTCGACGCGGGTACCAATCAGGTCACTGGACTTTGTTTCAATCAATTTTCCTTCTGGAGCCTTAGCGCTGCTGAGTAATAGCCTACGCATCAAATCACGCATGGCTCTAGATTTGGATCCTACGGGAAGCTTGGGTAGTAACCTTTCGACTTTACTGCGACTTACGTCTTTCCACATATTGATTCCAAACCCTCCCTGCTCCGCATTCAGAGTTCCTAGTGAATCTGGAGCTATCGTCTTTAATTCCTCTACATTCACGTGAGAGCGGGTCAGACTATTTGATGTTGGGATCTGCCTTTGTCGTGTGCTTAAAGGCAAAGATGGTTTTGAGGGAGTAATTGTCAGTGGCTTGGGTTGGGCGGGAACAGTTGGTAAAGGCACCGCAGGATTCAAAACAATGGGCACAGTTATTTTATTTCGCCCTTGAACTGTTTGTGCCATTTTCTGGCTTAGGTTGGTCGTCTGGGCTAACGCAAAGCTGGCAAATAGGGGGGAATAAGCTCCTAAAAACATCAGGCAGACCTTAATGGCGCGAAGATCGAGGAAGTATGGAGAGTGGGTCTCCCTACTTTGAAAAGCGATCATTGTTTATGATCCTTTCAACCGTATCGGCTGGGGCAGGTAAATCCCACACAAGAAAATAAATAGTTCCGCCCGCAAATATAAGAACCAAAGTCATTATAACGATTCTAGTCAAACTCTTCATT
>ERZ651768.2729-NODE-2729-length-12078-cov-42.349971_pt1 | contig 12078 bp, 10 predicted proteins | sample MGYA00514754_ERZ651768 | MGnify/ENA metagenome assembly ERZ651768 | reverse complement strand
ATACAGCTGCATCAACTGCATTCCCTCCCTTCTTCAACATGTCTAGCCCAGCATTTGCTGCTAATGGATTACTTGTGGCCACAGTTCCATTAAGGCCTAGAGTAACAGATCTTCTGGAGACATATTTGTAATTTGGATTATTAATCATCTAGACCTATGGTTGAAGATATCTGTAATGGCATCACCAAGCAAATTCCAACAATGTAATATTATTTCTTAGCCTTAAATGTTACTCTGAATGGTAGTTTGAAGCAATACAGATCGGTTTAACTACGCTTCGCTACCTTCCAAATAAAATTCCACATTATTGCTATAAAAACAAATTGATGTTACATGTTTGGATAGAATTAGGAGTGAAAAAAGAAACAAGTCTAATTTGCATGAGTTAAGAGGATATCTATGTACGCAGTCATTTTTGAGGTGCAACCCAAAACGGAACTTGCTACCCAGGATTATTTTGATTTGGCAGCTGAGTTACGTCCAGAATTAGAAGCGATAGACGGATTCATTTCTGTAGAGCGTTTCTCAAGTCTTTCCGACAAGGGGAAATTTCTCTCCATTTCCTTCTGGAGGGACGAGGAAGCCTTGAAGCAGTGGCGTGAGCATCACCAGCATCGACAAGCCCAGCAAAAGGGTCGTGGAGAAATTTTCAAGGATTATCGCATCAGAGTTGCCAAAGTCATCCGTGATTACGGAATGACAAACAGAAAAGAAGCTCCATAACATCTCAGTTTAACCGGGAAGTTGGCGGGAACAAAATTATTAGTAGTAAATGTATTGAAAGCACTGCACGTGTGTGAGTCTTTTTTAGGTGTCTATAAGAAGTATTATTTGCTACAAATTGGCAACACTCTATAACAAGTTATTTCTCTGCAAGGCACTGTTTCTCTAACAATTAGTATCAATTAGTACAACCTAGTATTATCCCGTAATAATGTTGGACATAGAACTCATAACCCGAAGGTCGAAGGTTCAAATTATTCCCCCGCCACCAGCAGTATCAAGGGATTGCGGATTTGAGACTTTTTGAAAATTGTATTTTCTGTACCATTTCTGTACCATTTGCGCCATTTACCCATAGATTCTGGCTGCAACGGCCTCACCAGTTTCCTCTATTCTGGAAGAAATCATATAATATGTCCTGACCATGATCTTTCAACAAGATCTTGAAGATGGGGTTACACGAAAAATTATCATCCAACTGCTTATGATGATGAGGAGTACCCCTAGCCACTCAATGGGTTCGGGAAGGTTACCCCAAAACAAGTAGCCAAAGAGTAAGGTCCAACCGAGTTTAGTGTAGATCAGAGCCGAGATGGAAGTGGCAGAGGTGACTGGGGTCTGGTAGGAACGCACAAGGCACTGTCGTGAGAGAAAAAGCAGTACTGCAGAACTGAAGAGCATGGGGGTCATTTTGTTCCACAATTCTGCGAGATCTATGATAGATCCCATCGCCAGCAACACCAGTACTGGTTCCCAGAAAATCATGGCCGAAGCTGGGACACGTTCTCCAGCAAACTTGACGGTGATCCAACGCAGCGAAGAGAAGAGCAGGGCACCGAGCATGAATGCATGGTGATGTGCGCTACTCCAACCCTGCCACTCCACCTGCATCATCAACCAGCCACCGGCCATTCCAAATCCAATTGCCGGCCAGATCCGAGGTGATGGTTGCTCTCCTAAAAAAAGTATAGCGAGAGCTGCCATCACCACCGGTGAAAGCAGGCTCATCGCGCCGAATTCGAAAACACTCAAACCTGACAGCGCACTGAGGAAGCAGTGCCAGGCCCCCAGTGTGAAGAGACTGATCAGAAGCAGTATTTTCCAGGAAACCGGTTTGATCTGTTGAAGCGAACCTCTTGTCAGCAGTTCCTGCAGGGCAGTAAAAATCATGAATAGCGCAGCGGTGGTAAAGTTGATTTCAAACAGGTTATATGACTCAAGCAGCCATTTTTCCACGGCAATGTTTGAGGCAAGCAGAAAGTATCCGAGAAGAATCCTGCCCGTAATCCATCCTTGGCTGAAAATAGTGAACATCCTTTATAACCCTGATAAATTCATGATCCTGAACCTGGACAACCTGGGAGAAAATTATACTAAACTGACAGGTAGCCAGAGGCCGTGGGTATGGTGTTATACCTACTTATGACTCTTCGGACTGGTGTGTGGTTAACAAGCTGTGTATGGCCATGGAAACGGCCGCCTGCACAGGGTCAATGACTGGGATTCCGATTCCTGATTCGAGTTCAACACGGTGGGAAGCCATCCCAGCGCAACCGAGAATGATGGTGTCGGCCTGATCTGAATCCCTCAGTTGCTCCGCAGCCGCCAGCAGCTTCTCGAAGGTATCCTTACCGCTCACGCTTTCTTCAACGGATAAGCCTGCTACACGTTCTCCGGCAAGCCTTTCCATCACCCCCATTTGCCTCAGGTAGCGGAGATGACGGCGGATGGAGTGTTCCTGGAGGGCAATCACCCCAAAGCGGTCTCCCCTGGACATGGCCATCAGGATCCCGCATTCCTGTATGCCAAAAACGGGTTTTTCGGAAGCCTCCCGGCATACGTGCAGGCCCGGGTCGGAATAACAGGCAATTACGAAAGCATCAACATTCCGACGTTCGGAGACCATCTTCCTCAATGGAAGCGTCACTGCTTCGATATCAGCCTGGCTTTCAATGCCGAATGGTCCTTCTGGGAGGCTCAAACACTCTATTTGCGGGCCCTCCGGAAAATGGAATACCTTCAGTTCCCGAGCCATAACTTCAGTCACCGATTCGTTGGAATTGGGGTTAATAACCAGAATGTGCCGCCGTTGATTTTCCATACTTTTCAGAGCAGTTTCGCGCCAAAATTTCGTGAAGGACTGAGCGGAGAGGATATCGGTAGTTCTTGGCCGGCTTCGGCAGTAGCCCTTGGAAGGAACTCACCAGAACCGCGATCCACTTTCAGTGTTTCCTCTTCGACCACCATCCGTCCGCGGTTAATGACGATCTTCGGCCAACCTTTTACTTCCATGCCTTCGTAAGGAGTATAGTCCACGTTGTCATGAAGCATTTCCTGTTTTATAGTCCGGACCCATTCAGGATCCCATATTGCAATGTCCGCATCACTTCCAATGGCCAGCGACCCTTTGCGGGGATAGAGTCCGTAAATCTTAGCGGCATTAGTCGAAGTCAGGGCCACGAACTCATTGATCGTGATCCTTCCTTTACCGACTCCTTCAGAGAAAAGGAGCGGCATCCTCGTTTCCAGTCCTGGTACACCGTTGGCTATCTTCTTGAAGCTCGCATCCCTGCCTGCATGAAATTTTCCGCTTTCATCGAATCTGTAGGGTGCATGATCGGAGGAGAAAACCTGAAATGTGCCGTTTTTGAGGCCTTTCCAGATGGCTTCCTGAGATGCCTTGTCGCGGGGCGGGGGAGAGCAACAGTATTTCGCGCCTTCCATTCCTTCCTGGTCAAGATCTTTGGCAGTCAAAAAAAGGTACTGGGGACAGGTTTCGCCGTAAATTTTCAACTCATTGCTTCGTGCCTGTAGAATGGAATGTGCCGCTTCCCCGTCCGAAACATGAACGATCAGCATTCTGGCATCGACCAGGCGTGCAAGGTCGATGGCGCGGCGTGAAGCCTCGCTTTCGGCTACGGGAGAATGGCTCACCGCGTGAAACTTTGGCGCATGATAACCGCGCTGCAGCAGACGTTCTGAAATCCAATTGATGACTTCGTTGTTCTCTGCATGAACCATGGTCAACGCGCCGTACCTGCGTGCAATGGCAAGGATGTCCAGGATTTCACTGTCATTGATCTTCAGCATCTCGTAGGTCATGTAGACCTTAAAGGAAGTGTAACCTTCCTTGATCAGGGAGGGAAGTTCCTCTTCCAGGACCTTTTGTGTGGGATCGGAGATAATTAGATGCAGTCCGTAGTCAATCACGGCTTTGCTCTGGGCACGCTCACGAGCTGTTTCGACAACCTCCCTGAGGCTCTGCCCGCGGTGCTGGGCTGCAAAGGGCAGGAAGGTAGTGTTGCCCCCGAAGGCAGCTGAGACACTGCCCGAGTAGAAATCGTCGGCGGTCATGATTCGGGTTGACGATTCCTGTTCGATGTGACAGTGCGCATCGATTCCTCCGGGAAGGACCAACATTCCCTCAGCATCAATGGTCCGCTCGGCCTTACCCAGGTTCTGCCCGATGGCAGTAATTTTTCCTTCGCTGACACCGATTTCCGCCTCAAATGAATCCACGGCTGTGCGAACCTTCCCGTTCTTAATCAGAAGATCATACTGGTTCATTTTCCGGGTCCTTCCATTGCGATCTTCATTCAAGTTCCTTCAATCGTGATTCGAGTCGTGCCGTAAGATGATCCAGTTCTTCGTGGCTTCTTTGGCTCAATACCGGTCCCGGTGACCGGCTCAGGGCACAGGCTATGGCTCCTCGCCGGCGTAGAACTTCCTTTCTGACCGCGAGGCCAAACCCGGGCTGCTGCTCATAGCGGACAAGGGGAAGATAGGCGTCGTAGAGGTCTTCGGCATGCTTGGCTTCACCATCAGCATGAAGTGTAACGACGGCAGTGAGCATTTCTGGATAGGCGAATCCGGTCATTGCTCCGTTCGCTCCACGCTGCAACTCTTGCGGAAGGTACATGCCTCCATTTCCAGTTAAGATCGAAACACGCCTCAGACCCTGTTTTTCGGCAGAATCGCGAACCTGCGTCAGCTTCTCAAGACCGGGACAGTCTTCATGCTTCAGCATCACCAGCTGAGGGAAGTCGCTGACCATCCGGTTGAAGCACTCCACGGAAAGGTGTACTCCAGTCGACTGGGGATAATCCTGGTAGCAAAGTGGCACGTTTGGACCGAGGGACTCGATCACCTGCTCATAGTAGCCGTAAAGCTTCTGATCCGTATTTAATCCGGTTACCGGAGCCACCATCACCCCTGCGCAGCCTGCGTCCATGCTGAAGCGAGCAAGATTCACGAGGTTGGCAAGTCCTGCGTCCGAAACGCCAGCAATTACAGGAACCCGTCCATTGACCCGTTTCAGAACGTGGTTGACGAATCCTTCAGATTCATTTGCTGAGAGTTTGGTGGCTTCCCCCATCATGCCGAGAATCGTCATCCCTGTCACTCCCTTTTCAAGAAAAAACTCGACAAGTGAATCAACACTTTTGAAGTCGATGCTGCCATTTTCGGAAAAAGGTGTTATGGAAATGATATATACCCCCCTTGTCTGCTCGTCGATTAATCCTGAATTGGACATGATTTATATTTCGAATGATGAAAGTTCGGATAACTCAAGAAACTTTTTTAGCGTGGAGTATCAGGCTTCAGCATTGAAATGTCAAGGGAAGAGGATCCCCGTATAGGTTGACAGGAAGTCATATACTTCTTGAAGCCAGTTTTGTTGACCTGCCCCCTCTTTAATTTCAGAAACTTACTGATATTCCATCTTTCCTGGGATCAGAGCCTCCAAAAAGTATCCCTTCTTCATTATCTCTAACAATTATTTGACCCCCTCCGAATAATCCTCGGTCAAATCCAGAATTTACAGATACAGAGTGACCTTTTAACTTCAAAGCTGCAATAACATCTGGATTAAATGAATCTTCGACAAATACAGTGTCATTTTCGATACTGACACTGAATCTTTCAGAGTCTAAAGCCTCTTGAGGGTTCATACCGAAATCAATCAAGTTTGAAATAACTTGCAAATGGCCTTGCGGTTGCTGGAAACCCCCCATCACACCTAAGCTGCTTACAAGATTGCTATTCTTTGTAATCATGCATGGAATGATAGTGTTGTAGGGTCTTTTATTTGGCTCTAAGAAGTTTGGATGTTCTTGATTAGTGGAAAATAGAGCCCCTCTATTCTGTAGAGCTATTCCAGTTTCAGGGACAACTAATCCAGTTCCGAAACCTTGATAAAGACTGTTTATTAATGAACATGCATTTCCATTTCCATCTATAACTGATACATAAACTGTGTCACCGTGTTGATTAAAATTACCTCTATTGTATCCCCTGCAAGATGAATCTTCCTTAATTTCATTAAATCTCTTCTTTGCATAGCTTTTAGATAGTAGTTCTTGAATAGGGATATTCACTTTTTCTGGATCAGCTACGTACCAAAGAGCGTCTTTAAAGGCAATCTTCATGGCTTCGATTTTGTAATGAAGTTGAAGCACAGGATCAATCTCTGAATTAACTAAATCAATGTTTTCAACAATGTTTAATGCAATTAATGCTGCGATTCCTTGGCCATTAGGAGGACATTCCCATACATCAAAACCTCTGTAATTCGAAGAAATAGGTCTAATCCAGCTACTAGAATGGAGTGAGAAATCTTCTTCACAAAGCCATCCGTTGAACTTCTGAACATATTCTGAAATTTTTTCAGGAAGGACTCCTTCATAAAAATATGACCTCCCATTTTCAGATATACATTTAAGTGTTCTATTTAGATCCGGCAAAACAACCCTCTCTCCAAAGTCTGGAGATCGACCGTTTGGTAATAATTCACATCTCTCGTTTATTGATAATTTTTTTTCCGAAAGCTTCCAGTAATTTGAAGTTATTTCAGAAACACCAAATCCATTTTGAGAATAATCAATGGCTGGGACCAATACTGTGTCCAATGAAAAAACACCAAATTTTTTCTGAAGTTGATCCCAAGCATCAACGCATCCTGGGACGCTTACTGCCATCCCTGAATAAGGTCCTTCCAGCGGGATTGAATCCATTCCCTCTTTTCTTAAGTCATCAACATTAGTTCTCATTGACGATCTTCCGCTGCCATTCAGAGCCTCGATTTTTTTTGTCTTTGAATCATATACCAGGGCAAAGACATCTCCTCCTACTCCTGTAGACATTGGCTCTACAACATTTAAAACCGATGCAGCGCATACAGCTGCATCAACTGCATTCCCTCCCTTCTTCAACATGTCTAGCCCAGCATTTGCTGCTAATGGATTACTTGTGACCACAGTTCCATTAAGGCCTAGAGTAACAGATCTTCTGGAGGTATATTTGTAATTTGGATTATTAATCATCTAGACATATGATTGAAGATATCTGTAATTGCATCACCAAGCAAATTCCAACAATGTAATATTATTTCTTAGCCTTAAATAAAGGGATTGCGGATTTGTGGACTTTTTGAAAAATCCATTTGTGTGCCTTTTTGTGTGCCGGATTCAAGTCAGGAGAAGCCGGCCGACACTCGAATCAGAGTGTTGCCATGTTATCATGGTGAACCGCCGTTACGGATACTTCGATCAGCGTTTCGCCATGCAGATCAACCCCAACGCAGGCCCTCTGCGGCCAGTGCTGTGGGTCATCTCCGATCCAGTCTCGCCAGATCCCGTCCATGACCGGTTTGTCGGCTATGTGCGCAAGATACACCTGTGCCGAGACGATCCGAGTTCTCTCAGATCCCAACTCACGCAGGTTTTTCTCCAGGACCGCGAGTGTCTCTCTGGTCTGCCCTTCGATGTCCAGCGTCGTGTCGATAGCTGTGGCGACGGTCCACACCAGGTCTTTGTATGCTGACGCTGCGTTTCGACCGATATACTTCCCTCTGACACGGGTGATCATAATGTTCCTGCAGGCAAAAGATTTATCCACCTGGATAACCTGGGAAGTGAATACACTAAACTGACCGGCGGGCCCAGGCCGTGGCTGTGGAGTTATGCTTAAAGTGTGTGTACCATTGTGTGTACCATGTTTTTAGACACTGCACTTAATAATTTCAGTTACTTATGGTGCCGAGAGCGGGACTCGAACCCGCACGAGCATAGCCCACTGCCCCCTCAAGACAGCGTGTCTACCAGTTCCACCACCTCGGCAAATAAAAGTGATTCTCAGTATGACAAAAAACACTATATTTACAAGATTTTAATAATCTCTTGGGGTTTAATTCCCCGCCCCTTGGGGCGAAAGTATTTGATTACCATTCCAATACCCCGCTGCTTGCGGCGGGGTAGTTTAATAATCTATTTTTGTAGTTATTTAATTTTATTGTTTATATTATTTTAATTATTTTTTATCTGTACATAATATAATTATATATATTATTTAGATCGTCAATTTAAACACTTTAAGCATCTGTTAATAATTTGAGCAGTTGACTCGGGATAATTCAGAGGAAACAAATGTGAATCCGGAAATGGAATGAGCTTCAATTGTGTGAAATTTCTTTTAATCCAGCGCAAATCTGATGCCCAAAGAACTGGGTTTTTGACCGCATAAACAAGTGTTCCCCGTACTTTGTATATTGATTTAGGATAAGAGGTCAACATTTTGTGAAAAATAGCAACCTCTTGCTCCACTGTAATCGTCAATTCTACCCCCTGTTTCCCCGGTATCAAACCGTGAGTTACATAATCTTTCAATGTCTGTGGATGAAAATTATTGAACATTTTATTCGCCTGGAAATATCTATGGGCTTTTTCCTTTGATTCAAAATGACTACGGCGATTTTTTGATTTTCCGGACGGACTTACCCAGTCTTCAATATTTATGGCACGCAGTATGCTGATCAGTAATCGTTTTTGAGAAGAAAATAGTGGAGGGTCCAGTATGATAATATTCTGAAATAATGCAGGTTTTTTAGCAGCTGCCATTAAAGTCAACACACCTCCCAAGGAGTGTCCTACGCCGACAACCGGCTCTTCAAATTGCCCAGCACACTTCAATATATCTTCTGTCATATCATGCCAATTGATTTCTGACGGTTTTCGATTTTCAGCTAAAATGTTAATCGCTGATATTTTATGTCCTTCCAGATGTTTAAATAAAACTGAATATGTTTTGGCAGGAAAGCCGTTTGCGTGACTAAATTGAATAATGGACATTATTACTTGGGAAAAAAGAACTTGCGGAGATTTACAGTAAAATCTACCTCGTTTTTGTAAATTCGTATAGGATATTACCCGTGCTGTCGTGGAAGCGGATCAAAAGTTTTTCACTGCGTATGTCGAGCCAGACGAATCCTGTGTCGTTATATGTAAATACGCTCGATGCCTCTGATTTATTAAGTTTTTCTCTTTCACTATTTGTTCGATAGTGTGCGCCCCCAGCCCCGCTTATCACATATTCCGTCGACGTTTCTCCATATTGCAATAGTGATAAATGATGATTATGTCCTGCTAAATATAGATCTATCCGCCCATCCAATATCCAGTTCCAGTAATTGCGTGTAATAACATCAGTATCACCGTGTGTTCCATTTGAATAGACTGAATGATGTCCAAAGGCTATTGTCCAGGGAAGTTTATCGGCATTTGCCTTTAACTCCGCATCATCCCGGTTCAGTTTATTTCTGAGTCTTTCAAAAGAAAAGGGACAGTTCGTGTTTAAGCCGTAGAACCGGGCTTGGGCAGTCTCAAATGAATACTCGTAGTTTGGCATTCGCCAATAATCGCTTCTCAAACTATACATTATTTGCGTGAAAGCGTTCTGCTTGACATCGTGATTTCCCAAAACTGCAAAGAATGGCTTCTTTATTTTATTGTAAACCTGCTCAAATTTTGTGTAAAACTGTTTGTCAAGTATTGATTTCACACCATTCGGATAAAAATTGTCCCCCAGGAGTAAGACAAAATCACATCCGGCCTGATCACAGACTTTAGCCATTCCATCAGCTACTTTCAGTTGATCTTCGTTCCCTGTCCCTGTGTCCCCAAGTACAATTACCTGAAGATGATCTGCACGAAAAGGTATTATTTCTACTGGCACGATATCATCTTCCAGAGGGAAACATCCTGCCTCGTTGCCTTTCTCATACAACTTGAAACCTCCTGCAAAACCGACTCCTAAAAGTATAAATGCGATAATCAGTTTCAACCATACTGAGATTCGCCTTTTTGAAATAGGTTTGTTCATAACAAGAAGTATTAGTTACTTCAAACAGAAATTTGAGGATATTCGATTAAGGTCAGCAACTGCTCTAAAACAGGATCACGTAGTTCAAGTTGATGCAGAAATTTTACTGTATTTTGCACATAATCATGGCAGGAACCGCATTTTCCTTCTGCACGAACAACTCGTTCTGCAACTTTTTCCAGATCGAGATCCGGCACATAATGTTCGTGTTTGGTGTTGATAACAAAAGTAATGGCAGAAACATCACCATTTTCTGTTTTTACACAAACCCAGGTAGGAATATAAGTTTCTGCAAACATTTCACGTTCCCAGACTTTCTGCAGTTCAGAGTCTAAGTTTTCAGGAGCAATCCGGAAGGCCATTCCCTGACAGGATCCTCCCTTATCCAGACCGAATACCAAACCGTGATAATCCGGAGTTCCCCTGTAAACTATTGATTTTAAACATAAGCGTCTATGATAGCCAGATATTTTCCCTGAAATTTTTTCTGCAACTTTAAAGTCCGGATTCCACATCAATGAGCCATATCCAAAAACCCAAACTCCTTCTTCCAAATTGTGCCCTTTCAAAATATTCTGAACTGAAACAACCATTTCCTGGGAAGTTAAAGTGCGAATTGAGTCGGCCTCTTTACCTGAACCCCACTCGAAGGATTGATTTGCATCAGCAACAGATGTCAGTTCTTTTATCAAGCAACTATCTCGTAACAAGGTTTATATTCTGTGTCTCTGGAAAGTTTCATCCTCCGCTGACTGCAGAATGTCGAAAGCAGTTTATCCAGTTCCTGCATTAGTTCCGGATCTCCGCTAATTTGAAACGGGCCATTGTTTTCGATGGAAAGTACACCGTCTTCCTTGATATTACCTGATACTATTCCAGAAAACATTTTACGCAAATTACAGGCAAGTTCATGTTTTGGCTGTGCATAATGCAAATTTAATGCAGACATTGCTGCATGACTTGGACTAAACGGCCACTGATAATCTTGATCAATATGTAACATCCAGTTGTAATAAAAGGCATCTCCCAACTTTCTACGAAATTCACGAACTTTCCTGATGCCTGATTGAATTCTTTGTGCAACTTTTTCAGGATCATCGATAATAATTTCATAAAATCTCTGGGCCTCTGCCCCCAAAGTCGCACCGATAAAACCGTCAATTTGATCAAAATAATCTTTACTTTCTTTGGGACCTGTTAAAATCAGGGGGAAGGGCTGCTCAGCATTTTTGGGATGCATCAGAATACCGAGTAAATATAAGATTTCCTCAGTCGTTCCAACGGCTCCGGGAAACACAACGAAACCGTGTCCGGTACGAACAAAAGCCTCAAGTCGTTTCTCTATATCAGGCATAACCACCAACGAGTTTACGATAGGATTTGGTGATTCTGAAGCAATTATGCCAGGTTCAGTTATGCCGATATAGAGCCCGTTATTGTAGCGCTGTTTTGCATGGGCAATGGTGGCTCCTTTCATTGGACCTTTCATGGCGCCTGCACCGCAACCTGTGCAGATATTCAACTCACGCAATCCCAGTTGGTAACCAACTTTTTTTGTATACTGATACTCTGTTTCCTCAATTGAATGCCCTCCCCAGCACACCACTAGATTTGGTTCAATCAGGTCTCTGAGCAAGCCTGTATTCCTCAATATATGATAAACAAAATCTGTGATAGAAGAAGATTGTTTTAAATCAAATCCTCTTTTATTTGAGAGCTCTGTGCCCACAAAAACAATATCTCGTAAAACTGAAAATAAATGTTCATTTATTCCCTGAATCAGTTCGCCATTTACAAAGGCCTTAGGTGGTGCATTTCTCAATTCCAGCTTGATACTTCTTGTTTGCTGGACAACCTCGATACTGAAATCCGGAAAACCCGCGAGCATTTCTTTTCCGCTGTCTGTCTGACTGTCACTGTTAAGAACAGCCAGTGCACAACGCCGGAACAATTCATTAAGTCCTCCGTTTTGCGGATCACTGAGTTGTCGGATTTCTTGCTGAGAAAGGAAATCGAGGATACCTTTCGGACGAATACTGGCATCCATAATTATTTAGGTTGGAAAAAAGGTTTGAAATAAATACTGAGACGTTTTAATTATGCAGGAATGATGTATTTCGAGACGTTCTACTTTTCGCTTGTTGCGTATATTTTCCATCCTCGAGCTAACAAAGAGAGAGATGGATTAATACCACAGTC
>ERZ651768.2728-NODE-2728-length-12079-cov-17.472255_pt1 | contig 12079 bp, 12 predicted proteins | sample MGYA00514754_ERZ651768 | MGnify/ENA metagenome assembly ERZ651768 | reverse complement strand
CACATTGCCGTAACCAGTCAATGTAGCCAAGTGTTTGATAACGCCTTTTGCTGAGGCATAGACGGGCGTACCTTTTGGTGCAGCAAAGTCAGTTCCTAGGTGGGAGCGCCATACTTTAAGTGTTGGGTGATAGCGACTTTTTTGGAAGCTTGAGCTAATGCGGGTATATTTTTTTAATGGCGGGAAACTAAAAGAATCGTTGAGGGTTTTTCCTTCAGAGGTGTAGTATTTTTTTTGCCCTGCTGAGTTCTTGTGAGCAAAAAGAGCAATAGTTTTTCGGTCGCCGACATAAATCATAGCACAAGGCGTTTTTTCGCCATCCCAGGCAAGCAAAAACTTATCTCCTTTGCGCAGATCCCTGCTGAAATCGAGCTCCCAAGAAAAATTATCCACCATCAGCTTAATGACTTCAGCTTCAATGCCTGCTTTCTTGGCATCGTAATTAAGAGACTTGTTAATAGTAATTGTTGAATGCGTTATGTCTTGCGTAGGCTGGATGTTGACAACAACAAAGCTAAACTCTTGCTTTGAATAGCCTATAAGCATGGGGTTTGCGTTCAGAGGGGCGAAGACGATTTTTTTGAGATTGTGGTTGTCATCAAGAGCAATTTTAAATTTGTCTCCTGGGTAAATGTGGTTTAGCCTTTGCGCCTTCTCATCTGAGCCCATGAGTTTTTTTAAAAGCTTTCCAGAAAGCCCCGTGCTATAGAAAAACTTATAAAAAACATCTCCTCGAGACGCCTCGAAGTAAAAGTCATGCTTTCCGTCTGCCTTGGCTGTAGACATTAAAACAGAGATCATCAGGGCAATTGCAAGCAACATAAGCTTGCTTAAAGACAGTACTTTATTATCAGGCACGGGATTCAATAACAGATTTCGCTATTTGTCGAGAAAGCTGGTCATTTTCCACGACACTTGCAAGCGTGTCAAGATTTGCAGTGGGAGTGGCATCAAGGACGCTTTCTATGGTTTTGCTAATATCTAGAAAACCTATTTGTTTATTAAGAAATGCCTCCACCGCAATCTCATTGGCTGCATTAAGAGTGGCAGGGGCGTTTTTTCCTGTTTTCAGAGCATTGTAAGCTAACCCAAGGCAACTAAAAGCCTCTAAATTGGGTGTTAAAAACACTAAAGACGGCTGTTGTGTTAAGTCAAGCGAGGCGACGCCAGATTTTTGTCGCTCTGGATAAGAAAGCGCATAGGATATTGCGGTTCGCATGTCGGGAAGACCAAGCTGAGATAAAACACTGCCGTCGTCAAAATGAACAAGCGAATGAATGATGCTTTGTGGGTGAACGACGACCTCAATTTGGTTAGGCTTTAGGGTGAATAAAAAATGTGCCTCAATTACCTCAAGCCCCTTGTTCATCAGGGTGGCAGAGTCAACAGATATTTTTCTTCCCATTTTCCAGTTCGGGTGGTTGCATGCCTGACTTGGGGTCACCAAGGCAAGCTCTGACAACGGCGTATTAAGAAACGGCCCTCCTGAGGCGGTTAGCTGAATTTTGCTAAGTCCAACATGGCTTCCTTGAAGGCACTGAAAAACTGCGCTATGTTCAGAGTCAACAGGTATCAATTCTGCGCCAGACTTTTTGACTGCATTTATTAGTAAGTTACCAGCTAGTACCAAAGATTCCTTATTGGCCAACATGATGCGTTTGCCCGCCTCTGCTGCGGCAAGTGTAGAAGACATTCCTGCGCTGCCTACGATAGCTGCCATAACATAGTCTGTTTTTTGGTGAGCTGCAACCTTGGCAAGAGCCTCCTCACCAGACAAAACAGTTACACCTTCAGGCGCCAACTTGTGTAAATGTTCAGCAGCATTTGGGTCAACCAGTACCGCATAAGTTGGTTTGTGTGATTCACAGAGCTTAAGCATTTTTTCCCAGTCAGTGTTTGCGCTAAGTGCAAACACCTTGTATTTATCTGGGTGAAGCGAAATAACCTCCAAGGTGTTGAGCCCAATTGAACCAGTGGCTCCTAGAATACAGACGTTTTTCATGTGAGAAAACCGTAGGCTAGAAAAAAGATTGGTGCTGAAGCGGTTAGGCTGTCTATTCTATCAAACAAGCCACCATGTCCAGGCAGCAAAATACCACTATCTTTGACACCTGCAACGCGCTTGTGAAGGCTCTCAAATAAATCGCCGAGAATCGAGGCAAGAGTAACTACCAGAGATAAAATGCCATAGAAAAAATATTGCTCAAAGGCAGGGTTTTCAAAACCAAAACGGACATAGATGAACATTGCACCGAGAGAGAACAGCGCCCCGCCTGCAACCCCCTCAATGGTTTTGCCAGGGCTTACGTTTGGAAGGAGTTTATTTTTTCCAATCGCACGGCCAACGAAATAAGCGCCAATATCTGCAGCCCAGACTAAAACCAGCAACAATAAAACAAGCGAGCTGTCGATTTGATGCAGTGCTGATAGTGCAACAATTAATGGAACAAAAAAGAAAAATCCATTAACTAGCCGTATTGCTGTGTAACTATTCCAAAAACGAGTGTGTCTAGGGAAGCTGATAATCCAATATGAGTTGATTATCCACCAAAGCAATGTGATAACTAAAAGCGGTATTAACAAGAACGGCGTTTGGTTTAAAAAATAAGCAGCGGTCATCAGAGCTGAAACATATAATGCTTTAGTGGCCCAATGCTTTATTTTAATTAGACCGCTAAACTCCCAAGAGCTAATGGCAAGAATAGGCACCATGGCTAGGAAAAACTCGGGGCTGTCTAATTTTAGAGTTGCTATAACAACCAGTGGAACTAAAATGACTGCCGTTAATAGCCTCTTAACTAGCATTATTTTTCACCATTCCTTTCGCCAAAGCGGCGATAACGCGAATCAAAACTATTGATAGCTATATCCAGGTCATTGGCATCAAAATCAGGCCACAATGTGTCGCAAAAGTATAGCTCACTATAAGCAATATCCCAGAGCAAAAAATTGCTAATCCTAACCTCTCCACTAGTTCTAATCAGTAGATCAACTCTAGGGTATTGTGCCAAGGCTGTATGGCCGCCAAATACATTTTTGTCAATGCTTTCAAGAGTTATTTCGCCATTAACCGCCTTGGCGGCAATCCTTTTGGCGGCTTCTGCAATATCCCATTGACCTCCATAATTAGCAGCAATCACTAAATTAAGGCCGGTATTGTTTTGAAGTTGTTGTTGTGCCTTTTCAGCAAGGTTTTGAATTTCGGGAGTGAATACAGATAGATCGCCAATGATATCTAGTTTGATGTTGTTATCGTTTAGTTTTTTTGTTTCATTCTTTAGCACCGTGAGAAACAACTTAAATAGCAATCCAACCTCTTCTCTGGGCCGGTTCATGTTCTCACTACTGAAGGCAAAGAGAGTGAGAGTGTTAACACCGATCTTGGCACAATGTTTGACAATTCTACGAACGCTTTTCACGCCTTTTTGGTGTCCACTAGAACGTGGCAAGCCTCTTGATTTTGCCCAACGTCCATTGCCATCCATAATAATGGCTATATGTTTTGGGGGCGCCTTGGCGATTTTTGCTGGTGTCTTTTTAGTTGAACTCATAGAGCGCAATTATACCCACAGGGGTTATAAAGCCCACTGTAAAGTGCAATCAATACTAAAGGCCTTTCAGACACAATTTAGGGTTTACGTAAAATACAATTTCTACCAGAATAGCAAACCAGTTCTGCTAAGCTTTATGCGGTAAAATTATCCACCATGAGTTTAGCAAAGCGCATTATTCCATGCCTTGATGTCCGTGACGGACGTGTTGTAAAGGGCGTCCAATTTGTTGACATTAAGGATGCAGGAGATCCGATTGAGGTAGCAAAGCGATATGATAATGAAGGAGCTGATGAGATTACTTTCCTCGACATTACGGCCTCACATGAGGGGCGCGATACAACTGCACTTATGGTAGAAAAAATAGCTGAACAAGTGTTTATTCCACTCACTGTCGGTGGCGGTATTCGCAAGGCCGAAGATGTGCGCGCCATGTTAAATGCTGGCGCTGATAAGGTTGCAGTTAACTCTGCAGCGATTTTGAATCCCAAGCTTATCCACGAGCTTTCTGAGCGTTTTGGTTCACAGTGTATCGTTATTGCAATTGATGCTAAGCAGGTTGTTGATAATCCACCGAAATGGGAAATATATACTCACGGTGGGCGCAAACCAACCGGCATTGACGCTATCGAGTGGGCGGTGAAGATGACGGAGGGAGATTGTGGTGCTGGTGAAGTGTTACTAACCTCTATGGACAGGGATGGCACAAAGGATGGCTTTGATATAGCCCTGACGCGGGCTATATCTGATGCCGTAGATGTGCCTGTAATTGCCTCTGGCGGTGTTGGTAACTTGTCGCACTTGTCAGCAGGCGTTCTTGAGGGCGGCGCTGATGCAGTCTTGGCAGCCAGCATTTTTCATTTTGGAGAATATACGGTGAGTGAAGCCAAACAATCAATGCAGGAAAACGGTATTGAGGTTCGACTCTAGAGCGTATTGAGTTTTAAGTCTCAACAGCGTATGATTACGCACTTTTGATTCAAGGAAAGCAATGACGGCAAAAAAAGAATTTTGGATGTTGTTGGCTATGTTTATACTGCCAATAGCTTTTGGCACGCTATTTTTTTATGCTAACCCAAACTATTTCAGCGAAAGCACAGTTAATTATGGAGAGTTAGTTCGGCCTGTAATCGCGACTGATGAGAGTGATATAGGGATTGATGGTAGTGCCTCCTTGCAAGGGATATGGACCATGGTATACGTTTCAAGTCGTTGTGACGAAGCTTGTGAAAAAGCAGTTGCTGATATGAAAACTATTCGTACACTTATGAATGCTGACATGCGCCGCATTCAAAGAATGATTATTATTAAGGATAACTCAACACCGACAAGCGACGATAAGGGTCTGATTAGGGCAAGGGTTACTAGTGAAAAACTTACACAGAGTCTGAAAAAATACACTGAAAATGCCATCTACTTGATTGACCCAATTGGCAATATCATGCTCTATTATGAACCTCAAAATATAGATATTAGGTTGGTTATTAAAGACCTTAAGCGGCTATTTAAATACTCCAGAATAGGATAATGAGCGCTATGCCATCAATTGTGGACTTGCTAGGGCTTTGTAAGCTAAAGGTTGTTTCGCTTATTATGCTAACGGCAGTTGTTGGGATGCTTTTGGCTGTGCCATACTTGCCAAACTTGTTGCTTATAATTGTTGCCTCTGCAGGCATTGCGCTTTCGGCAATGTCAGCGGCGGTTTTCAATCACATTGTCGATGAAAAAATCGATATTCAAATGTCAAGAACAAGTCGTCGTCCTCTGCCTCAAGGCAAGGTGAGTAGAAATCAAGCGCTAATCTGGGGTTTGTTTTTGGGGTTTCTTGGTATAGGCTTGTTGCTTGTTTATGTTAACTTGCTGACAGCGGGTTTAACATTTTTCTCTCTTATTGGATATGCGGTTTTTTATACCATGTATTTGAAGCGTGCCACGCCCCAGAATATAGTTATTGGTGGAGCTGCCGGAGCTGCTCCTCCAATTTTGGGTTGGACTTCAGTTGCAGGAGTGCAAGGCATTGAGTATGCGCTGTTGCTTTTTTTGATAGTGTTTATTTGGACTCCCCCTCATTTTTGGGCGCTGGCGATCCATAGGCATGAAGAGTATAAAAAAGCCGAAGTGCCGATGCTGCCGGTTACCCATGGTCTTCAATTTACTAGGGTTCAAATCCTTCTTTACACGGTGCTTTTGTTTATTGTCACTCTTCTGCCATATTTAACTGGCATGAGTGGAATCATTTACTTGGTTTCGGCGGTTATGCTTGGGGTACTTTTTTTGGGCTATGCTATTAAAATTTGTCGCGAACCTGAAAACCCAAAAATAGCTTTTAAAACATTTAAATATTCAGTTAACTACCTAATGGTTTTGTTTGTTTCGCTTTTGGTTGATCATTATCTTTTGATAACTTTTGGGACTATCTCTTAGTTATGAAAGGTACGCTTCAAGTTTTCAAGGCCTGGATTGTGATTCCGGTTGTTGCGGGTTCGAGCCCCGTTTCTCGCCCCACTACCTATTAAGATCTAGTTTAATTATGAAAAATAGAGACTTCCAATTGATAAAAAAACTACTTAATGACCTCCAGATAATTCGATTTTATAAATTGCAAAGCTCTCAAACTAAAGCAATAATTTTAAATATTTTGTCTATAGTTTTTTTTTCAATAATGGTTATTTTTGTTAGAAAAGCATCAGAAAACTTGCATATTCTTGAAGTTGTTTTTTTCCGAAACCTATTAGCTTTTATTGTAATGCTGCCAATATTAAAATCTACTGGCCTAGCTGCAATAAAAATGAATAATACTAAGTTATTTTTTATGAGAGGTTTTTTTGGCGCTATTGGAATGCTTGCGGGCTTTACCTGTTTAACTCTCATACCACTTGCTCAAGCCACTGCAATTACCTTCTCAAAGCCAATATTTATAACAATCGGGGCCACTATTTTTTTAGGTGAAATAATTAAGGCCCGAAGAATTGCTGCAATTATTCTTGGCATTATTGGAATGCTCATAATTGTTCAGCCTGGGGTCAATAGTTTTTCATTTGGAATAATGCTTGCAATTATTGCGGCTATAGCTCTCTCAATTAATGGCTTAATTGTCAAAAAACTTACTCTTACTGACACGCCTCAAGCAATTATTACATGGATGGTAATAATGCTTATTCCAATTACTTTTATACCGGCTATTCCAGTTTGGCAGTGGCCAAGTTTTGAAACTTGGCTATACCTATGGGGAATTGCAATTTTAGCCACGCTTGCGCATTTTTCATGGACTAAATCCTACTCAATGGCTGAAATTACTAGCCTGGAGCCAATTGAATTTATAAAACTGCCGATTATAGCTCTTTTTGCGTGGATGATTTTTTCAGAAATTCCTGGCACTTGGACTTGGGTTGGGGGCTTGATAATATTCATGTCAACAATATACATAAGTCATCGAGAGGCAAAAGCTACAAACTCACTTAAGCCAAATGATGTAAGGAGAGTAAATGAAACTGAGTAAAAAATCGCCTATCTTAATTTGTGTAGATTTACAAATGGGCTTTTTATTGGCACAATACTTGTAGCAGTTAGGTTTGCCTTATCTTAGTGTCTCGATAATCTTGTCAAGCGCTTCTGCCATTGGTTTTGGTTCGTGAGGACTGGTTAATAGCGCTGTTAGTTTTAAGTCAGGATTAAACAACAAAAAGCTAGTTGTGTGGTCAACATTATAGTGTTCATGTGAATCATTATTGTGATTCTCATCAATGCTGTGGTCCGATTGAGCCAATTTTTTCACCTCAACGACTTGATGATAAACTCCCAAAGATTTGCTAATAGTTTCTAGTTCGTGGCTATGTGCTGTCAGCCCAAGAAAAGACGAATTAAAGGCGCCAGCAAATTGGTCAAGCACTCCTATATCTCGAGCTGGATCAACCGAAATAAAAACAACTTGAAGCTTGTCTTTGTTCTCCATCATCTCAAAACTGAGATTAATTTTCGAAAGATCTATAGGACATACATCTGGGCAAGAAGTGTAGCCAAAGTACATTAAAACCCATTTATCTTGAGATATTTCAGATAAATTTAACGATTCAGATTGATCATTTATAAAATTAAGTTTCTCAGAAATAGATTTGGCTTCAGGGTAAATTGACGCCGCAGGTGCGACCGATTTTTTTAGTCCTTCGATATCTTGTTGACTACCAAAATATAGGAAGCCAGCAATAGCAATAACGGCTATAAGAACTAGTGAAAAAAATTGAGTAATCTTATTCATTAAGGAGTTCTTAGTCTAAGTGAGAAAACCGCAAATTATACTTTAAGCTTTTGGATTATTAACTATTTTGTGTAACAAGCCAATCAAGCTCAATAAAAGACCTAGAGCAACGGCATTGTGCAAAACGGCTACAAGCATAGGCAAAGATAAAACAACATTCATAATGCCCAAAACTACCTGTGTCACTAATAGTGCGAGTATAAGCAATAGATTGTTTTTAAGCCTTGGATAGTTTTTAAAATTAATAATCAAAAAAGCCAATGCCAGGGTTACAACAAGAGCTCCAATTCGATGAAGCATTTGAATGGCGCTTCTGGTTTGACTTTCAAGCACACCAAACTCATAATCTATACCAAGCGGTCCCCAAAAAAACGCATTTTTAAAGTCCATATTGTCTGGCCATAATTCACCCAAACAGGTTGGAAAGTATTGCCCACAAGAGAGTGCGGCATAGTTGGTGCTTGTCCATCCCCCTAAAAAGATTTGAACTAATAATAGAGTGATAGAAGCTACCAGTATTAATTTGTGCCGCTTTAAAATATGTTGGTTGATTCGGTTTGGAACGCTCTGGTTTAACAGAAGCCATAGTAGCAGAACAGTTGTCATAAAACCGCCCATTAAGTGCATCGAAACTATTCCAGGGTGAACTAGCTCGGTAACTGTCCACATTCCTAGTGCGCCCTGGAATCCAACCAACAGAACCAAAAAAGCAGGTAGCTTGATCGATTGATAACGAGGTGTTTTACGAAAAGCTGCGAAGAAAAATATCGCTACGATCAACAACCCCAGGATTGAAGCCGCATATCTGTGAATCATTTCTTTCCATGCCTTTGCTGTCTCAAGAGGTCTTTCAAATTCAATGGAGGCAACATCAGGAACAATTAGTTTGCCGTAACATCCTGGCCAGTCAGGGCATCCAAGACCGGCGTCCGAAAGACGGGTATATGCACCAAGCACCACAACCACAACGGCCAATAAAAGAGCAATGTTAAGTGTTTTTGTGTACATTGAGAAGTTTCAAAGATTTATTACAGGCACATTTTAATGAAGCAAGCCAACAAGGAAAGTTATATTTTATCTAATTCTATAGTCATATAAAAAGTAAGCAAATATTGGATTTTTTTTATATAATTGTAACAACCAATACTTGTACTTTGATCTAAAACTCACGGTTGATGAAAAAAGTTCAATTCTCATTGAGAATAATGGCGAATTATTGCTTGGTAAAAAAGCAATAAACAGGTATCATTTGGTTGCTTTTTATTTGATATTGGAATTGCAAAAAATCACCTATATACAAGACAAATATAAATATATATAATAACCACAATTTTAATGTGGTTATTTGAGGAAAAGACTAAGATTTAATTCGGAGAATCTATGAAATTATTGTTGACTTTTACTGGCGCAATTATCGCGTTAATGAGCTCTAAGTCTGCGATAGCAGAATACGGCCTGAACATGACAAAAGGTGTGTCCACTATAAGTGGAGATATCTATAGCCTTCATATGATGGTTTTCTGGGTGTGTGTTGTAATCGGGGCTGTTGTGTTTGGTGCAATGTTTTATTCAATCATCACCCACAGAAAGTCCAAAGGCGTTAAAGCGGCCCATTTTCATGACAGCACAACCGTTGAATTTATTTGGACAGGTATTCCCATTCTAATACTCATTGCAATGGCGATTCCAGCGTCTAAGGTCCTGATTGATGTTGAGGTTTTAGATAAGGCCGACATGACTGTTAAGGTTACTGGCCATCAGTGGAAGTGGCAATATGACTACCCTGAAGAAGGCATAGGATTTATGTCCAATCTTGCTCAATCTTCCAGGGACGCTATTAAGCTGGACGACAAGCCCGAAAACTATCTTTTAGAAGTTGACAAACGTTTGGTTTTGCCTGTGGATACCAAGGTTCGTTTTCTAATAACTTCAAATGACGTAATTCATAGCTGGTGGGTGCCGGCCTTCGCGGTGAAACAAGACGCCAACCCTGGTTTTATTAACGATGCATGGGCAGAGATTACTGAAGAGGGAACTTACAGAGGGCAATGCGCTGAACTCTGTGGCAAAGATCACGGCTACATGCCAATCGTTGTCGATGTTATTTCTAAAGACGCTTTTGCGATATGGGTTGCTGAACAACAAGCTGACAAAATAGCGGCAGCTGCAAGTGCAACAAAGACTTGGTCTGAGGACGAACTTTTTGCAAATGGTGAAACCATCTATAATGCCAACTGTTCGGGTTGCCATCAAAAAGATGGCTCAGGCATTCCAGGTGTCTTTCCAGCAATGACAGACTCAAGTATTACTAATGGACCAGCCGCCGATCACTTGAACATTGTTATTAATGGTAAGGGCGGCATGCCATCATTCAAAATGCTAGGAGATGCTGACCTAGCCTCAGTGATCACTTATGAAAGAAGAGCCTTTGGCAATAATGGCTCGGTTGTTCAACCATCAGATGTTACATCTGCACGTTAATTTAAGGAGAAATAAATGAGTACCATTTCAGCAGTAGCAGCACACGATGATCATCATGGACCTGAAAAAGGCCTACTAAGATGGGTTAAAACAACCAACCATAAGGACATTGGCACACTCTATCTTTGGTTTGCATTTTCAATGTTACTTTTAGGCGGCGCATTCGCAATGGGCATTCGTGCTGAGCTTTTACATCCTGGCTTACAGTTAATGGATCCACAGTTTTTTAATCAACTAACAACCATGCACGGTCTGATTATGGTTTTTGGCGCCATTATGCCGGCCTTTGTTGGGCTAGCAAATTGGCTCATCCCGATGATGGTTGGAGCGCCTGATATGGCCTTGCCACGTTTGAACAACTGGAGTTTTTGGATTCTGCCATTCGCGGGTGCAATTTTATTGAGTACATTTTTTATGGAGGGCGGGGCACCAGCTTTTGGGTGGACATTCTATGCGCCACTTTCAACATCCTTTGCGCCTGACTCAACCGATTTCTTTATTTTTGCGATTCACTTGTTAGGCTTCTCCTCAATCATGGGTGCGATTAATATTATTGCTACTGTTCTTAATATGAAGGCTCCAGAGATGAGGTTAATGGACATGCCTCTGTTTGTATGGACTTGGCTGATTACATCATTTTTGTTAATCGGTGCGATGCCTGTTTTGGCTGGTACCGTAACAATGATGCTTACAGATCGTAACTTTGGTACTGCATTTTTTGACGCAACCGGCGGTGGAGATCCAGTAATGTTTCAGCATATTTTTTGGTTCTTTGGTCACCCTGAAGTCTATATTATGATTTTGCCGGCCTTTGGCGTTATTTCACATATCCTTCCAACTTTTGCACGTAAACCGTTGTTTGGATACTCATCAATGGTCTATGCGACCGCTTCAATTGCTTTCTTGTCCTATATTGTTTGGGCGCACCACATGTTCTTAACGGGTATGCCGGTAGCGGGTGAGCTCTACTTTATGTATGCAACGATGCTGATTGCGGTGCCGACAGGCGTAAAAGTTTTTAACTGGGTGGCGACAATTTGGAAGGGCTCTATGACTTTTGAGACACCTATGCTTTGGGCATTATCGTTCGTTATACTATTCACAATTGGTGGCTTCTCTGGACTAATGTTGGGTATTGTTCCAGCTGATATTCAGTATCACGACACCTATTTTGTGGTTGCACATTTCCATTATGTCCTAGTAACAGGAGCGTTGTGGGGAATTATTGCTGCGGTGTTTTACTGGATACCAAAATGGACAGGTAGGATGTATAACGAAACACTTGGAAAAGTGCACTTTTGGTGGGCAATGATATCTGTGAATGTTCTGTTTTTCCCGCAACACTTTTTAGGACTTGCAGGTATGCCACGTCGCATCCCAGATTACGCGCTACAGTTTGCTGACTTTAACTATATCTCTTCAATTGGTGCTTTCTCTTTCGGTTTGTCGTTTGTGTTATTTGCTTACATTATCGTTGATTGTATCCGTAACGGTAAGCCAGCAGATTCACGACCTTGGTATAGCGCCAAAGGGCTTGAATGGACGCTGTCTTCACCGGCGCCATATCATAGCTTTAATACACCACCAGCTCGTGCGGACATTTTGGCAGAGTCGCAGCATAGCTAATGGCTAATAATGAAAACAAAAAAGGTGCCATCATAACTGCTATTATGGTTGGCGCTGTTGCAATAGGAGTATATTTAGCGACCATTATTCTTAATGGTTGATTATGGAAAGAAAAAAAATAACAAAAGGGTTTTGGATCAAACTGGTTTCGGTCCCCATCTTGATG
>ERZ651768.2727-NODE-2727-length-12080-cov-2.708073_pt1 | contig 12080 bp, 12 predicted proteins | sample MGYA00514754_ERZ651768 | MGnify/ENA metagenome assembly ERZ651768 | reverse complement strand
CCTGCCGCAGTCTGTGCTCGCAGCCGGGGGCACCGCTGCCGCGGCGGGCGACGGGGAGTGGGTGGAGCCGCCGCGGGGCCGCATCGCGCTCTGCTTCAGCGACATAGTCGGGTCGACGAAGCTGTGGGAGTCGGCGCCGGAGGCGATGGAGGAGTGCCTCGATCTGCACAACAAGGTCATCAGGAAGCAGTCAATGCGGCGAAAGTACTTTATAAGCTAGATTTTAATACGGATATAGCGATTACCTCAGTACTTAAAAGATCAATAAAAACGTTGTCCATCATTATGAATCAATTAGGTTCTAACGCACCCGTAATTCAAGACTGGCGCTTAAATGAGCGTCACTACGGAGCGTTGCAAGGTCTAAACAAATCTGAAACAGCGGCACAATACGGCGAAGAACAAGTCAAAATATGGCGACGTAGTTTTTCTACCGCACCACCACCTCTCGATATTAATGATAAAAGACATCCCTCTCATGATGATAGATATCAAAATATAAATAATTTACCTTCAACGGAATCACTGGAAACTACCCTACAAAGGGTTATAGCATGTTGGGATGATACGATTACACCACAGTTAAAAAAAACAAAAAATGTTTTGATTGTCGCTCATGGAAATAGTTTGCGTGCGCTTGTCAAAATGCTCGACAAAATTTCAGATGAAAAAATTGTATCCTTCGATATTCCTACAGGTATCCCTCTGCTTTACACTTTAGATAAAAATCTAAGCCCTTTATCTAGAGAATTTATTGGCGACCCAAAATTGATTACAGCAGCAAGAGAAGCTGTTGCTGATCAGGGAAAAGTAAAATAAATCCAAATTATATTTGCAGACGCGGGTCAGAGGGGGAAACTTTTTTTCTGTTAGCATCAGGCGTGCGCAACAATCCTTCCTGTGATACCGAAGCAATTAATGTTCCATCTTTCCTAAAAATCTGACCTCTAGCAAAGCCTCGGGCACCATGGGTGCTTGGGCTATCAGTTGAATATAATATCCAATCGTCCAAACGACAATCACGATGAAACCATAATGCATGATCAAGAGTTGCCATTTGTAGCACGCCGTAACCGAAAGGTATGCCGTGAGGGCGCAAGCAAGTAACAAGCAATTGAAAATCTGAAACATACGCAAGTAGACTTTGATGAAGAGATAAATTATCAGGCAATTTTTCAGCTACCCGAATCCACACTTGTCTTTTTGGAGACTTTTTTTCTGGTTTCAAAAAATCTAACGGCTTCACGGGTCGAAACTCAAAAGGCATTGCAGTAGTTAAAAATTTTTGTACTTTTTCAGGAATCACGCCCTTCATAGAATCTAACAATTGAGTAACATTCTTTAATCCATCAGGTCCTTCGACATCAGGCATACTGTCTTGATGATCAAAACCTTCTTCTGTTTTATGGAAAGAGGCTGCTAAATTGAATATTGGTCTTCCATGTTGAATCGCGACAACCCGACGTACAGAAAAACTTCCTCCGTCACGAGATTGATCTACCTCATAAATAATCGGTACATCCATATCACCGCGTCTCAAGAAATAAGCATGTAAAGAGTGTGCTATACGATTTTCAACCGTTTGATAAGCTGCCGAGAGAGCTTGAGCTAAAACTTGACCGCCAAAAACTTGGGCGCTGCCTATATCCCGGCTATCTCCTCTGTAAATGTTATTTTCAATACGCTCAAGACATAACAATTGTATTAAATCATCAATTTTTGGATGCATTTTTCGTTTTGTTCTGTTAGTTAGAATGAATTAATCAGGCAGCTTATAATCCGAAAATTGCTCACGCAAAGCAATTTTTTTAATTTTTCCCGTTGCTGTATGAGGTATTTCATCAATAAAAACAACATCATCCGGCAACCACCACTTGGCAATCTTGCCATCAAACCATGAGAGTATTTCTTCTTTGGTTACATCTTTATCCTTTGATTTTACAGCGATTAATAGAGGGCGCTCTGTCCATTTTTCATGAGCAACACCGATAACAGCTGCCTCAGCAATAGCCGGATGACCAATAGCGGTATTTTCAATTTCTATTGAACTAATCCATTCTCCGCCAGATTTGATAACATCTTTTGTTCTATCAGTAATTTGCATATACCCTTGAGGGTCAATTTTTGCAACATCGCCTGTATCAAACCAACCGTCATCTGTATGGCTTCCAGCGCTTCCATCAAGTCTAAAATAATCACTGCAAACCCATGGTCCTTTAACTTGAAGCGCCCCAAAAGCTTCGCCATCCCAAGGCAGAATGTTCTGATCGTCATCCACAATACGCATTTCGACTCCAAACATGCTGCGGCCTGCCTTCGCCTGAAGTGTAACCAATTCATCTGCTGATAGATCTTCCATTCCAGCCTTTAATGCCATCGCGGTTCCTAATGGACTCATTTCAGTCATACCCCAAGCCTGGTGAACAAAGACATCATGCTTATCACGAAATTCTCTAATCATTGATTCGGGAACTGCAGCTCCGCCAATGACTGTTCTTTGTAAACTGTTGAGTTTTTTGCCTTCACTCTCTGCATATTGTAATAAGAGTAACCACACGGTTGGCACCCCCAAGGCAAGTGTAACTCCTTCTGATTCAATCAAAGAATACAATGTTTCTCCATCTCCCATCTTCGGTCCAGGATAGACGATCTTAGAACCTACTATCATGGCTCCATAAGGAGATCCCCATGAATTGACATGAAATAATGGGACAACAGGCAGAATACAATCTCGATTTGATAAATTCATCACGTCAGGCGCAAGAAGTGCATAGGCATGAAGAATTGTAGAGCGATGGTTATAAAGGACGCCCTTTGGGTCACCGGTCGTACCAGAGGTATAACAAAGGCCTATGGCTGCTTTTTCATCCAAAACAGGCCATTTATATTCATCCGATTCATCCTTAATCAAAGACTCATAAGATACTGCATTCTTAAGAGGAGTTTCAGGCATGGTTTCTTCATTCGAAAATACAATATATCCCTCAACATCAGGAATTTGATCTGAAATACTCTCAAGCAAAGGCAAAAATAATGGATCCGTCATAATCCACTTATCTTCTGCATGGTTAATCATAAACACAATCTGTTCTGGAAAAAGACGGGGGTTTATTGTATGACAGACATAACCTGAACCTCCAACTGCATAATAAGTTTCAAGGTGCCGATAATCATTCCAAGCTAGTGTGGCGATACGATCGCCCTTAGTAATATTAAGTTTTTCTAGTGCATTTGCTAACTTACGTACTCTTTTGAAACAGTCCTTGTAAGTATAGCGATGCAACGGATCTTCTGAAGTAACCGATACAATCTCTCTATCGGGATAATTCTGATCTGCATGCTCCACTATCCCTGAAACCAATAGTGGTGAATCCATCATTAAACCTTGCATACCATCTCCTTATACATAAAAAGAAAAAATAGCTATTCTTAAAATTAAAAAAACCAATAGCATCACTATTACCTATAATATTTTTTCAATAACCTATAAGTATAATGTTATTCGATATGAGTTGACTATTTAAAAAAGAAAATAACAAGTATTTCTGCAACGCAAGCAGGTTTTTTCTCATTTTTTACATCAATAGTAACTTCTGTTAATAAGTGTAATGCTTTACCTCTTTGTCGAGCTTGTTTAAGTTTTGCCCGCGCCCTAACTCTACTATCAACGGAAACCACGTTATAAAAACGAATCTTATTACAACCAAAATTTATCATGTGTTCAAGATTATCGACTTTAACAAAATCACTTGTGAGTGCTGGTATTAGGGATAAAATTAAATATCCATGTGCAATAGTTTTTCCGGAAGGAAGTTCTTGGCTTGCCCTTTCTTGATCACAATGAATCCATTGAAAATCCCCTGTAGCCTCTGCGAATTTATCAATTTTTTTCTGATCAACAATAATCCAATCTGATACGCCTACCTCAAGACCTTCAAGATTCTTAGCGTCTTTAATTGAGCTGATAATATGCAAAACTTATCCCCTTAAATGATTATGTTAGTATAAAATTCTCTTTGCACCAGTAATACAAAATGATCCCTGCTATCTGGATAATATAAGAACATGAACTCACCACAATTATACGCAATTGTTCTGGCCGCAGGAAAGAGTGTACGCTTTGGTTCGCTAAAACAACTCACACTCTTCAACAATAAACCATTAGTCAGTCATGCTGTCACAATCGCAGAAAAAACCTGTCAATCAAACTCAATCCTGGTAACAGGGAAAAACTGGAGAAAAGTGTATAACGCATGTGGCCCTATCAAAGGATTTCATATCCATAATTCAGAGTATGAAAATGGAATTGCAAGCTCCATTGCCTGTGGCATCAAAGCTGTTGAATCGATTGCTGATGCAGTTCTTCTATTGTTTTGTGATCAACCCTTAATTAGCTCAAATTACCTAAAAAAAATGATAAAAACGTGGGATGGATCAAAAAAAAATATCATAGCCAGTTCCTATGAAAAGATAACTTGTCCGCCAGTTATTTTTCCCAGATTGTATTTCAGAGAGTTACTTGAACTTGAAGGTGACAAAGGAGGTAATTCCTTACTAAAGAAACATACAAAATTTATTATAAAACTTCCATGCAAGGAAGCTATGCTGGACATCGATACGCCAAGCGACATGAACGAAATTAATAAGTAATATAAGAAAAAATTAAACAGGAATACCCTCTGAACATCTTTCGCACTTTACCCATCCTGAATCACCATCAAAATAATGTTCTTTTTTCCAGATAGGGAGTCGAATTTTCACTTGATCGATAATATAGCGGCAAGCCAGAAATGCTTCATTACGGTGAGGAGAAACTGCTCCCACCCATACAGCGCAATCTCCGATTTCAAGAACTCCCTCGCGATGAATACAATCTGCATTTATAACTGAAAATTGTTCGCATGCTTCATGTATAATTTTTTTTCCTTCTTTTACAGCTAAAAAATCATATACCTCGTATTCTAATCGTATAACTCGGCGACCTTCATTCTCATTTCTCACCCATCCTTCAAAAGAGGCATAAGCTCCAGCATCTGGGCTGATCATTCTTTTCTTAAGGAGCTCGATATCAATGGTTTTGGAAGATATTTCCATCTTTTATCCTCCTGCCACTGGAGGAAAAAAAAGTATCGTGTCACCGTCATTAATCAAGGAATCCCAATCTGCCATTTCATCATTAATTGCGACTTTACAATGCCCTAACGGCTCTTCAGAGCCATGTCGATGCACCAATTCTTTAAAAACATCAGTTGTTGTTTCTGCTTCTGTAGAAATAATCTCCTGACTCGTTCCTGCATTCTCACGGAAGATCGCAAAATAACAAACTGTTATTTTCTTTTTCATGCTCCGCCCTTAGAAATATCATTTTTTAAATCTTCAGGAGTATTAAAATTATCTAATGCTCTTGTATTTGGCTGTTCCAACAACTGGGTATTAGAGTTAATAAGAATCTTTCGAGGGCAAGTGATGCCTTGAGAAATCATTTTATTCATAGTTTTACGTGAGTGTGATGCATAAATTGTACACAGTGGTTCAGGTAATCCGTCGTATGAGCTCTTGTAGGCGGTAAATGGGTATGTAGCAGAACGATTCATTAAGAGGTTAGATATTGTCTTATCATCTAGATTAAATAAATCACATGCAATAACCAACCAAGATACATGCTCGTACTTATCCATAGCTGAAAAAATCCCGGCAATAGGGCCAAGATCCTCATATGTGTCTATTATTAGTTGAAATTTTTTTCTTTCTTTCTCATGGGACAGATCAGCTTGGGTAGATAAAAATACTTGTTCAACATGATTTTTCAATAAAGAAAATGCTATCGAAAGTTGCGTCTTACCTTCAGAAACGAATAGCGCTTTGTCGCTCCCCATGCGTTTACTTCTTCCACCAGCGAGTATTAAACCCCATATTTTCTCATTATTCATCGCGATTAAAATCCTTTTTTCCGCCATGTTTTGATATCAATTGCGTTGGCCCTATGGTGATATCATGAGATAGAGCTTTACACATATCATATACCACTAACGCCGCCATGCTTACGCCGGTTAATGCCTCCATTTCAACGCCAGTACGACTTTTTATTTTACATATACAATCAATCACTAATTTCTTATCACCCAATTCAATCGATATATCACAATTTTCAAGGCCAATTGGATGACAAAAAGGAATAAATTCATGAGTTTTCTTGGCAGCCATAACTCCTGCAACAATTGCTGTATTGAACACTGGGCCTTTAGGTGTATTAATTTCTCCCTCCGAAAACAAACTCATTAGCTCTTTCGGCAATAATATGTAAGTACGCGCATGTGCCGATCGACTCGTTATTTTTTTTCCTCCGATATCGACCATCCTGGGTTTATTACTCTTATCTATGTGGGTGAGTTTATTCACGCTTAAATCCCAATTAATTATCCTCCAATCCTATACATTTCTACTTTTTTAAGCTCGTGCACCTGATGACTGACATCTCTTTGTTCACTGTATCTATCGGAACGATTTAGCCAAACATTAGAGATAATTTTTTCCATTTCCTGATCATCAGCTCCCTCTCTGAGAGGTTTTAATATGTTGGCTCCATCTGTTGCAAAAAGACAAGTAAATAATATCCCGTTTGCCGATAATCTAGCTCTACTACACTCACCACAGAAAGGTTCTGATATAGAAGTAATAAAGCCGATTTCTCCTTGACCATCTTTATATCTGTATCGTTTTGCAACTTCTCCAGAATAATTACTTCCTAAAGGTCTTACCGGCCAATGAGAGTTAATTATTTTTAGTAGATCCCGTGATGGAACAACCTTATCCTTACTCCAACTATTCTGAGTACCAACATCCATAAATTCAATCAACCGAACTACATGTTTAGTTCCGCGAAAATAATCAAGTAAATCAATAACTTTATGATCATTGATGCCGCGCTGCACGACAGTATTAATTTTTATTGGCGATAATCCAGCTTTTTCAGCTGCAGAAATTGCAGCAAGAACAGTTTCAAGGTTCCCTCGGCCTCCGTTTAATTTCCTAAATATCTCCTCATCAATACTATCTAAACTTATAGTGACGCGATGCAAACCTGCTTCAGCGAGATTTTTTGCAATCGGTTTAAGCAGAGTGGCATTGGTAGTTAAGGCCAGATCATCAATGTGTTCTATACGACTCAGTTTTTTTACAAGATCAACAATGTTCTTATCCAATAAGGGTTCTCCGCCGGTCAGACGCACCTTGCTCACCCCCAATTTTGTGGCAATGGAAGTTAATCTAACAATTTCGTCATGGGTCATGCGTTCATGCCGTTTAAGAAACTGATATTTCTCGTGATACTTAGATTCAGGCATGCAGTATGTACAACGAAAATTGCATTGATCCAGGAGAGATATTCGTAAATCTCTCAAAGGCCTACCTAACGTATCTTTAGGTTTCTGGACGGCATCCAATGGAGCATTTTTAGCTTTTATTCCTACTGCCATTGTGTAATTTTCCTCATTTCCTCTTTGCAAAAGATTCTTTGTTTAAGGCGTAATCTCAGTTGCGATCTGCCTAAAATTGTATAGTATAGCTAATCTTGTCACAGAGGAGATATAAACAGCAATTTCTAGGGATAATATAACTCCTCAGATCAAAGGTTAAATCGATGCATATATCATTTACATCAAAAGAAATAGCGTTTCGGAAGGATGTTAGACAATTCTTCACTGAAAAATATCCTGAATCAATCAAGCATAAGCAGGATAATGCTGTCACCTTGTCAAGGGATGATTTTGTGACCTGGCAAAAAATCCTTTTTAAGCAAGGTTGGGCCGGAATCAATTGGCCGCGAGAACATGGTGGAACTGGGTGGACCCCGGTACAAAAGTATATTTTTGCTATTGAAATGGCAAACGCTAATGCTCCAGCAATGGTCCCTTTCGGGGTGCAAATGGTAGGACCTGTAATTTATACCTTCGGCAATGAAGAGCAGAAAAAACGCTTTCTACCAGACATACTGGCAAGCAATGTATGGTGGTGTCAGGGTTACTCAGAGCCAGGCTCTGGGTCAGATTTAGCTTCACTTAGAATGACCGCAGATCGAAAAGGTGATCACTACATTTTAAACGGCACTAAAACATGGACAACGTTAGGCCAAATGGCTGACTGGATTTTTTGCCTTGTAAAAACAAGTACTGACGTCGCAAGAAAACAAGAAGGAATTAGTTTTGTCCTTGCTGACATGAAAACACCCGGTATTACGGTACGTCCGATTATCACCATAGAAGGTGAACATGAAGTCAATGAAATTCATTTTGAAGATGCCAAAATTCCCATTACTAATTTAATTGGTGAAGAAGGAAAAGGATGGACATATGGAAAAGCCCTTCTCCAGCATGAGAGAACAGGTATTGCGGGTGTCGCTCGATCGCAATATCGTCTCAGAAGACTTAGAGATAAAACCGAATCATCAATTGTCAACGGAGAGCCGTTATCAAAAAATCCCAATTTTTCTCGCAAGATGGCTAAGCTAGAAATAGAACTAAAAGCACTGGAATATACGGAACTGAGAACTTTGTCTGCCGTTGCTGTGGGTAAGGCTCCTGGACCAGAATCTTCTTTACTAAAAATACGTGGCACTGAAATACAACAACATATAGATGAGCTTTTTATGGAGGCATCGGGGTATTTCGCATTACCTTATGTTCCAGACCAATATGTCTTAGATTTTCCAGATGACCAACGTATCGGAAGCGGCTCGGAAACAGCAACTTCATTGCGATACTTCAATAACCGTAAAGCATCCATCTATGGCGGCTCTAATGAAATTCAAAAGAATATCATCGCTAAGCATGTACTTGGTCTTTAGTTGACAGCTTAAATTTTTATAGAGTAATAATATGGACCTTTCAATCTCAGTAGAGCAAAAAATCCTCTCCGAAAGCGTTGCACGCTTCATAAGCAATGACTACCTATTTGAGAATCGAATGCAAATTGCCGAAAGCAATGAATACTTCAGTAAGGAATACTGGAAAACCTATGCTGAATTGGGTTGGACAGCAGTACCCTTTTCTGAGGATGATGGGGGTTTAGGCGGAGGTCCAGTTGAGATTATGCTAATGATGAAAGAGTTCGGCCGAGGCCTGGTCATCGAACCTTTCCTTGCAAATATCATACTAGCCGGCGGCATTCTAAAACGCTGCGCCTCAAAAGAGCAAAAAGAAAAATGGTTAACCAAGATTATTGAAGGAAACTTACAAGCTGCACTGGCTTTCAACGAAAAACAAAGTGGTTTCAACATAGCAAATATCTCTACAACAGCTAAGAAAGAAAATGGAAATTTTGTCTTAAACGGCGAAAAATCACTCGTCTTAAACGGAGGAAGTGCAGAATTAATCATTATCCCTGCAAGAACATCTGGAAAACAAGATGATATTGAGGGTATTACATTATTTGCTGTACCAGCTGAAGCTAAAGGTATAAAGAAAAAAAATTACAAAACGGTCGATGCACATTCGGCCTCAGAAATTACACTTTCTAATGTCAATGTTACCGAAAATGCCATTATTGGAAGAATAGATAATGCATACAAGACTCTTCAGGACACCATTGACGAGGCAACCCTTGCAGTTAGCGCTGAGGCTACCGGTATCATGAAATCATTACATGAAAAAACCGTTGAGTATACAAAAAGCCGGGTTCAATTTGGCGTACCCATTAGTAGTTTCCAGGCACTCCAACATCGCATGGTGGATACACTTATGGAATGTGAACAGAGTGAATCCCTGCTTTTATGGAGTGTCATGGTTTACCCGGAAGGGGATGCCAACATGCAAAAAGCAATCAGTGCCTTAAAATATCAAATTGGAACCGCGGGAAAACATGTTGGCCAGGAGGCTGTTCAATTGCATGGGGCGATGGGCGTTACCTGGGAGTTGGACGTTTCTCATTTGTTCAAACGACTAACCACCATTGATATTCTTTTTGGAAATGCAGATTTTCATCTTGATCGATTTATTTCTTTATCAAAAAAATCCTAATTTTCTAATCAAAAATGCATACTAATCTTTCACCCTAGATTGAACGGAAGATGATTCCCGAAGTACTTACTCAATTATTTTTATCCAACCAAGAAATATTATGGCTTGCTACACTATTGGCCGATCTTGGTTGCACCATCGTTTTATATAAATTATTTGGTAAAGCCGGTCTACAAACTGCTATTGCCACCAGTATTCTTCTTGCTAACCTTCAAGGCCCAAAGCTAACCATCATCTTCGGTTTTCAAACAAGTCTTGGAGTGATTTTTTATTCCAGTATATTCTTTGCAACAGATGTTTTAAGCGAAATTTACGGCAAAAAGGAAGCTGCCAAAGCCGTGCGAATGGGATTTGCCGTTAGTGTTATTGTGATGCTCATGTTGAGTCTTGCATTGTTATATCAACCCACCAATAGAGTCGGTACCGCACTATTCTCGCAAGATATCCATAATGCTTTTTCCACAATTATTAACTTTACTCCAAGATTTGTAATTGGATCACTACTCGCTTATTACATTAGTCAAAGCTTTGATGTATGGGCATTCCATAAAATAAAAAATATTACCGGTGAACGCTGGTTATGGCTAAGAAATAATCTTTCTACCATGAGCTCTCAAATATTAGATACATTGATTTATTCTTTGGTTGTTTGGTGGGGTATCGTTGATTTAAGGACAGCTATAGCACTTGGAGGTGTTAAATATTTATTCAAGATAGCCATAGCAATAATCGATACCGGTTTTATCTACTGGGCTAAATGGTCGCATATAAAATCAACAACTAATGAAAATTAGAAAACTTTTTTAAGTGAGAAAATAATTACTGCTGGTTGCGTGCTTGTTTTTCTATTTTTACCCATGAATCCCTTAATGTAATAATGCGATTATATATAGGTGCATCACTATTATGATCCTTACGATCAGAGCAAAAATATCCATTTCTCTCAAACTGGAAAGTCTCTCCTGGTTTGGTTTTCAAGAGCGAATTCTCAAGTCTAGCGGAAACCACTTCTAGTGACTTGGGATTGATGGTAAGCATGATATCGTCACTAGTACCAGGATCAGGTTCTGAAAAAAGACGATCATAGAGGCGGATTTCAGCAGAAAACGAATGTTTTACCGAAACCCAATGAATGGTTCCCTTAACCTTTTTATCGCTAGTACCAGTACCACTCCGAGTATCAGGATCGTAGCTACAATGCAATTCAATGATCTCTCCGTCGGAATTTTTTATAACTTCATCGCACCTGATAATATAGGCATAACGAAGACGGACCTCTTCACCAGGTTTTAGCCTAAAAAATTTTTCAGGAGCATCCTCCATAAAATCATCTCTTTCAATATAAAGTTCCTTTGCAAACGATATTTTTCTCTCTCCAAGCTCAGCCCTTTTTGGATGATTCTTTGCGATCAATGTTTCGTCTTTAGATTCATTAAAATTAGTCAAAATAACCTTAAGTGGTCGTAAAACAACCATTCTTCTTGCAGAGCTCTCATCCAATTTTTCACGAACGCTATGCTCAAGAGCGCTCATTTCAATAACGTTATCTTTTTTTGTAATTCCTACGCGATGACAAAAATCTACAATTGCTTGAGGCGGGTAGCCGCGCCTTCTCATCCCGGCAATCGTTGGTAAACGCGGATCATCCCACCCGTTAACAACCCCTTTCTCGACTAATTGGTTAAGTTTTCGTTTGCTTGTTAAGGAATACGCTACATTCAAGCGTGAAAACTCAATCTGTTTTGGAATATGTTTCGGCTTAACCTGACTGATGAACCAGTCATATAAGGGCCTATGATCTTCGAATTCTAAGGTGCAAAGCGAATGGGAAACACCTTCAAAAGCATCAGACAAACAATGGGCAAAATCGTACATGGGATAGATACACCATTTATCTTTGGTTCGTTGGTGGCTGATATGTCGAATGCGGTAAATAGCGGGATCACGCATATTGATATTGGGAGCGTTCATATCAATTTTTGCCCGCAGAATATGCTCGCCATCAGAAAATTCTCCCTGACGCATACGATGAAATAACTCGAGATTTTCTTCTATCCTAAGATCTCT
>ERZ651768.2726-NODE-2726-length-12081-cov-17.695601_pt1 | contig 12081 bp, 13 predicted proteins | sample MGYA00514754_ERZ651768 | MGnify/ENA metagenome assembly ERZ651768 | reverse complement strand
GGCTATGAACCGACTCAGTGTGCCACATCAAGTAACGATGAGGTTAAATTAAGTGTCTATTGGAATAAGAATACTCTGAACGATTACTTGTATCCAACAGAAGGAAGAAGCAATGTTCTCGAGCTTGGTGTAGCAACACCATTAGGAGATTATCGTTACTTTAATATAGACGCTAATCATAAAAGTTACAAAGCACTGAGTAGCGATCTGACTTTAAAACTTACAGGTGATATAGGTATTACAAAAGGCTATAGTGGAAAAGAGCTACCTTTCTTTAAACGCTATTTTGGTGGTGGTAGTGGCTCTGTAAGAGGATTCGGAAACAAAACACTCGGACCCCTTTACCCTAACAATTCCGCCAAGGGTGGTGAACTATCGATTCTCGGAAGTGTAAATATCATAGCTCCTGCTTATTTCTTTGATGATAATGACAATATGCGAATGAGTGCCTTTATTGATGTTGGTAATATCTATGAGAAAACTTCAAACATTAAACTTGGTGATTTACGTATGTCAACAGGTGTTGGTTTTGCCTACCTAAGCCCAATTGGTTCAATTGGTATGTTTTGGTCCAAGCCAATTCTAAAAAAATCTGGTGACGTAGTTGACAACTTTGGCTTTTCACTGGGTACCGGCTTCTAGTAGCATCTATGAGATTCTTAGCTCTATTTTTTTTTACTATATTAATCACACCTATTAATGCTCATTCAATCAAAATTGGCTACATAGATGTTGAGAAAGTTATCAATAATTTGTCTCAATATCAACAAGAAAATAATGCCTTGATTCAACAATTTGAACCAAAAAAACAACAATTACTTGACCTTTTTAAACATATTGAACTGCTAAAAAAAAATCTCAATAATGTTGAAACAACTGTTAGCAATGAGACTTATCAAAAAGAGTTGGAGAAAATTAGAGAGCTAGAGATTAGCTTTCAAACAGATACAGAACTCTGGCAACAACAACTTAATCAAAAAAAACGTGAATCTCTACAGAAAATTGAAGCTATGATTAACAGAGCAATTGAGGAATTTGCTGTTGCTGAAAATTATGATCTAATCCTTTATCAAAATGCAGCATTTACAAGCGATGAAGTAAATATTAGTAATAAAATTATCTCGAAGATTGAAGAATTATCACCATGACACTTTCACTTGAAAAAATTGCTGAACTTATTGGAGCAACTTTAATTGGAGACTCTGATGCTGAAATCAACGGAATTAGTACTTTAACGGATGCTAATGGAAATCAAATATCTTATGCTGTAAGTGAAAAATACATAAATTCTTTGTCTAAAACTAAAGCGGGAGCGGTTATCTTACCTAAAAAGCTAAAAGAACACTGTCCTACAAACGCCCTCATAGTTGACGATGCGTACCTAGCCTTCGCTAAAATAACTCACCAATTCAAACACTATAACTTTCCAGTCAATAATTCCTCGTCTAAAGCAATAATCGATTCGAGTGCTTCAGTTGAAGATGTCACAATTGGTCCTGGTTGTGTTATTGGAAAAAACGTTAGTATTGGTAAAAATACAATCATTGCTCCAAACTGTGTTATTGAAGATGAAGTCAACATTGGAGAAAATTCATATATTGGTGCTAATGTCACTATCCAAAGGGAATGTCAACTGGGCAAAAGGTGTACTGTCTTACCAGGCGCAGTTATTGGATCAGAAGGTTTTGGTAACGCACTTGACGAACAAAAAAATTGGCAAAGCATTGCCCATTTGGGTAGGGTTTGTATCGGTGATGATGTTTCCATCGGCGCAAATACAACCATTGATCGAGGAACAATTGATGATACCGTGATACATAATGGTGTAAAGATTGATAATCTTGTTCAAATTGCCCATAACGTGATTATAGGAGAAAACACGGCAATTGCTGCAATGACAGGGATTGCAGGAACCACAACTATTGGCAAACGTTGCATGATAGGAGGGATGGTTGGTATAGTTGGTCACCTGACAATTACCGATGATGTCATTGTAAATGCTACCAGTACAGTAAACAGAAGCATCACAAAACCCGGTATTTATACTGGCTTCTTCCCGTTAATGACGCATTCAGGCTGGAAAAAGGCCGGAATGTGGTTAACAAAACTTGATAAAATTACAAAAACCTTAAATATAAAATTAAAAAACCTTAAATAGAACTATGGAAATGAATATTAATGAGGTAAAAAACTTTTTACCTCACCGTTATCCTTTTTTGATGATTGATAAAGTACTCGACTTTAAGGTTGGAAAATATCTAACCGCCATTAAGAATGTTTCTTTTAATGAGCCTCATTTTACTGGTCACTTCCCTGAACAACCTATTATGCCAGGTGTTTTGATTATTGAAGCTTTGGCTCAAGCAACTGGTATTCTGGCATTTAAATCAGAAGTTGGGCGTCCAGTTAATGGTCAAATTTATATGTTAGTTGGTGTCGATAAAGTGCGCTTTAAACGCACAGTTGAACCTGGTGACCAGCTTCAACTAAAGGTAGAAGTTGTGACTGTTAAACGTGGTATTTGGAAATTTAATTGTAAAGCCACAGTTGAAGGCCAATTGGTAACTTCTGCTGAAATAATATGCACTCAAAAGACTGCAAAGTAGACCGCTATGGCCATTGATCCTTCCGCTATCATTCATGAGACTGCCAAAATTCACAAAGGTGCTAAAATCTTAGCTTCTGCTGTGGTAGGTGCCAATGTAGAAATTGGAGCAGGCACTGTCGTAGACTCTCATGCTGTGATCGCAGGTCCAACGAAAATTGGCAAAAACAACCATATCTATTCATTTGCCTCTATTGGCGGCGATCCCCAAGATATTACCTATCAAGATGGTCAAGAAAGTAATCTTGTTATTGGTGATGATAATTTAATTCGAGAATTTTGCACCATTAACCGTGGAACAGAAAAAGAGAACTCACTAACAAGAATAGGTTCAAACAACATGCTGATGTCTTATGTTCATATTGCTCATGACTGCCAATTAGGTGACCACATAATCATGTCTAATAATGCATCACTTGCTGGACATGTTCGGATCTCTGACTGGGCAATATTAGGTGGATTTGTACTAGTTAAGCAGTTTTGCAACATTGGAAGACATACCTATGCTGGCATGGGGAGTCAAATCAATAAAGATATTCCTGACTATATGGTCGCAGCTGGAGTTCATCCAAAAATACGTAGCATTAACACGGTTGGATTGAAGCGTAGAGGATTCAGTGCGAGCTCCATTGCATCAATCAGACGTGCCTTTAAAGTTGTTTACCGTGATTCACAGGGTAGATTATTAGATCATGCTCTTACTGAATTAGAGGCATCAGAGTCTGACAGTCCTGAGGTAATGCAGCTTGTTGAATGTATTCGAAACTCTCGAGTAGGTATCATGCGCGGACCTGCTGATGAAATATCCACAAGCTAAGACATTTAGATAAGTTTTTCCGTCATGACAAAATCTTTCGTTAAATCTAGCAGTATTGTTACTGCGATGACTTTTTTGTCGCGTATTTTGGGCCTAGCGCGAGACTTCATCATTGCGCGCTATTTTGGTGCAAATGACCTTTCAGATGCCTTCTTAGTTGCATTCCGTATTCCTAATTTTTTCCGGCGTTTGTTTGCAGAAGGCGCTTTTTCCCAGGCATTTATACCCATATTGGCAGATGCGAAGGCTAGTCAGTCAGATGACGAAGTTCAAATCGTTATTAATCATATTGCCACCAAGCTATTAAGCATACTAATGATTATTACTTTGGTAGCTGTGATTCTGGCACCAGTTGTGATCTTTTTGTTTGCTTGGGGCTTCTATTTTAAGTCTGATCCAAGCCAATTTTATTTAGCTTCAGACATGCTAAGAATCACTTTTCCTTATCTGCTTTTGATTTCTCTAACAGCTTTATCTGGTTCAATCCTTAATACTTACGATAATTTCAGTGTTCCAGCTTTTACACCTGTACTCCTTAACATCTCAATAATACTTAGTGCTATTTTCCTATCACAATACCTAGCAACACCAATAATGGCTCTGGCATGGGGAGTTCTTATCGGTGGTGTTGCTCAGTTGTTCTTCCAGATACCATTTTTATTAAAGATTAAACGACTCCCAAAGATACAGTTCGGACACCATGAGGCTCTCACAACCTTAAAAAAAAGAATGATACCTGCGCTCTTTGGCGTCTCTGTCTCTCAAATTAACTTATTAATTGATACAATGATTGCCTCAACTCTGGTTGCAGGCAGTGTTTCTTGGCTGTACTATTCAGATCGCTTGTTGGAACTACCATTGGCGCTAATTGGAATCGCTTTGGCGACTGTTGCACTGGCAAAATTAAGTAATTATTATGCCAATAATGATTCTAAAGGTTTTAAGAAAACCATTAACAAGGCCCTCCTCTATGCACTTTTATTGGGTATGCCATCATGCATCGGTTTGGTGCTTCTTTCTGAAGAACTGATTATAACTCTTTTCCAATATGAGGCATTTGATGCCTATGCTGCGAAAAAATCTTCTCTGAGTCTTCAAGCCTATGGATCAGGACTAATGGCATTTATTGCAGTTAAGATTCTTGCTCCGGTTTTTTTATCAAGGGGAGACACCAAGACTCCAGTTAAAGCCGGCATTGTTGCTATGACTTCTAATATCTTATTAAATCTTATTTTAGCTTACTACTACGGGCATGTTGGTTTGGCGGTTGCGACTTCAATCTCAGCTTTAATTAATGCCTCTCTACTGTATTATTTTCTACTTAAACAATCTATTTTCAAATTCAGTGCAGCTTTTTATAAAATGCTATATAAAGTAATATTAGCAAGTATTATAATGGTAGTTTATATTTATTTTTCAGCTTCAAATATAGATTACTATTTGCAGTCTTCAATGTTGGAAAGAGTCACAATGACTTCTGAAACAATCATTATTTCTGCCTTAATATATTTTTCCATTTTGTATCTTCTTGGTGTACGACTAAAACAAATATGAGCACACTTCACTGTATCAAATTAGACAAAGATTTAGAGGGTCTTGAGAGAGCCCCTTACCCCGGGGAATTAGGAAAGAGAATTTTAGAGAGTGTTTCTAAGGAAGCTTGGCAAATGTGGCTAGACCATCAAACCATGCTCATTAACGAAAACAATTTAAACCTATTCGAAGCTTCCTCTCAAAGCTATCTCAAAGAACAAATGGAAAAATATTTTTTCGCAGAAGATGATCTAGATTCAATTCAAGGTTATACACCAAATTAATGCTTTAAAAGCTTATATGTTTTTTAATAATATATTAAATATAATTTCAATTAACAATGGCTAATTTATTTATCATTTCTGCCCCATCTGGTTGTGGAAAAACCTCTCTCGTTGAAGCGTTAATCAAAAAAACAAAAAACCTTTGTGTCTCTGTTTCTCACACCACTCGCCCACCAAGACCAGATGAAGCTAATGGGATTAATTATTACTTTGTCTCTATTGATGAATTTGAAGAAATGATTAAACAAAACGCCTTTGTTGAACATGCAATGGTCTTTGATAATCATTATGGCAGCTCCAGTCAGTTGATTAAAGAGAAACTTGATGAAGGCGTTGATGTGATTTTAGAAATTGATTGGCAAGGCGCCCGTCAAGTGAAAAATAATATGCCTAATTCAACCAGTATATTTATCCTGCCACCCTCTAAAGAGGCGCTTCTAGAAAGACTTCAACAAAGAGCACAAGATAATGACGCAACAATCAACAAAAGAATGTCTGACGCTCAAAATCAGATGCAACACTTCAATGAATTTGATTACCTTATCATCAATGATGACTTTGATAGTGCTTTGAATGACTTAAATCTCATTATATGTATACCAGACAAGGCTTCCGAACGATTCAGCCTCTCTCTTTCTGAGCAGTCTAAGAAACACAAAAAACTGCTCAAAAAATTGATATAACACTAAATTTAGGTATAATTTAGCTCTAATTATCGTTTTGAAGAGAAATTATGAGTGAATTAGCATTATCGATAACGAATACAGCTAGAGATCTAGAGGTACAAAAGTACCCACCAATTCTCTCTCCAGAGCAAGAACATGAGTTGGCCATTGAGCTTTATGAAAATGGTAACTTATCAGCAGCTAAAAAACTTGTCCTGGCGCATATGCGCTTTGTGGCATTTATTGCTCATGGCTATAAAGGTTACGGGTTAGAACAAGCAGACCTAATACAAGAAGGCACTATCGGCCTGATGAAAGCTGTTAAGCGTTTTAACCCTCACAAGAAGGTCAGACTGTCTTCTTTTGCTGTGTACTGGATTCGTGCAGAAATTCATGAATACATTTTCAAAAATTGGAAAATTGTTAAAGTAGCCACGACCAAGGCTCAGCGTAAACTTTTTTTCAAGCTTAGACAAGCCAAATCTCATATATACCAGTCACTTACCAGTGACCAAGCAGAAGAAATTGCAACTAATTTAGGCGTAAGAAAAAAAGATGTCATTGAAATGGAGTCACGTCTTCAATTAAGCGATGTTGCTTTTGAAGTTAATGACGACGAAGACACCTACACACCCGAGCAATATCTCTCAGATCCTGGCGAAACACCGGAACAATTATTGTTAAATGACAACAGCCAACAGGATCAGCATAATAAGCTTTATCAAGCACTCTCTTCTTTAGATGAAAGAAGTATCGATATTTTGCAGTCAAGGTACTTGAAAGAAGAAAAATCGACCTTACATACTTTAGCAGACAAGTATGGCGTTTCTGCTGAAAGAGTTCGTCAGCTTGAAAACAAAGCTATTAAAAAGCTTAAAGAACGTCTAGAAGAATAAACCTTCTACGACAAATTTTTTAGTCCAATACTAGGAGAAAGTATGGAAATCCGTCCCTTACACGATCGTGTTATCGTTCGTAGAGTAGAAGAAAAGAAAACAACAGCCAGTGGCTTAATTATTCCTGATTCGTCAGCTGAAAAGCCTTCCAGAGGTGAAATCGTAGCAGCTGGAAAAGGCAAAATAAGCGCTCAAGGTGATTTAATTCCCTTGGATGTTAAGGTTGGCGATACAGTTATGTTTGGTCAATATTCAGGTTCAGAAATCACTGTTGGCGAAGAAACGCTTTTAGTGATGAGCGAAGATGAAATTGTTGCAATTATTGAAGAATAAAGGAGATAAAGCATGTCAGCAAAAGACGTAAAGTTTGGCCCAGAAGCCAGAGAATTAATGTTGTCAGGTGTTAATACACTTGCCAACGCAGTAAAAGTGACACTTGGACCTAAAGGTAGAAATGTTGTCATTGATAAATCATTTGGCGCACCTGCTATAACCAAGGACGGTGTGACTGTCGCTCAAGATATTGAGCTTGAAGGTAAATTTGAAAACATGGGCGCCCAGATGGTTAAAGAGGTTGCTTCCAAGACTAGTGAAATAGCTGGTGATGGAACAACAACAGCCACCGTTTTAGCGCAAAAGATTGTCTCAGAAGGTGTTAAATCGGTTGCTGCAGGTATGAATCCTATGGACCTTAAGCGTGGTATTGATAAAGCAACTGAAGTTGTCGTTGCGGCATTACAAAAATCATCTCAACCTTGTAAAAATAACGCTGAAATTGCTCAAGTAGGTACAATCTCCGCAAATTCAGATACGTCTGTTGGAGACATCATCGCAGAAGCAATGGAAAAGGTTGGCAAAGAAGGTGTAATAACAGTTGAAGAAGGCTCAACACTTGAAAACGAGCTTGACGTTGTCGAAGGTATGCAATTTGATCGCGGATATCTTTCACCTTATTTTATTAACAATCAAGAATCTATGACAGCAGATTTAGAGTCTCCTTATATCTTGTTGCATGACTCAAAAATAGCCAATATACGTGACCTATTACCAGCACTTGAATCAGTTCAAAAAGCTGGTAAACCAATGCTTATTGTTGCTGAAGATATTGAAGGTGAGGCTTTAGCCACATTGGTCGTTAACAATATGCGTGGTATTGTCAAAGTTGCTGCTGTAAAAGCACCTGGTTTTGGTGATCGTCGTAAAGCAATTTTGGAAGATATTGCAGTACTTACTGGTGCTACAGTTATTTCTGAAGAGGTTGGTTTGTCACTTGAAGGTGTTACTGAAGAACACTTAGGCACTGCAAAACGCATTGAAATTGGAAAAGACAACACAACCGTTATCGACGGTGCTGGTGCAAAAAACAAAATTAAAGCCAGAATTGGTCAAATCAAGACTCAAATTGAAGTTACCAGTTCTGACTATGACAGAGAAAAACTACAAGAGCGTTTAGCAAAACTTTCTGGCGGTGTTGCTGTAATTAAAGTTGGTGCAGCAACCGAAGTTGAAATGAAGGAGAAAAAAGATCGCGTCGATGACGCCCTTCATGCGACACGTGCTGCTGTTGAAGAAGGCGTTGTTCCTGGTGGAGGTGTTGCTCTTATTCGTGCAATTTCATCACTTAAATCTCTTAAAGGTGACAATAGTGACCAAGATGTTGGTATTGGAATCTGTAGACGAGCTCTAGAAGAACCTTTAAGACAGATAGTGTCCAACGGTGGTGGAGAAGCTTCTGTTGTCCTTAATGAGGTATTAAAAGGCAAAGCTAACTTCGGCTACAATGCCACAACAGAAAAGTATGGTGATATGCTTAAAATGGGAATCTTAGATCCTACCAAAGTAACTCGTGCAGCACTTCAACATGCTGCTAGTATTTCTGGTCTTATGATAACTACTGAAGCAATGGTTACAGATATGCCTCAAGAATCAGCTCCTGCGATGCCTGATATGGGCGGCATGGGTGGTGGTATGCCAGGTATGATGTAAATTAAATTGCTAATCTAACAAAAGCCCCATTTTTTGGGGCTTTTTTTTTGGTATTATGTGTGCCAATTATTTCCTTTACAGACTATGTCAAATTACGACGCCTCTTCAATAGAAGTCTTAACTGGCCTGGAGCCAGTCAAAAAACGCCCAGGCATGTACACAAACACTGAAATTCCCAACCATCTTGCACAAGAAGTGATGGATAACAGCGTCGACGAAGCAGTCTCTGGTTACGCAACCCAGATCAATGTCACACTTCATCAAGACGGCGCTTTATCGGTTGAAGATAACGGTAGAGGAATTCCGATAGATATCCACCCAAAAGAAGGCACTCCTGCAGTTGAAGTTATCCTAACTAAGCTACATGCTGGAGGCAAATTCTCAAACGATTCTTATCAGTTTTCAGGCGGCCTTCATGGTGTTGGAGTTTCAGTGGTGAATGCACTTTCTAGCTCTTTTGAGGTATGGATTAAGCGAGAAGGCAAACAATACTACATGAAATTTAACTCAAGCGTAAAAACAGCTGACTTGGAAGAAATGGGTGATGTTGGAAAACGCAATACTGGAACTTTAATTAAGTTTACTCCTAACCCTCAATATTTTGATTCTGTTAAATTTTCTGTCAAACAATTACGTCACAACCTCCGTTCCAAGGCTGTCCTTTGTCCTGGGTTAGAAGTCAATTTTGATAATCAAATTGATGAAACCAAAGACAGATGGCTCTACGGTGATGGCATTAAAGACTACCTTTCAGCCTCTTTGGATGGACTTGATTGCCTGCCACCATCTCCCTTCGTTATTTCATTTAAGACCAAAGAAGAGCAACTCGATTGCGCACTTACTTGGACTGAAAATGCGAGTAATACTACTGCTGAAAGCTTTGTTAATTTGATTCCAACGATTGGAGGCGGTACGCACGTTAATGGTCTTCGATCAGGACTCACTGAAGCTCTAAAGGAATTTTGTGAATTCAGAAGCCTAATTCCGAAAAATATTAAACTGACACCTGATGATGTATGGCAGAGAATAGCCTTCGTCTTGTCGATTAAAATTCTAGAACCACAATTCTCAGGTCAAACGAAGGAAAGGCTTTCTTCAAGAGAATGTGCCTCATTTGTTTCGGGCGTTGTTAAGGACTCTTTCAGTCTTTGGCTCAATCAGCATACTGATATAGCTGAAAAAATTGCCGAGCTCGCCATTCTTAATGCTCAGTCTAGACTTAAAAATGCTAAAAAGGTTGTTCGTAAAAAAATTGTTAGTGGCCCTGCCCTACCCGGCAAACTTTCAGACTGTACAAGCAGTGATCTTGAACATACAGAAGTTTTTTTGGTTGAAGGCGACTCAGCTGGAGGTTCTGCAAAGCAAGCGAGAGATAAAGATTATCAGGCAATACTGCCCTTGAGAGGTAAAATTCTTAACACTTGGGAAGTGGACTCAACCCAAGTCCTTGCGTCCAATGAAATTCATGATATTAGTATTGCCATTGGTTTAGAACCGGATAACAATGACCTCTCTGGTCTGCGTTATGGAAAAATTTGTATACTAGCTGATGCTGATTCTGATGGTGCTCATATTGCCACTCTGATCTGTGCACTATTTGTTAAACACTTCCCTAAACTTGTCAGAGAAGGCCATGTATATGTTGCAATGCCCCCTCTCTATAGAATTGATGCAGGAAAACAAGTTTTTTACGCCCTGGATGATAAAGAAAAAGATGCTATCTCTGCAAAACTACTAAAAGAAAATAAGCGACAAAAAGTTCAGGTACAAAGATTCAAAGGCTTAGGAGAAATGAATCCTAAACAACTTAGAGAAACCACCATGCAGCCTGACACCAGACGGTTAATACAATTAACCCTCAATAACACTTTGCAGGTTTCTGAAACGATGGATATGTTGCTTTCAAAAAAGAGAGCGTCTGATCGAAAATCCTGGCTTGAAAGTAAAGGAAATTTGGCTAATGTCTAAAGCAGTTGTTCTTCTTTCTGGTGGACTAGACTCAACCACAACACTGGCAATAGCAAAATCACAAAGCTTTGATTGTTATGCTTTAAGTTTTGATTATGGCCAAAAGCAGAGCTCTGAACTTGTTTCAGCAAAATCCATCGCAAATGAGTTCGGTGTTATCGAACATCGAATTATGAAAATTTCCTTAGCAGATATTGGTGGATCAGCACTCACTGACATCAACCTTAAAGTTCCAAAATATAAAGAAAGCAATGAAATTCCAATAACCTATGTACCTGCACGAAACACTATATTTTTATCATTCGCGCTTGCTTGGGCTGAGGTGATTGATTGTCAGTCAATCTTTATCGGTGTCAATGCTCTAGATTATTCAGGTTATCCAGATTGTAGACCAGAATACATTAAAGCCTATGAAGAAATGGCAAACCTAGCTACCAAGCAATCTATCAATGGTGATAGAATGATAATTCATACTCCTTTAATCGACCAAACAAAAGCACAAATTATCAAGCAAGGTCTAAGCCTAGGAGTTGATTATTCTCAAACTATTAGTTGCTACCAGGCCAACAAAAAAGGCGAAGCTTGTGGTGAATGTGACGCTTGCGTTCTTCGACAAAATGGCTTTGCTCAAGCAGGAGTTGTTGACCCCACAAAGTATCAATGAAATATTTAGAATTTAGTATTATTAGATTGTTTTTTGACGATAAAATGTAAACTTTTAAACTATTTAAGGATTAAACTCAAAATGAGTATTGAAGATAGGGTACGTAAAGTTGTAAGTGAGCAGCTGGATGTAAGTGGTGATATTGACAATAATGCCTCTTTTATTGATGATTTAGGTGCTGATTCACTAGATACTGTTGAACTAGTGATGTCTCTTGAAGAAGAATTTGACTGTGAGATTGCAGATGAAGAGGCAGAAAATATTACAACCATTCAGCAAGCAATAGACTATATTAACGCAAACACGTAACAACTTCAAAATAATCCATAAAGGCGCTTTCTTTAATTCTATAAGGCGCCTTTTTTTATAAAATATAAAGATCAAATAAATCATCAAAAAAACACAAATAATAAACTTTTTGGCTACATTCGAAAGACAAAATAGAATTATATGAAAAAGAGAAGAGTTGTCATAACAGGTTTAGGTATAGTTAGCCCTGTAGGTAATACGATAGCTGAAGCTTGGCGTAACATTCTTAACGGTACCTCAGGTATCGCTACACTCGAAAACATTGAAACCGAAGGTCAGGCTGTGACTTTTGGGGGCTCAGTTAAAAACTTTGATGTCACTGAGTATCTTAGCTCTAAAGAAGCCAAAAAAATG
>ERZ651768.2725-NODE-2725-length-12082-cov-6.990004_pt1 | contig 12082 bp, 11 predicted proteins | sample MGYA00514754_ERZ651768 | MGnify/ENA metagenome assembly ERZ651768 | reverse complement strand
TTTGAGCGAGTATCAGGGCTACTGAGGTAATGAGTACCATCACTGTTGAAATCGATGCGAAGGCTGCTGAAATGTCTCATTGCTGGTTTACGCAAGAAATTTGCATTGGTTGAGTACCGCTGTCATTTGATCACCAGATCCAGTGACGATCGACTGAGTCGCTCGCAACCGGATTCTGTAATGAGAACGGTGTGTCCCAGGGTCATTGCCCGAGCGGTATTTGAGTTGGCAAGAATCATGTGCAGAAAAAAAGTATTTCCCGCTTCCATCAACTGGGAATTGCCTTCATAAAACATCGGTGGATCGACCCAGAGTGGGTTGTATATGGCACTCATACCGTAGCCACAGGCGCGCATTCGGTGTTCGCCAAGGCCGGCGGCATCCAGAACCTCCGCATGCGCCTGGTAGACATCACCCATGGGACGACCGGGTTGGATTGCCGCTTCGCAGGCGAGGAGTGCATCCTTGCAGGCCTGATACATACTGAAATGCTCGGGATGAACAGTTCCTACAATCAGTGTCCGCATCATGGCCGCATGGTAGCGACGGTATGCGGCTGACCATTCCAGTGTCAGTTGATCCTGATCGTCGAGATTTCGCTTGCCGGAATGGTAGCGAACCAGCAGCGCGCTGGGACCGGATCCAATGATGAATTCGTTGCCGGCGTAATCGCCATCGCCGCGAAATACAATGCCTTGCATGGCGGCAAGAATATCCCCTTCAAAGGCCCCAGGCTCGGCGAGCTGTACGGCTTCATCCCAGGCATTGTCCGACAGCTCGGCGGCTCTGCGTATGTAGTCGATTTCTGTGGGGCTTTTGACTCTTCTAAACCGGTCGACCAGGGTGGATGCGTCTACCAGGGTACAGAACCCATCGAGTTGAGGTTCCAGCAGTCGCCAGTTATGAGCTTTAAGGCCGTAGCTATCGAACTCAATGCCGAGTGTTTTGTTTCGATAACCCAAGTCATCCAGGAGACCGCGCAGTTCCAAAGCCGGATTAACATCTTCTGTGTCGTGCCACAATCTTATATCCTGGATATCCGAGGTGAACTGAGCCTGGCGTAAATCTGGAAGTCGGGTCAGCAGTACTGTGTTGCCGCTCCCATCAATGATCAGGCACTGAAACATGCTGAAACCAAACGTATCGTATCCAGTCAGGTAGTACATTGACTCTTGTTTGAACATCAGCAATCCATCCAGGCCAAGTCCGGATAGACGCTCTGACACGCGCTGCCGGCGGGATTTCATTTCAGTGGGCTCAAAATGTACGGGCATGGTTATCTCTAAAAAGTGCGGTGAAAGAAGTCAGATACAGGTTGGATACTTTATCCAAATTTACTTCTACCTGCATTGCAAGAAGTGTGTGCTCCAAATATCGTGCCAGCAGCAATTGTTTCCCGACTTGATTAAGCTGATTGAAGGCTCCATGATTGCAGGTGGAGGTTCATTATGCTCGCTGGAATACTGATATGTGCCGCTGGAATTCTGATTGCAGTATACCCGCCGCTATTTGCGATGGTGATGTCTGTGCTTCTAATTGGTACCGGTGCTCTGGTGTTTGCCAGTGCCTGGCATCGTCGTCGGTTGGCCCGCTACAGTGGTGACTCGCTGATCGAACTAATACTGCGCTACTGAGGGGAAGACCGGTAAGCAGTAGTGTTTCAGTGCATTTGTTTTACCTGGTACATTCCGTGTCTCGGTTGTTGTGAAACGACAGCCACTGTAGAACTGATAATTTGTCTATGAGCGTCCCTAAGTTCGGACTTAACCGACATGACACCTCATCCGTAGCTGCCTATGCAACGGATGTGGCCCGAGCTGAAACTTGCGGCTGGGATGCTGCGTTCATACCAGATTCCCAGCTCAGGCGGCGCGATACCTATGTCCTTCTGGCTGCTGCTGCGCAATCGACATGCAAGATCGACATCGGCACCTTGCTGGTTAATCCTGTTAACCGGCACCCCACAGTCACTGCATCCAGTATTGCGACCATTGCCGAGTTAGCGCCTGGGCGCACGGTATTGGGGTGCGGCATCGGGGATACAGCGGTACGCCTGGCCGGGTTGAAACCTGCCCGTATCAGGGAACTCGAAGCCAGCGTAATGCTGATGAAATCGTTACTGGCCGGTGACGAGGTCGACGTGGGTGCAGTTAAACCTGCTGTTTTGCCATTCCCGGCACATGTGCCGGTCTGGGTTGCCGCCGGTGGACCAAAAACGCTGGAAATGGCGGGTGCCTGTGCAGATGGTGTATTTATCCGCGTGGGCACTCATCTGCGCAATATTCAAATGTCGGTGGATCGGATCAGAGCAGGTGCCAAGCGGGTAGGCAGAGACCCTCGCAATATCCGGTTAGGGGCTGTGTTTCATACGGTCTTTGTGGATGATCAAGATGTTGCGCTCCTCATGGGTAAGTCGATGGCGGCGGGGTACTATGAATACTCGCCAATGCTTCTAGATCATCTGGGATTGGATTGGAAGGGCGCGCACCCGAATGAATTTAAATCGGGTGGCCGAGTGTGGCCTGATTTCCACCATGCTCCAGACCTGGAAGCGAGTGGACGCTGTGTTAATTTTCTGTCCGACGCACACGCACGGGCGTTTTGTCTGCTTGGCGGAGCAGCAGCTATCGCTGAACAATTGGCTGAACTCATCCAGAGCACGTCTGATCAAGGTATAGAGTTTGAATACGTTGTCCTCCAACCGATACCCGATCCACCTCGCCCGGATCCAGGTGCCGGTGCCTATATCGAGCGTGTACCGGCCGAAATTCTCTCTAAGGTACGGGCCTAGCCGTACCGAGTCGAGCGATATAGTTTCGGTCAGTTCTCTACGCCTGATTGGTGAGTCATCCGATAAGACAGTTTGAGTTATTGTGTGGGGTTTTATCGATTAATTCTGTGGCTTTTGCAGCAAAATTGTCTGTTGAGCCAAACAATGGAATTCAGCGCTGCGGTACAATAGCAACACTGTTCGGCATAACTTTTAATGATTGATGTTGCCACTCCAACTCACTGGGGGATCGTCTAGCGGTAGGACTGCGGACTCTGACTCCGCCAACCCAGGTTCGAATCCTGGTCCCCCAGCCAGCTAATACTTGTTTTTAAAGGATCTTCTGGTAATTATCGGCGAGCGTTTATTTCACGCAGTCTTCACGCAGTTTTATCATACACTTACCTGCGTTTATACGTTTAAACGAGTGTATTCAATGTGCCGACACAACTAATAACACGAAAAAAACGCACAACAACGAAAAAGGGCACTTCTGCTAAGAAGCGGATGCGTTCGCGTGGAATTCTTACAACTGAAACACTTGGAAGCAGAACAAGTTGATTGATGTCACTCGCCGTTTCGGTGATGTGGCTAAAGTAGCTAGAAAAGAACTACTAAAAGAAAGTAAAGATAAAGGCATAAGAAAGTACAGAGACTATGTACTGGTAATTGATAGGTATCTCATACCACTGCTTGGTAAATACCAATGCCACAACATAACGAGAGATGTGTTGAGGGAATTTAGTGAAAAGAGAAGACAAATACTGGGTAAAGTACCATCACGCTCTACCTATTTGGCTCTATTTATCGGGTGCTCCGGTTCGCATATGGTTCTCGCATATGGTTCTCCCTGGTACTACATGAATCCTTAGTCGACCGCAAGCGATTGGACACGACCAACCAAAATTTTCGATCGGCTTTGAATGATGCCCACGGCCGACTGTTTACCCAGCAGTGGTCTGCTTGGGTGGCCGGCATTCTTCTTGCGCTTGCAAACATTTTGTTGTTTGCGTACGAGAAACCCTGGAGCGCTGCGGGTGGTGTCCAGAACTGGGGCAACTGGTTTTTGAATTCGGTTGGGTTGACGGATCGAATCATCATTCCACCGCACTTGTATTCTACGTCTTTGCTCAATCTCGGTGTCATTGCGGGTGCCTTTGCCGCAGCGCTGCTGTCACGGCAATTTAGAATTCGTGGCGCACCACCTTTTGAAATCTCGAAAGGAATCGTTGGTGGTGTCTTGATGGGCATCGGGGCTGCCCTCGCATTTGGATGCAACATTGGCGGATTTTTCAGTGCCATCAGTGCGTTGTCGATGTCCGGGGTTGCAATGATGCTTGGACTCTTAATCGGGTCCTATATCGGGTTGCGTCTACTGATACTGGAAGTCAATCACTTGAGCCCAAGTGTCACACCGAGCGATCCTAAAGCGACCCGGACTCAGTCGGAGAATTGGATCAAGTTCCAGCCGGTTGTTGGCGGGCTAGTGCTTCTGATTGGTCTTGGCCTCACTTTCGTTTACGATGGATTTGATTATCCAACAAGGGGCGTCTTCTTGTTGTTCGGGTTGCTGATCGGACTCGTGATGCAGCGGTCTCGATTCTGTTTTGTGCGAGCTTTCCGGGAGCCATTCCTGACCGGAGATGGCGGGATGACCAAAGCGGTGATTCTCGCAGTGATTATCAGTGTCATTGGGTTTTCGATATTGAAATGGACAGACCTGAGGGATTGGGATGCTTTTGTAAGGCCGGGATTCTGGATGGGTAGCCTGACGGGCGGGATCATATTCGGTGTCGGCATGTCGCTCACCGGTGGTTGCGCCACGGGTTGCTTATGGCGTGCCGGCGAAGGGCAAGTTAAATTATGGGTCGCCATCATCGCTTTTGCTCTCTCGAGAGCGATTTTTGTCGGCTGGCTGGAAGACAGCGGCTGGCAGATGAAACTGGGCGAGTCCGTTTTTCTTCCGGATTACGTGGGATGGAAGGCGGGAGTCCTAATGGTGATTGCTATCATGGTGCTGTGGTATCTCTTGGTCGTTTGGAATGAAGTGAAAAGAAAGCTTATCATCACCTGGTGATTCGGCCGGTTACTCGCCCGTACTCGCCGGTATAATCAGGTCAAAGTAAGTTTAGTTAAGGTAGGTATAGAAACTGATTTCTGCCTAAAGTTGGTTCACAAGCTACAGAGCAAGGAGGTCGTTATGAAAGCAAAGTCGTTTTGGTCGTCGGTCGGTGCTGCATGCCTGGTGACCCTGGGGTCGGTCGGGTTGTCTCTGGAAACTGCGGTTGCTGGCAGCATATTTGGTGCGCCCACCAAAGGAATGAGCGTGGACGCGTACCAGTCGCTCGTAAAACTGGATCCGCAAAACACAGTGGGTGTGGACTGGGATGCGGTTCGAGGTATGTCAGGGTATTTCCTGATTGACAACCAAGGTGAGCCCACGGTTTCCGTTGTGGACTACAACCTCGGTGAAACCATCAAGAAAATCGACATGGGCGAAGAAGCCGGCAATCACCACATCTGGGTGATTCCGGGGGGGCGCTATGTGTGGTCTTCGCAACGTTTTGAAAGTGATACGTTCTGGACCATTGATCTCCTTACACTAGAAGTGGTGGACAAATTCTCGCTGGGCAGTATCACGGGCGTTGAGGGCATTATCGCCCCGCTGCACGTAGGCTTTGCTCACACTCAACCGTTGGCCGTCGTTGGCAATATCCTTGACAAAGAGCACGGCTACTTGACGTTTCTGAGCACAGTGACGAGGCGACCGCTTGAGACCATAGAAATCAGCTGCCACGGGGCGCGTGATGCGATGTTCACGCTTGATGATTCAAAGATCTTTACATCCTGTCAGCAAAAGCCTAAGGGATTGTCGGTGGTCGACGTCAAGTCGAGAAAAGAAATCAAGATGGTGCCGGTTTCTGGTGGCAGGGCAGGCGCCATGTCACCCGATGGAAAATATTTCATGCTCGCAGCCAAGGGGGCCATCCTGTTTTTCGATACCGAGACTACGGATCTCGTCAAGACTGTAAAAGTACCTGGCGGCGGCGGCAATATCACCTGTCTCCCGGATGGATCCAAATGTTACGGCGGTTTGCGGAAAGCCAACGCGGTGGCCGTGATTGACATGACAAACCTGGAGCTGTTGAAAGTGATCGAGACTGGGCCGAATGCAAATCGACTGTATTTGAATCCAAACAACACCCGTTATGGGTTATTCTGTAACGAGGCCGGAAAGTCAGATGTTGTCACTGTCATCGATACCCAGGAAGATGTTGCATTGAAAAATATCTACACGGGACTTGGGCCGCATAACATTGCCTTTAACCCAGAAGGGACCCGTGCGGTGGTCTCGACCAAGAAAGAAACTGTCGCGACCCTGATCGACACGTCCTCTGCAGACCCGATGGATTGGTACGTGATCACGACAGACCTTGCGTCGGCTATTCAGAACAACGGTGTGCGCTGGGTGCTAAGCCCAGAAGCGCTCAAAAGTGTATTGAACTGATGTCGAGGCATTTGATGTTGCAGTAGGAAAAGCGGCCGGCCGGCCACGACGTGAACGTCGTGGCCCGGTCTGCTCTGTACGGAGATATTAATATGGAAGATCAAGAGATGCAGTCCAGGCGCGAATTTCTGCGCTACGCAATGATTGGTGGCATCGCGGTTCCAATCACGGTAAGCATGGGACTCCTGAACACAGCAGAGGCCAAAGTGTTTCAGTTCGCTGAGGATCCCGAGAACCTGACCGAACTAGAGCGTCTACATATCCCGCAGGTGTCGTTGCCGCCAGTGGTTGAGGACGGGAGCCAGGCATCGATTCAGGTACAGATGGAGCATCCGATGGAGGAAGACCACTACATCCGGAGCATACAGATCGTCAATTTCTCGGATCCAGTGCAAACCAAAGGTACATTTTATTTTTCGCCGGCCAATGGGCAGGCGTTCCTCGGTACGCAAATTCGTCTGAATGGAGGAGAAAGTACGGTCTGGGTAGTTGCAGAATGCAACCAACACGGCAAGTGGGCAACGAGCAAATTCACCAAGGTTGCAGCGGGAGGCTGTTAGGTCAATGCGGTGTTCAGGTGGCGCTGGGCTTTCTTGGCTCGGCCAGGCCATTATTTCCATTGCACTAAGTGTAAGTGCGTATCCAGCATTTGCATCAGAATCGGAACAGATTCGAATCCTGAGTACCAATGACATTCACGTGTACATGAGGCCGATTTATCACAGGTATCTCGATCAACCAAGACCTTGGGGCATTCAGTCCATGGAAGGCGATTATGTCGAGAAGGCCCAGTATGAAGGACGAGTCGGTGGTATGGCGTATGTTGCCGCAGTCATCAATCAACTTCGCTCAGAAAAACCCGGCCACACCTTGTTGGTAGATTCTGGCGATACCTGGCACGGTTCGGGTATGTCGGTGTTCGACATGGGTGTGTCCATGGTGAAGGCCATGAATGTCATTGGCTATGACGCGATGGTTCCGGGAAACTGGGAATTTTTCTATCCAAGAGACCATCTGCTAGACCTTATAGATCAAGCTGAGTTCCCAGTCATCGCCTATAACCTCACGGATAAAGAGTGGGGTGATCCCGTCCTTGAATCCTACACTGTGAAGCAGGTGGGGAATCTCAAGATTGCGGTGATTGGGATGACTTATCCTTGGACCGCATTGACGTCATCCGTCGCCGGCGCGGCGCAATGGTGGGATTTCGGCCTTAAGGAGGACGAAGCCCGGGAGTTGATCGATCAGCTGAAGGAGGATGAATTGGCTGACCTCATTGTTTTTATTTCCCACGCCGGTTACGGCTTTGATCAACAATTTGCCCAGCGGGTGGATGGTATCGACGTGTTAGTCAGTGGCCACACCCACAATCCAGTTTTTGATCCCGTCGTCTGGAATGACACAATTCTCTACGAAAGTGGGGCTCACGGGGGATATGTCAGCTGTCTCGATCTTGAGGTCAAGGACAAGAAGGTCATCAGCTATCAATACAAACTAGTCAAAGTACAGGAGAACTATGTTACGCCTGACCCGGTGATTGAGGAACTGGTGGAGGCTGCGTATCAGCCACATGCAGATAGTCTGAACGAGGTGATTGGTCAGGCTGAAGGGGTGCTGTATCGAAGGGATTACTGGCAAAGTCCCATCGGAAATCTAATCACGGATGCGATGCGAATTAGCCAGAATAGTGATATTGCACTCTTTCCTGCATGGCGATACGGTGCGAGCTTGTTGCCTGGCGAGATCACTGTAGAGAGTGCCTACAATATGGTGCCCACCGATGGTCATATTTTTACGTATAAGATGGCAGGGAAGGACATTAAGACCCTGCTTGAGAACATATTAGTTGGTGTTTCTGATGAAGATCCTTATTCGCGGGTTGGCGGCGACATGATTCGGTTTTCCGGAGTGAATATCGTGTTCGATCTTGCGAATCCGAGGGGTAAGAAAATTGTTTCAATCACGATGGCAGATGGTAAGCCTTTTGTTGACGATCGAGAATACAAGGTTGCATCTGCCCATACCCGTTTCCAGTTAAACCCGGTGTTTGGCGCGAGGGATGTCCAAGATACTGGCAAAGTTATGTCCGAAGAGCTGATTAAATATATCCGAAATAACTCGCCTATCAATTCGCATCTAGACGATCGGATCAGTGAGAGAAACGATACAATTGCCACGAATGGTTAAATCTCGTGATACGCATTTATAGTTATAGTAAGCATTGACATAAACGGAGAAATCTCATGGCAGCAAGAATTAAACCCCCGAGAATGAGAATCCCTAGAAAGATCAAGAAAGATGACGTCTTCAAGGTCAAAGTGCGGTTCGAACATCCGTCCTTTACCGGGTTGGGCCAAGTCGAGCCGGAAACAACGCCGACATTTAATCGTGCTGTTCCGGTAAATTTCATCAGAAATATGTTGGTCTACTATGGTGAAGAATTGGTTACGAGATTCAATATGACGTCGGCTATTGCTGATGATCCTATGTTCACTTTCAAGCTAAAAGCTGTCAGGGAAGAGCCGATTACAGTAGCTTTCATCAATAATGAGGGTGAAAGGTGGGAAGTGTCAGCTGACATTAAATTTACTACTTGAATAGAGATAAATCTGAAGCGACATGATGTCATACGACGATGTGAGTAAAACACTGGTTGGGCACATCAGAAGAGTATTTTGGATACTGCCGTTGTTTGTACTGGCCATGTCGGCCACTGGCGGCAACGCTCTCGCGGCACTTATTGTCGAAAAATTCGAAATCGAGGGTTTGATCTCTCCCGCTAGCCCTAAAGCATTGTCTGAAGCGCTAGAGAAGCAACTTCAGGTGAAAGTTGTCGATCTAAACTTGAAAAACTCAAGCAGTGGTTGGCCACTTCTCAGCGTTGAATTTGACTCGGATCAACTGACAAGGGGCGTAATCGAGCAGACAATTGCGTTGATCGAAGATCCGGCAGGTCACACCTATCGGGTACACCAGGGACCCGCGGTAATCAGTGCCCCTTTTACGGATGAAGAAAAGGCGGCAATGGCGGCACTCGGACCGGCTCCGCCCAATGTTCAAGCGTTGACGAATCCGATTGAAAGTACCGGTGCTTCTATTGCACGCGGCAAAAAACATTACGATAAATATTGCACCACCTGCCATGGTTTGCAGGGGGACGGCAATGGACCAGCCGCCCACGGCATTACTACGTTCCCGCGTCAGCTTTGGGTGTGGAATAATGCCGATTCTTCGGCGGACGGATACTTGTTCTGGTTTATCACCGAAGGGCGATCCGATATGCCACCGTGGGGTGTGATCTTGTCGGAAAACGAACGCTGGGATATTATCAACTACATCAAGACCCTGACAAAGCCTGAGTAACATGAGCAGGCGGGGTGTCGTTCGATCCGGTGAATGCGAATCAGGACATTGTTAAAAGACGCTACGCAACGGATGATTTTGATCAGTTGCTGGGGGATCTCGTAAAGGAGATCGAAGCACGAAATTACCGTATCACCCGGATCAATCATATCGATAATATTTTTGATCGCCGGGAAGCAGGTGTCGAAATTACAGCGCGATTCCGACATTACAAGATAGTGGAGTTCTGCAATTTAAACAGCTGCAGTGAATTGATCTCAGCGGATCTCCTGTCGGGTGTTTTCATGCCCGTGCGATTTGTCGTCTACCAGGCCGAAGGGGAGGAAAACATAGTCTGTGTCGCCTTTCTCGATCCGAACGCGTTTGCCCGTTTGTTCCATTCGCCTTCGTTGAGTCAGGTGGCGGCCGAATTATCGAGGGATATGACGGATGTGCTTGAAGAAATGGCTTTTTAGTCTTGTTGTAGCGACTACGGCGGGGATTTTTGCCGCAATATCCAACGCGCACGAGGCCCCGAAGACGGAAGAGCCATCCTGGCAGGAGCAAAACTTTCCTGGGGGAGATTTCACCCTGCAATCGGTTGATGGGCGACTTTCCTTGCACGATCTGCATGGCAAAGTGGTCTTGCTGTTCTTTGGATTCACCTCTTGTCCAGATACTTGCCCCATGGCTCTCGCCGTGATCGCGAGGGTGTTTTCGATGATGTCACCCGACGACTTGAAAAAAACCAGGGCACTATTTGTGAGTCTGGATCCTGAAAAAGACACGCTTGATGTATTGAAACAGTACACAGGATACTTTCATCCGAACATTGTCGGAGTAACCGATCGGCTGGAAATCCTGATTGAACTTTCTGAACGCTATGGAGTTCAGTACCGGCGCGAGGACATGCCAGAATCCCCGTTGGGTTACGTGATCTACCATACGTCCGATGTTTTGGTGTTAGATACCTGGGGCCAGTTGCAACAACAGAGAATTCCCCCGAGTGCCACGGTAGAGGAGATTGCGGCATATGTCAAAGAGCTTCTCCCTCATCAGTAATCGCCGTAAAGATATCGTCAGGTGGGTGGCGCTCGGAGTATGCCTAACAGGGCTGGTTCCTGTGGGCTTGGCCTATGAACACAACGCGTCGCTGGTCCACTTCGAGGAATACAGCGACAACGTGATTGCCCAGACACAGGAGTCGGGTAAACCCTATTTTCTTCTTTTTTCCGCCGAGTGGTGCCACTGGTGTCATGAATTTTCGCAACAGACACTGACCCAAAAGGATGTCGCGGATTATCTCAACCAGCACTTTACGAATGTTTTCATAGATGTCGATATACACGACACCACCTATGTGAAGTATCGGGCGCTGGGAGTTCCTTTTACGGTGTTTTTGAATCCGGACGGTTCTTTGTACTACAAGTATGGCGGAACCCTATATGGGGATGACTTTCTCGATGTGATCAAAGAAGTCTCTGCCAGCGTCGGTCCTGGGAAGACGGCATTCGGCATCGAAACCAGAGTAGTGAGTTATGAGCCTTCCCCAGGTTTGTCGATAGACAATTTGCTGAATTTCCCGGTCGCTTTTCGCCGCGGCGTACTGGATAACTTTGACTCTGAAGAATACGGGCTGGGCAGAGAGCAGAAATCGATTCTGCCTCGAACCTTTCTCTACCTGCTGGAATCTGGTACCGATGATGATCAAAAAGAAGCACTCGGCTGGCTTACGAAGACGATGGAACGTGCGATCGAGACCATCTACGATCCAGTCGAGGGAGGGTTTTTCCGTTATGCCGAGACAAGAGATTGGCGCGTACCGCATTATGAGAAGTTCTCGGACTTGAATGCCGGCACGGTGCTGCTGCTGTATCGATTGAACGAGATCAAGCCCTCTCCAAGATTTATCGAAGCGGCCGATACGACGTTAAGGTATCTGACATCTACCTTGTATGATTCTGATCTAGGGTGTTTTCTAAATTTTCAAGTCGCTGATACCAATTACTACTTCCTCAACGAGAAGCGGCGGAAAGCGGTCAACCCGCCAAAAGTGATGGATAAGATTTTTTCGGATCGATTGGCTGCAACACTGAACTACTTGATAGAAGTCAACGAATATGTGAACGATGCGAAACTCGAAGAACAGATCATTCGATCTCTTGACTTTCTGGAGCAGATGATTCTGCAGGGTCAAGAAATCCGCCGATATTTTTCTGCGCCAGAACATTTGTGGTACGAACCTGGCGGACTATCAGATTATGCGCACCTTGTGCACTTGTTTATTCGCGCGGCCTCTCACTTTGAGAACTTACACTACGCTGACGTTGCCTCTACAGTCCTGCACACATCGATTTTGAAATTCTATGACAAAAATAATGGTGTATTTGTTGAGCCGGTGGTTGGCAGTAATGGGAATGTGGAATATCTGATGGCCCTGAATGGACTGCTCGCTCAGGCAA
>ERZ651768.2724-NODE-2724-length-12085-cov-16.634660_pt1 | contig 12085 bp, 12 predicted proteins | sample MGYA00514754_ERZ651768 | MGnify/ENA metagenome assembly ERZ651768 | reverse complement strand
TGAATGGGGCTATAAATAATGCTATGAACCCTACTTCAATTAAAAAAATATCCCACTGAAAACTTAAAAAGCTCTGCCCACCTGAATAAACGGACAAATATAATATCCATAATCCCACCATGAAGCAACAACTGCATCCTTAGGAGTGTTTTCTTTTAACCATTGCATTGCATGTTTCCAATCATTTGAAACAAAATCTTCAAAAGGACCATTAGCAGTAAGAATAGCAGGAGCAAAAGTAGCATAAGCCAACATATTGCCGTCTAAGGGAAGTGCGAGTGGTAATACCAACAATATAATAATTCCACCAACAAAAGCAATTTTTGTTGTAGCCTTTGCGGTAATTGTATAATCTTTGAAAATTTTTCTTTCTAGAATTTTTGATGCGAGAATTGATATTCCTATTGATGAAAGTATTATGATAGAAAAAGCAGCAAATATTTCTGCCCTAACAAATGCCGCACTTGCATAGACACCAACTAATCCCGTTATTAGGGCAAATACTACCATATCAGTTTTGATCTTCATAGACCGATTTACCTTATTTTGGAAAATTAACCATGCACCAATTCCAGCAAATACGATCATTATTGAGAAGAAGATGAACGTTATTTTCATAGTTGGAGTTGAATGTTCAGAAACTGAATCAGTAAGTGGGTCTGTTGTAGTCAAAAATGGATTCAATGCATTAACATATCTATATTCAGGTAAATCAACGAAACCAGCTGACAATACCGCAATACCAATAATTGCTGCAACTGCTAAAACTGCAAGGCCATTACGTACTTGATGTTTTTGACTTATTTTTTGTATCATTAAAATTATCATAGCAATTGCTGTCATACCAATTAAAACAGCTGAACCATATCCTATAGATGCTATAACATCATCTGTACCAGAAAATTTGTATAAACCATAACTACTTCCAGATTCCGTAGATAAAAGGAAAGTGGAATCTGCTATTTCAAACATAGACGTCGAAGCAAGTAATGAAAATGTAAAGATGGGTAAAGCCCACATGAGGAATTTCTTATCTTTTCTAAAAAACGGTAATGCCAAAAAAAACAATGTTAGCGGAAGTATGAAAAACTGAATACCACCCCATGAAGAAATACCCAATCCAATAATAACACCACCAGCAACAAGCCTTAGTAATGAACTTTTACCGTTGTTTGATTTGATTCCGCTTAGAAAGAAATAGATTCCTAAAAGCCCATAAAACATACCAAGTGGTTCTGATTTGAACCAACCGATAAGACCTCTATATAAAATTGGCACGGAGATGGCAAAGAAGAGTGATGCTAAAAGACCAGCAGTTGTCCCTCCGATGGTTCTTACAATTGCAAACATAACAATTGTCGTAGCTGATCCAATGACAACAGGAAACATTATAGTAAAATCATACAACTCTGAACCTGCACCAAAGATTTGATAAGATATTGCTGCAGTGATGTGAAGCATCGGTTGTGAGGTGGATACAACATCCCTTCCATGAGGATACCAGCTCATATCATCATGCCAATCCAAATATGCTGGAATTCCGTTTTCTACTACAAACTGCGTTGCTCTATAGTTAAAAAATGGGTCAAATTCGTGAAGTTCAAAACCGTGTTGAGCGGGCTGTGATCTAATCATGAAAGAGAGCGAGAATGCAATAGCAAGAATGCCAATAATTAGTAGATAACGTCTGTAATTAGACGACTTCGACAATCCTAACGACAATGCCGGTTATTTTAATCGGTTTCTTAATACTCTTTGGAATAAATTTTTTCAAATAATGAATTAGATTTTAATTTTTAAATGCTAAGATAGAGCTTGTGATGCTTCATGAAACATCTGGCTTTTTGCACAGCCTGCAGCAAGTTCGTCACCGGCACCTCGTCTCATAAGACCTCTATACAAACCATCTTCTAATTTAACACCCTCTCGCTCTTCCCACTCTTCTACCGTGATGGAATATTTCTTTTGTATTCTATCCCTATACCATTCTGGAATTACGTTAAATGCACAGAACGGAATTATTCTAAGATCTGGTGTAACATAATGGATATCACATCTTTGCAATCTTTCAAGGTCTTCGTTATACTTGTCCTGGAAGTGCATCATGCCCAAGAACAATCCTTTGACATGGAAGCCTCCAACTGCATCAAATGATCTTTTCATTAGTATACTGCTAAACATTTTCGCCAAATCTAGACCAGCTGGCTGCTTGTCTTTGTCAATGAAGCCTTTCAGTTTTCTTACTACTTCGAGCATTGTAAAGTATTTGTTAGCGCCAGAACGAATTTGTTCTGATTTATCCTCAAACAATTCAAGCATTCCTTGAAGGTCACAGAACCGTGTCATAGGAACAAATTTCTTTGTGTCTGCATCTTCAAAAATGTACGTACCTGCACCACAAGCAAAATGAATTGATAGTTCGTACTTTGGTTTGCTTGAAAATGCTTCAATTACATTTGTAAGTGGCATACAGCTTGGTACAGGATACCAATCATCAACAGTGACTTGACCATCTGTTTGCTCCTCTATTCTCTGAATACAATCAGGTACAGTGATCCTATACTTTTCTCTTTCAGTTTTTCCCATTCTTCCAGTAAGTGATACTGGTTGGAAGTTTACTGCGTGTACAACATCCATATTCTTTTGTCCATATCTAATAATGCCGCCAAGCTCATGATCATTAATTGATTTAATTACAGTTGGAACAAAAACTACAGTGGTTCCTGTTTTTCTACAAGTATCCAATGCATATGGAATTTCCCAGTGATTTTTTGGATTAGTTCTTGCTGTTACACCGTCAAAACTAAGATAAAGATTGTTACATCCTGCTATTCTAACATCACGACCAGCTTCTGGGTCTAATGCATGACGTATTCCATTGGTATTCATTTGTATATGATCAACATGTTCTTCTTTCATTATTTTTATTAAATCAGTGATGTCTTCCCTTAACATTGGCTCTCCGCCAGTAATCTGCATAGAGTTTCCAGCAATTGGTTTTTGGGATTTGAGTGTCTTCATCATTGCACGTACTTGATCATGATCTGGTTCATACATGTAAGCGCCTTCAAGACCTTTCTTTACATAAAAGAAACAATACCAACATGTAAGATCACATCTGTTTGTAACTATAATATTTGCAAGTCCGCTATGAGACAAATGGTTTGAACAAAGTCCACAGTTGTTTGGACATGAACATTTATCTTCCATCATTACATTTGGCGCGTGGGCACCTTTTCCATCAACCCAATAAGTACTAAATTTCTTGTACATATCATAGGAACCAAAATACAGTTCTTCACATTCACCATGCGTTGGACAAATCTTTGACATGAAGACTTGATTGTCTCTTTCAAATACTTCAGCATCCAGAATCATATTACAATCAGGACAAATGCTTTGTGTAAAACGAATTGTTGATTTTTTACTTAGCGACTTAGTAGATTGGTTGGAAATCTGAATTAATGCCATTACTATCAAAATTGCCCGAAAATTAGTATTTAACAAGTTTCATACTATACACCGTTGGATTAGGAGTGTGATTTATAGGGTGATTAAGGATTAGAGTAGATGAGAAAATACATGAGTGTGTCCGATCAAACACGAAAATCTATGGAAAAAGTTGGTCTGACCAACTATGAAATTAAGAGTTTTGTATCATTGTTAAAATCTGGCGAGCTTACTGCCTCGGATTTAAGCCAGAAATGCGGTGTTCCATATTCAAAGATTTATGAGATATTAGGTTCGCTGGAGGAAAAAGGTTGGATAGGATCTAATGACGCAAGACCAACAAAATATTTTGCTAAATCTCCTACCACTGCACTGCAAACAACAAAACAAAAAGCTGAAACAGATTTTGGTAAAAATGAGAAAATTATCCTAAATGATCTTAGTCCAATATACGAAAAAAGTGGTGTTAGTGAACGACCTGATATCTGGGTTGTAACAGGTACTATGAATATAGTAAACAAAATTTTTGAGCTAATTGAATCATGCAAAAAGGAGGTATTAATTGCAATACCAAAAGCTGGAGAAGGATTGGTAAAACAAGCATTACCAAAACTAAGACAGTTGAATGAGAAAGGAGTTAAAATTACAATTCTTACATCTGATAAATTTGATAAAGAAGTCACCAAAGGATTAAACCGACTTGCTACTCTAAAGAGTAAGAAAGGACTATTTGGTGGTGGTATAATTGCAGACAAACAGTATGTTGTAATATTATTGGGCCCCGAAATTAGTCACTCAAGTACTTCTGAAATTGTAGCAATATGCACTGATCATGTGGGATTATCTAGTTTTGCAAGCGAATACTTTGAATATTTATTAAAAGATGCTACGGAGATTAAATAATGAGCGATAATAAAGATGAAGTTCTATTTGTTGGAACTGCGGAAGCTGAACATGTTGAAATGTATCTTAAGGCAATTTGGCATATAAAGGAAAGAAATGAGCCAGTGAAAATTAGCGTTATTGCAAAAATGCTTAATGTTAGACAACCAAGTGTTGTCCAAATGTTAAAAAAATTAAATGAGAAAGAACTAGTGGAATATAACAAGGCCGGTGTTTTCCTTACTGAAACTGGTGAGAAAATTGGATCAAGTATGATGAGAAATAGTAGATTATTAGAAGTTTTAATGGATAGTGCGCTTAAAGTGGAGATTGATGAGGAAATGGTTTGTGGGATTGAACATCATATGAATATGCAATTTACGGATGCCTTATGTACTATGCTGAATCATCCAAGAAAATGCCCTCATGATCATGACATTCCTATGGGAGAATGTTGCAGTAAAACTGAATCTAATTAATTTTTTCATATATGCTAAGAATGATATACAGACGGTGAGTGATTGAATTATGGCATGTTTTTGTGGCTGTGAGAATTTTGAAAAAAACCCAAATGGTCAATTTGTAGCATGTGTAAAATGCGGTCATGGACGTCAAAATCATGATGAAGAATTTAGGGCATCTGCAAGAATGAATGAAAATCAATCACAAAAACGTGATACTGATTTTGGTTAATTCATGTTTATGCCATTTTATGAAAAATAATTGCAGGCTCAGAACTCAAGATCCTCATCATCAAGTCAAAGGGATAAGATCATCAACGCCTACGTATTATGCTCGTAGAAATACTAAATGAACCTTTCAAGAAGCTTGATAAATAACTACATGCATTAAAACAGAAATATGGTAAAAATAGATGCGCCCTCATCATTGGAAAGTTTTAGGCGATTTACTATTGCAAGTACGTGTAGTTCGTTTATTCCAGAAAGTTATAGAGATGATGAAGAAGTTTTTGCGGAGCGTGAGGATGCACTTGGCTCGATATATGTTGAAGCAGCAGATAAAGTAACTCTAAAAAAAGTCAGAGATATTACATTTGTTAATGCAAAAGATGTTTTAGGAATTATCTATAATTCAAAGAGTGGAAATACAAGTCTCAAGTGGCGACAGATTAGACACAATAACGGCAAGGCTTCTGGAGAGGCATCAACAAATTCTCTTGTAAATCTAGCACAAAGTGGAGTTATTACACTAGATTGGGTTGAAAATTATGTTAAAAAAAAGATTCAGGAAAATTGATAGGTTTTCTTGTTTTAGACAAATAAACGCAACATGATTTCCAAAATTATAGATGACAATACAATTTCCTATATACCAGAAGATTCTGATGATCTGATAATACTTCGTAGAATTATTAAAAAGGGTGACAGGGTTGTGGGAGAAACCGTACGTGTTATTAAACAGGAAAAGGAGTTTGCAAGACCAGACAAGGGAGAACGAATAAAGATTAGGCTGTTACTTGAAGTTGAAAAGATATCACTTGATAACGTACTGGAAAGATTACGAGTAAGTGGGATAATCAAAGAGTCCAATAACGAATCAGTTCCTCATGGTTCTCACCATTCATTTATCATCAAAGTTGACCAGCCGTTTAACCTAGTCAAAAAGAAATGGACAAGCATAGAAAAAAAACTTGCAAAAACTCATGGTCAAAGACTGACATTTGTCCTGGTAGCAATAGATACCAGTGATTGTGGAATTGCAAAACTAAAGGGTACACATCTACAGATAGTTCCAAACATCTATTCAGGAGCAAGCGGAAAACGATACAAGACCAACTTTAAAATTGAAAATTTCTTCAACGAAGTTACAAAAGCTTTGCTTTCTGTCGTAAAAGCTCGCGAGCAGATCATAATTTTTGGACCGGGTGAAACTAAAAAGAAGTTTGCAAACTTTCTTGCAAGTACTCAGATTACACAAAATCATCAAATTAAGATCGTTGAAGGAATTGATTCTAGTGGTGAAGATGGTATTCACATATTTACCAAATCTCAATCAATGAAAGAAATAATTTCAAACAGTAAGCTAGCTAGGGTATCTGATATCATAGACCAGGTAATGTTTCTTGCCAACAAAAAAAGTCACAAATTTACGATGGGTTTGGAGGAAACAAAAAGGGCAAATCAATATGGTGCGATTGATTCGCTCATTTTTTCCGAAAAAGCAATTCAAAGCCACGATGAGCAAGAAGTGATCAATTTTTTAAACGATGTTGAGTTAAAGGGTGCTAAGGTATACAGCGTAGATACAACCACCGATGCTGGTCTAAGAGTAACAGGGCTGGGTGGAATTATTTCACTTCTTAGATTTTCAGTAGAAGGTTAGCTGGTAGAATCAACAAGCCATTTTAGATATGATTGATTAATAGAATCAACATTGATTTCCGCAATTTCTGGAATATCATATGGATGAAGTTTTTGTAGTTCTTTTTTTAGCTTAGACTGATTTTTTTTGCTAGTTTTGAAAAGTGCAAGATATTCAGACTGATTTTCAATTTTCCCCTTCCAAGCGTAAATGGATGAAATATTTGTGATATTAACACATGCAGCTAGTTTTTGCTTTACTAGTTTCTTGGCTATACTAGTGACTGATTGTTTGCTAGGAAATGTTGATACAATAATCACAGGCTTCATAGTAACCGATAAATTTACGTGAATAAAAAAAGTACCAATCGATTTGGCTCTTGAGTTTCTAACTGATAATGCAATAATCTACGTTTTGATAGCATGGGTTGTAATCTTAATTGCGGCAAAATCCCTAAAACTAGAAAAACATGGTTTTGAACTAAAGGCCTACAGTCTTACATACAAAAATACTCAGGTTCAATCTGTACTTTCAAAAATATTAACTAGAACTAGACGGGGAATTCGCGTTTTTGCAGATGTTAGCGTAGTTGCGGGATTTCTGATGATGGGATTTGCATTCTGGTTTTTGTTGAACAACCTCTCGAACTTTTTTGTAGAGCCAACTGAATTTGCCGAGTTAACGGTGCTGATACCTGGTGTTACACTAACTTCAGCGTCAGCCATAGCGTATTTTCTATTATCTATTCCAATAGTTCTTGTAATTCATGAAGGTGCCCATGGTATTGTGGCGTCTTTAGAAAAAATAAAGATCAAGACCGGAGGATTTGCAGTCTTTATTGCATTATTTGCAGGATTTGTGGAACCAGATGAGGAAGAATTTGATAAGGCGAAAAAAATATCAAAGCTCAGAGTGATAGGAGCGGGAGCTACTTCAAATGTGATCTTTGCATTTGCCTTAGGTGCTCTATTGTTAACAAATCCAATTTTTGCATTAATTCTACCAGAACCGCTTGTAGAATGGTTTTATGACGCTCCTGATGGGGTACTTGTTATTTCAATTATTCCAGACAGTGGAGCAGAAAAAGCAGGTTTGCAAAGTGGTGACTTGATAACAGCTATAAATGGTGTTGTTATAATAACTCCGTTAGATTTTCAAAAGATTGATCTGAAACCTGGTGAGACTGTCACTGTGACAGTACAGAGGAATGGACAACAATTACAATTACCTGTAGAGATTATGCCTTCCCCTGATGATCCTAATAGAGGGCTAGTTGGCATAATGAGAGATAATGCATTATCATACAAGCCTGTCTACAATTTCATAGAATGGGATCCCCAGGTATCGATGTTTCTTCTTTGGTTGTGGATGATTTCGTTTTTCATTGGAATCATCAATATGTTGCCATTACCAATACTGGATGGAGGCAAATTCATCTATACTATTATTGAAAATAAGGCTTCAGAACAAAAAATTAATGGAATAATGTGGGCAATCTATGCTTTTACCTTCGTTTTATTTGGTTTGAATATAGCACTATCTTATGTAAAATCTGGTTGGTTTACAATATAGCCCATCAAAAATAATTATTCGAGTCTAAAATGTATCAAAACCTAAATTGCTGAAAAATAGATTAAAACCAAATGATCTGTGATAAGTGTCAAAAGCAAGCAGCTTATTCAAGGAAATATTCTGGAGAAAATCTTTGCTCTGAATGTTTTGCTAATTCTATTTTACGCAAGGCTGCTAGAACTATTTCAAAGCATAAGATGATTAAAAATAATGAACTTGTTTGCGTTGCTGTTTCTGGAGGGAAGGATTCCCTTGTATTATTAGATGTCTTAAATAAAATGTCAAAAACGCATAATTTTAGAATAGTTGCCGTAACTATTGACGAAGGAATTCCGGGATATAGAGATGAGGCATTGGAGATTGTTAAGAAGTTTTGTGCAGGATTAAACGTAGAACACAAAACCTTCTCATACAAAGAACTCTTTGATCTGACCTTGGAGGAATCATTAGAGCTAAGAAATGACCAGAAACCTTCTTCCTGCTCAATCTGTGGAACGTTTAGACGTAGAGCATTAGATCACGCAGCAAAAACAATTAATGCAGATGTTATTGCAACAGGTCATAATTTGGACGATGTCATACAAACATTTCTTATAAACATCCTTTCTGGTGATACAAACAAAATTGGTTGGATGGATCCTGATATACCTTCAAACAAACTCAGAAAAATAAAACCATTTTCTGAGATCTACGAGTCTGAAATTGTCTTTTATGCGTTTACAAATAACCTGCCCTTTCAAACTGAACCATGCCCACACATGAATGAGGGAATTAGAACTGAGATTAGAGAATTTCTAAATTTGCTTGAATCAAATCATATTGGAATAAAAAATAACATATACGGTTCAATTTTGAAAATCTCTCAATTTACCAATAAAGTCAGTCATAAAGAAAAACGAATTTGTCTAGTTTGTGGGAATGAATGTACCGGTAAGATTTGTTCTGTTTGTACTATGATAACAGATTTGAAAAGTAAGTGATCTTAATTCAAATATAACAATAGTTTGTATTATGAACGGTAGTAGGTAGGATTAGGGTGCCAGCCGTGCCCTGTTCTGAAACCGGCTATATGCAGAGATCAGTAACTGCTGGGTAAATCTCTAGATTGGTAATTCCCGCTTGGTATGCGGAAATGAAATCACGCCGAGGCGGGTGGTTGTAGGACTAGAGTTATCCGAACGGATAATTTCCAAGACCGAACCACTGAAAGGGATCAGGTCCGGGAGGGAGCAATCCTAAGGTGGGACATCCACGCTTCCTCGTCAACGTGGCGGATCTTGTATACCTTGAAATGGGATTACAAGTCTAGTCTGGAACCAGCAGGGCTACTACCGTTATAAATTTTGACAAAAAATTTAGTACAGAACTTCAAAAGTTGTAAATTCATTTTTAAATTCTTCATTGTTAAATTTAATCTCATCTACACGTGCATTTGCAGGACCGTGGTGAGCCCATTCAACAATTAAATTTACTGCATTACTATCACCTTCAAGTAATGCTTCCACATGATTATCTTTTAGATTTCTAACCCAACCATACACATTGTTCTTTATAGCCAAAACTTTTAGAGCTTGTCTAAAAAAAACTCCTTGTACCTTACCCCTTATCAAAATATGCACACATTGTTTTTTCATAAGAATATAAAATGAAAGTTATTAATCAGTTTTAAGAAAAGGCTACTTTCTATCCTTAATTCTTGCTCTTCCAGTTTTTCTAGCGGCAATACTTCCTACCTTTGCTCCTGGTGGTGCATCACGTGAAACTGTTGAGCTTTGACCAACATGTTGATGTCTACCACCTCCATGAGGATGAACATATGCAGCTTGAGCTACCCCTCTAACAATTGGATATTTTTGTCCTCTTGATCTAAATTTTCTCCATTTTACTCCAGCGCGCATTAGTGGTCTATCGGTACTACCACCGCCTGCCAAAGTTCCTATCATTGCTCGATTTTTTGGATTTAAAGTAGTAAATTTTCCAGAGGCAAGTTTTAGTGTGACTCCATTGTCTCCGTGTGAAAACACAGTTGCATCAGTACCAGCAGACTTGATAAAAGAACCACCATCTCCAAATTGTTTTTCTATATTACATACTACTGTACCATCAGGAATGTTTTGAATGCTAATTACGTTACCGTCTGTAATTTCAGCTTCAAGTCCAAATTGGATTTTAGAGCCTATTTTAGAACCAATTACTGCCGGAAGAAAGGAAATCGAACCGTCCTTATATCTCACTTTTGCCAGTGGTACATCACGACCAGTTTCATGAACTAGATCGATTATTTCGCCTTTAATATTCTCGGCAAGTTCAAAAGCAGGATATTTTGCAGGCGATAACTTTCCAATAGTAGGTGCCCTAAACTGCATTCCACCACGCCCACGCCTTCTAACAAGAGGTCTTTTTCCCAAGGTGAACATTTTGAAATGGGCAACGGATTTTAAGCTTTTGATTTACAAATTTGAAGACAGCAATACTATGCTAAACATATAAAGAATATACAAGATCTGAGTATTCATGAGTCAAAATGAACTTAAACTCAAAGTTTTGGAAGCATACACACGGGACGTAGGACGAGGTGTGGCAAGAATTGATTATGATTCTATGGATACATTAAATGCGTCAACAGGAGATGTAATTGAAATTAAAGGAAAACGAAGAACAGTTGCAAAATGTTTACCGCTTTATCCATCAGATGAAGGAAAGGGTATAATTAGAATTGATGGATTGGGTCGAAATAACTCCGGTATTGCAATCGGAGATTCTATTACGGTAAAAAAGATTAAGGCTGTAGCTGCGGAAAAAATTGTGGTAGCACCATTAGAAGCTATACCACCAATTGATGAACGATATCTTGCAGATGCTTTAGAAAGTGTGCCATTGATTAAGGGTGATAATGTAATGGTACCATACTTTGGTGGACGGTTAACATTTCAGATTGTTGGAGTTACACCTAATGCTGATGCTGCACTTGTAACTCAAAAAACAGTTTTCCATATAGCAGAAAAAGGTGAGACGCTAAGAGGTGTACCACAGGTATCTTATGAAGACATTGGTGGTTTGACTGATGAAATTAAGAAAGTTAGAGAAATGATTGAACTTCCACTACGTCATCCAGAAATATTTGAAAAATTAGGAATAGAAGCGCCAAAGGGAGTGTTACTTTATGGACCACCTGGCACGGGAAAGACGCTACTAGCAAAGGCAGTAGCAAATGAAAGTAATGCACACTTCATTAGCATTTCTGGTCCTGAAATTATGAGCAAGTTTTATGGTGAAAGTGAAGCTAGACTACGAGAGATATTCAAGGAAGCTAGAGAAAAGGCACCATCAATTGTTTTTATTGATGAGATTGACTCTATAGCTCCTAAACGAGAAGAAGTTACTGGGGAAGTTGAACGAAGAGTTGTATCACAAATGCTTTCACTTATGGATGGATTAGAAGCGAGGGGTAAGGTAATAGTAATTTCAGCAACAAACAGACCAAATGCAATTGATCCAGCATTAAGAAGACCTGGACGGTTTGACAGAGAGATTGAGATCAAGGTTCCTGATAAAAAGGGACGAACTGACATTCTTAATATTCACACACGAAATATGCCATTAGCTGATGATGTAGACATTAAACGTATAGCTGCTGTTAGCCACGGATATGTTGGTGCTGACCTGGAATATTTGTGTAAGGAAGCAGCCATGAAATGTTTACGCAGGTTGCTACCTGAGATTAACTTAGATGATGAAAAGATTCCTCCTGAAACACTTGACAAGTTAATTGTTAATGGAGGAGATTACAAAAAAGCGTTGATGGAAGTTACACCGTCTGGCATGAGGGAAGTATATATTGAAAACCCAGATGTACAAT
>ERZ651768.2722-NODE-2722-length-12086-cov-8.083437_pt1 | contig 12086 bp, 11 predicted proteins | sample MGYA00514754_ERZ651768 | MGnify/ENA metagenome assembly ERZ651768 | reverse complement strand
GCTCTGGCCGATATCCACCAACTCATCGAGGTTTTGCTCCGACTCAGGCGCAACGGCCACACGGTCATCGTCATCGAGCACCATCTCGATGTGATCAAGTGCGCTGACTGGGTCGTGGATCTTGGTCCGGAAGGTGGCGAGTGTGGTGGGTTGATAGTCGCCGAGGGCACACCCGACGAGATCGCAAAGAACCCCGACAGCTACACGGGTCAGCATTTGGTTGGCATGGTATGAGCCCGGTGCCGGCCTAAGCCTTGAGAAGGTGGACCTCTTCAGTACGCCTGATGTACCGTTCAGGCAACCCGGGCCTATCCGACTCGACCTTCGACAAGAGCTCCTACAAGGAGGCCAACTGGTGGGACGAGGAATCCAATCTGATGTCCATCGAGGGAGTCGCCGAGAAGACAGGAATCCTCCTCTTGATTACCGCGACCACCGCCATGATGACGGCCTTTTCAATGCCAGAGGCATTCATCTTGATTTTTATTGGATTATTCGGCGGTTTTATCGTCGCTTTGATAGTGATTTTTTCTGGCTCTATGAATCCAATGTTGATTTGCACATACGCTGCTTTGGAAGGCCTCGCCCTAGGGGGAATTACTTGGTTTTTCGAGGTCGGTTTGGAGCTGCCAGGCATTGGTATCCTAGCTGCATTACTGACCTTCCTCATACTCGGTGCCATGATAGCCATCTACAGAGCCGGACTCATCGCTTGGGATCGCAATACGCAGATAGCAGTCACTTCAGCGATGGTCGCCATCGTGCTCATCTACCTCATTTCTATTATAGGTGCAATCTTCGGGTTCCATGTGCCGTATATTCACAGCACAGGCCCAATCGGCATAGCCTTCTCCCTGTTCGTCATAGGGATAGGAGCACTCTGTTTGGTTGCGGACTTCGACTTCATCGAGAAGGGAGTGGAGAGAGGTGCCCCCAAGCAATTAGAGTGGAGAGCGGCCTTCGGCCTCATGGTCACCCTGATCTGGCTCTACCTCGAGATACTGAAACTCCTAGCGAAGTTGGCCGCGAGGCGTTAGTGTATGGAGACAGATTTGATCGCCAGCCTTGCGGCGGCGGGAATTGCACTCGGGATTATTGAGGGCATCAAGCCAGGCCCACTCCTGACCATGGTAATCAGAGAGTCCCTTTCTAAGGGATTGAAGGCCGGTATGTGGACTGCCGCTGCCCCCATCTTCACCGATGGCCCGATGATAATCGCAAGTCTGTTCCTAGCCGGTTGGATGGCCACACAGCCGACCGTTCTGTTTTCCATCTCGCTTCTCGGGGCGTTGTTTCTGACCAAAATGGGGCTGGAGTGTTTCTCTCTGGAGTCGCCTGACCCCGGGAAGACGGATGACGACGCAACCGGGTCTTTCAAGCGAGGCGTACTGACTAATCTCTTGAATCCCAATGTGTACATGTTCTGGTTCCTCATCGGTGGGCCGCTGATGGCTTCAGCAGCCGAGCAGGAACCACTTGCCCCGATTCTCTACGCCATCTGCTTCCTAATCACCATCATACTGGTGAAGGCATCCATCGCGTGGTTGTTTGTCGGCGGCGGCACCTGGCTGTCTCCGCGCAAGTACCGCATCGCGATGGTCATCTGCGGACTCGCAATGCTTGGCTTCGCGGCAAGCTTCGCTTACCAGGCCTACGGCCTGTACCCCGAAGTCATCTAGAGCGTTCCAGGCCCGCCTGTAGGCAATTCTACTAGTGTGCCGTTGCCGCGTAGAGATGGCCCGACGGCCATGGTACCAAAGATACCAATTTCACCACCTACATTGTGAGCCAGACCGAACCACGGTCTGCCATACTGATCGATTATGATGTCATTGAAGTCCCCGAAACCCCCACATCGGTTGAAGCCACAATCAGCCGTGGTGTCAAGCGGATCGCCCCACCCATTTACCTGCACGGTTGTCATCAATGGCATCAGGCTGAATACGTCAGTGATGACTGTGAGGTAGCCGTTCCACGTGTCCCCCCCTGAGTCCCCCAGATATCCCATTGCAACCTGTCCGGGCCCCCCCGCAGTCAGCACCGGGAACCCAGTTCCGTTGAGACCAATCGGCGGCGCTACCATCATCGGCTCGCTCCACGTCTCTGCCTCGTCTGTCGAGTAAGAGTAGTATGGCATGTTGTCAGATCCCATCCACATCGCGTGGACGTTGTTTTCCGAGTCAGGATAGACCTGTGCTTCCTCGAAGTTCCAGGTCTCCGCCGTTCCCGTCGCCTCTGTGGGCAGCGGGTGCTCTGTCCAAGTTATCCCCCCGTTTGTGCTTCGATAGATGGAGTAACCTTCACCCCCATTGCATCCCCTGTTACCGCGGTAGAAGTTGCCGTTCTCTGAACCCATCATGTGACCGGTCAGCCCACCACTGTCGCAACCGTTCGGGGCGCCCGGTAGCTCAGGCCCCCAACTCAACCCTCCATCATTGCTGGCGGCGCAGACCGGGTAAGGGTAGTTGCCGTTGACGCAGAACACCCATGTGGTGGGATGAAGGAGAGCCGGGTAGGGGGAGGACGCAATCGTCTGGTGGTCTTGAACCGACCAGCCTGTGGCCACGGATGGCCCTGTCCAGCTTCCACCCTCGTTGTCAGACCACTCGACAGTCATCCCAAGCAGAGCATGCATGTCGAACTTCATCACACGGTCAGTCCAGGGGTCAACGTAGAGATACGGGTCGTTGCTGTTAGCTACGGGCAGGAATGCGCTGTAGACATCCTCGCAGGAGTATTCACTGACGTTGATCATTCCTATCAGCCCAGAGCAGCGCACTATCGCGGTCGATCCAGCGGCACCATTTCCCCAGCTAGTCATGTAGAGATTGTCAGCAGAGGTGACCCCAATAGTTGGCTCGAAGGTCGTCATCCCGATACCGTAGTAGGTCCCGGATGCGCAGGCTGGAGCATTGTTGCCAATCAGCACTGAGGTCCCGTTGAAGATGTCAGAGACTTTGGTGGCATCAGTGGCGTTGGAGTAATGGTACCATGTGTTGTTTGCGATGCCGTCAGGACACAGTTCTTCGAACACACTCTTCTCCCCGACCACCACGTCTTCCTCTCCGAAGCAGCCCCCAAGGGGGGCTGATATCATCAGCAGCACCAGCATCATCGCTGTCGCGCGCACGATTCGCGGTCAGGACTCGCATACATCAGATGAACGGCGACGTGTCATCCCATCAACAGGGTTGTATTGCCACCAGACGGAAGCACCGGAAGGTATGCGAGGTCGCCAAACAGCGCTGGCCCTTCGGTGAGCGTGCCTATGATTGCCTCCTCAAATCCAGCGGCGTTGTGCGCGAGGGCAATCCAAGGGCGCCCCTCGTCATCAATCTCGACGTCGATGAAGTCCCCGAACCCACCGCAGCGCACATTGCCACAATCGGATGTGATGTCTAGTGGGTCGTCCGGCTGGTTGACAGCCACAGTAGTGATGAGTGGATTCTCAGAGAAGGCATCAGTCATGATGGCCATGTAGCCGCCCCAACCAACCCCCCCGGAGGTTGAGTTGTTATCCCCAACGTCGTTTACCTCTCCGATGTACCCAACCACCACTCGTCCCTCAGCCCCAGCGAAGATCGTCGGGAAACCAGTCTCTCTGACGCCCGGGGCTGCGACCATCATCGGCTCACTCCAGGTGTCGCCCTGATCTCGGGAGTAGGCGTACCATGGCAACTGGTCGTTACTGATCCAAGTGGCGTGGACGTTGCCCCCATCGTCTACTGCCGTTGCGACCTCATGTGAGTGCCAACCCTGTTGCATCCCAACCTCTGTCGTTATGGTATGCTCCGTCCAAGTGTAGCCTCCATCTAGGGAACGGTAGACTGCAGGTCCCTCACACGAGGGGTTTCCCCGGTAGATGGCCCCATCAATACCCCCAGCCACGTGTCCGTGCAGCCCTGAGCACTGCGGAAAGCTGCTGCTAGGAAAACCAATCCTCTGAACATCCCACGACAGCCCGCCATTGAGCGAGCGTGAGCACTGGGCTCCTGCAGCAGGTGAGCCTGTGTTGATGCAATAGACATAGACGACCTCCCCCGAAATTGCATTTGGATGAGGCATCGAGGCGATGCTCTGGTGGTCCTGAGTCACATAGTAACCCTCTACGGGAAAAGGAGCGCTCCATGAGTCACCGTCATTATCAGAGTATTCAACGAACATTGCAGCAAGGGCGTGCATGTCGAACTTAACCAGCCTGTCAGTGAACTTGTCGACGTAGATGTAGGGATCGTTGGAGTTAGGTGTCTGCCCCGAGTCCTCATCCACGGTCCCGAACGGCCCGACGTCCTCCCAAGTCTGCCCTTGATCGCGGGAGCGGATAATGTGGGTTCCATCCCCCAGACCGTTCCAACTGGTGAAGAAAATTGCTCCCGAGGAAGTGACCCCTATGGTTGGCTCGAAGGTGTCAAACCCGGTGCCATAATAGGTCGCGTTGGCGAAGTAAGGGGTGCTGTTCCCACTCAGGTTGGCGGTGATATTGGCCGCGGCTACCGCTACAGCATCAGTGGCATCGACAGCCCATGGTTCCGACACTGTTCCAGGGTAGTGATACCAAGTGGTGAAAGGGGTCTCCTGATCGAAATTGAACGGACCAGTTTCTTCTTCGACGATCTCATCCTCCCCCCACCACAGACAACCTGACAGGGAGGAGCTGAGCATCAGTACGACGAGCAGGTGAGCTACTCTGGTCACAGGCCCCGGTTAGTAGCCCCGTTGAAAACCAATCCTATGCCCAGTCGTTCTCTAGAATAACTGGCATAGAGTCCAAAAGAGCCTCTTGAGGGGCCCTCCAAGCCATCCCTAGATCTCTCTCCGCCGGAGTCGCATCCCAGTATAACCGCCGCCGGAGGTGTTGGCGAGCCCAGGCAAGACTCAGCCTCTTGTGGAAGATTGAGACCACCAGTGCCACCGGATATGGTAGGGTGAATGTGGGCGTCTTGAGTTCTGGGTGGGCCTGTCTGAGTGCAAGTGAGATATCCTTGAATTGCATGTCCCCACTAACTGTCAGGTAGCGTCCGGTATCCTCACCTTGAGTCAATGCCCTGACGTGAGCCTCGGCGACATCTCTCACATCCACGATGTTGACCTGCATCGGTAGCACCACCGGAATTTCCCTTCGAACAAGCGCCATAATGAAAGCGAGTGAGCCTCGTAGATGGATTTTGCTCATCGGTGGCCCGAACACTACACTCGGGTGTATGGTCACCATGCGCGGACGCGTTTCGGAATCAGATGCGGCATGCCAGTTCCTGACCACACGCTCCGCCTCGACCTTCGCCAGTCCGTACGGATTCCCTTCAAGCGTAGCATCATCGGCCCATGTCTCGGTCGTCAACGTTTCTCCATCTTTCCATCTCATTGGCCTGATGGCGGCCGTGGAGGAGGTGTGGACGAATCTCTCGACCGTGCCGGCCGCATCAATTGCCGCAATCACATTCTGGGTGCCCACGACGCTCGGATCGACAATCTGCCTCTGTGGATCTTTGGCGCTGATTCTCACTGCGGCTGCGGTGTGTATCAGATCGGTGCACCCAGCGATGGCGGCATTCACCGAAGCCACATCGAACAGGTCCATCTCTACTATCTCGAGGCTTCCACCGTCGACTGCTGGAAGCGCCTTCAGATGGTCGACTCTAATCGGATCAGAGGAATCCCGCACTGTTGCTCTGACAGTACGCCCGCGGGCTAGGAGGTTGGCGACGATGTGGCTGCCGATGAAGCCACTCGCGCCAGTAACTGTGACCAATCCCTCACTCACGAGTCCGGTAGGGGCTGATGTGATTGAGGCTTTCTCCCTCTAGCGAGCCAGTTCATCGACGGAGCCGACGACAAGCGAAGGCGTCTGAGGAGCAGTTTGGAGATCCTCTATAGTAGCCTCACCACTGAGCACTAGGATTCCTTGGACCCCGGCTCTCTGCGCCATCTCCATGTCAGTGTAGAGCCTATCTCCAATCATCGCGCACTGCTCCGGGCGCAGACCGATTTCGTCGACCTTGTGAAGGATCATCCCGGCGTTCGGTTTGCCGCACACATGCTCTGGGCGGACCCCGGTAGTCGCTTCAAAGAGCTCCATGTACGCCCCGGTGTCGGGAAGACCACCTTCGGGTGATGGGCAGACCGTGTCTGGGTGGCTGGCGACCATTGGCACCCCTCTGTGGAGGTGAACGGAAGCCGTGCTGAGCTTCTCGTAGGTGATTTCCGTGTCATACCCCAGAACAACGTACTCCGGCTCTCCGGAATCAGTCGAGATGCCCGCGTCCTCGAGCATCCCCTGCATCCCAGAGGTACCCACCAAGTAGGTCTCTGTAATTCCGTTCGTACTGAGCCATGCGAGCAGGTCGTGGGTGGAGAGTAGAACGTCACCCGGTGAGGCCGGCACCCCCATGCCATGCAGTTTCTCGACATACTGGGTGACCGAGCGACTGGAGTTGTTGGAGAGGAAGAACCTCTGAATTCCCCTCTCTTCCAGTCTTACGAGGAAGTCCAAGGCGCCATCTATCAGTTCGCTGCCGAGATAGAGGGTACCGTCGAGGTCGAGGAACACAGCCTCGATTCCGTCCAGAGAGAATGTGGCCCCAGTCATCGTATCACCTATGGCAGTATCAGTGTCTTGAACATGAACCAGGGACTCCAAAGCGCCTCCTGACTCTCTTTACTCGCAATCATCTCTGACATCATCTTCCCAATCTCCTCCTTCCTCGACGCTTTCTTGATGAACCAATTAGTGAGACGCTTCCTCTTCATCAACCTCTGCAGTCTCGAGGAGTTCGTTAGTTCCTTGCCCAACTCTCTCCACAGTTCCTCCATGTACGCCACCGCCGCACTTTCAGGGAAGCCACTGGAGTGCGCCTCCTTGTCGAAGTATCTACTCGTCATCTTGGCCGTCAGCAGGGCGTTTCCGATTCCTTCTCCACTGAATGGGTCAACCAGACTGGCCGCGTCTCCGACAGCCATCGCCCCAGCCATCGCTACGCGCCTTGGCTGATAGGACGGCGCATTCTTCCTAGGTGAGCCGAATGGCAGTTGCCATCCCTTCTGCGACGCAGGTACCAGCGTAGCGTTGGCGAACCTTGTTTTGAATCTAGGATGCTCTTCAATGACCCACCTCTGTATCTGTTTCAGAGACTTCTTCATCCCCTTCTGCTTCCTCTGTTCGGAGATCAGCATACCGATTCCGACATTTACGACACCCTCCTTAACCGGAAACAGCCAGAAGTAGCCCGGCAGCACCTCATCGATGAAGTGTATCTCGATAGGACCCTCTGGATCCCCCAGGCCCTCTACATTCTCCCAGTACTCGCGGTAGCCGCCGCAGAAGTGTTCGTCATCCCGATGTGGTTCATTGTGAATCTCGGTGATGGTGCGTGATACCGGGCAGTTGTAACCACCTGCACTTATTGTCAAAGGAGAACTGAAGGAGAGAGAAGGCTCCTCGGAGCGAGCGCCGCCAATCTTCCCCTTTACTCCAACTATCCTCGCTCCATCTCCCGACCCCTCAATGGTCACATCATCGACCGAGAAACCCTGAATCACCGCACCCCCCGCTTCGAGCACAATCTCGGTAGCCCGCTTGAATAGCATGTAGTCGAATTGAATCCTAGGCAGGGCGTAGCCAGACAACAAGCCCTTTGCCTCATAGGTCTCCTTAGGAAGCATTACTCTGACCTCTGAGCCATTGGCGCTGCCGAAGACAATCGAGTCGACAACATAGTGAGGTGTGGCCTCAATCATAGGCAGAACGCCAAGCTCCTCGACGTGAGACAGCGATTTGCCCCCAACCGCGTCTCCGCAGGGCTTGTCGCGGGGCCATACCCCTTTCTCAAGCAACAATACCCGGCAACCGCTCATCGCATTGTAGGCGGCGGCGGCCGAGCCCCCCGGCCCCCCTCCGACAACAATCACATCGAAGCGAGAGCCGTCGCTTGGGGTCCCTCCTGTGTCGATAGGTCGGTCCCACTGCTCCATAGGCTCACCGTATCCGGGCTAAAGGACACCTTGCATTCAAACTATGCATCGGGTTGATTCGTATTCGCCTCTTCGGTGTGCTGTGAGCCATATTGTATGGGTGGTGCAGACGACTCTCCCCGGGAATGGATAGATGTGGTGGTTGGTTCTCAGTCTACCGAATTGGTTGAGAACCTGCGCCGACGAGTGTGAGTGATGGAGATGCGAAGCGCAGTCCTAACCGTCATATCGATTCTCATTCTCTCGATCCTTTCGGGCTGCCTCGGCATCGACGATGCAGATTCCGACGGTATCGCCGATGCTGACGATAATTGCCTCAGTATCGCCAACTCAGACCAGAGCGACCTCGATTCCGACGGTGCTGGCGATGCTTGCGATGAAGATGCTGACGGTGATGGCGCGAGCGGCTCCGACGATGCGTTCCCACTCGATTCCAGCGAGACCAGCGATGGCGATGGCGATGGTATCGGAGACAATTCCGACACCGACCGAGATGGTGATGGTGCCGACAACGACGAGGATGCATTCCCCTACGACTCAACCGAAATCACCGACACTGACACCGACGGAGTCGGCGACAATGCCGACACCGATGATGACGGCGACGGAATCATCGACACAGACGATCCATTTCCGTTGACGATTGCAACTTCGCTACTCGAGTCCGGACCATATTCAGTCGGCACAAATGACTACAAATTCACTGGCTCGACCGGTCTAGAACTCACCGTTCAAGTTTGGTATCCGACATCCGACGAGTCTGGCGAGGTGGTTATTTATGACTCTATTTATCTGGGTGAATCGTGGGACTCCGCCTCAATTGACTGCTCCGAAATCCACCCCGTTCTGATGTTCTCACACGGCCACACTGGAATGCGCTGGAATACCGCATTCCTCACACAACGCCTCGTCTCTCACGGCTTCATAGTAGCCGCTCCCGATCACAAGTTCAACACATTCTTTGACAACACCTCGGAAAAATACCCTGAATTGATTTTGCGAAGACCCACCGATATAATGGATGCGTTCGACTGGCTGGTCGACGAATCTGCAGCGGGAGGGGTCTTCGAGAATTGTTTGGATGCTGAAGCAGGATATGCAGTGGCTGGCCATTCGTTCGGAGGCTATACGACATTGACTCTGGCCGGCGCGACGATTGACACAGACGACCTGACTGAGGCATGCGATCGGGGGGTCGAAGAGGGCTGCGAAATTCGCGATGCTTGGTGGGTCGAACATTCGAACGAGGAAACAGTCACGCTTCGAGATTACAGAATCTGGGCCGCAATCACACTGGCCCCCTGGAATGGGGGAGTGCTGGAAGCTGGTCTTTCCGACATTGCCATTCCGACGCTTATTCTCACAGGAGATTCCGATGAAACGACAGATCTGGAACATGTTTCTCAAATCGTCGAGGACATCGGCGAAGACGTCGATTTGATTTTTGGAATCATCAACAATACCGGTCATTACCAATTCTCACCGATAGGCTGTGACGCCTACCCCGAATACTGCGACGGCCAATTGGGCATTCAGCAAGTCGCCGATATCACCAATCGTGCGGCGCTGGTTTTCCTCGCTCGACTGCTCGACTGGCCTGACGCCGATTCGCTGGAAATATCTGATTCAGAATTTATCGAATGGCAATGAATGGAGTCGAAAAAGTGCCGACACCAAGAACCAACTCATCGAGGTAATAATCTCCAATCATCCCTATGAGGCTCCGCAGATAGTGGCAGGGAGGCAACCAGCACACCCGGATTCTCCGATTGGGTTCAAGACTGAAAGCCCATCGTGGCCTATGGGTGTACTTTCCTTACTGCGTCCTGCCAAAGAGGTCCCTACTACCTGGTGGAGCGCGTCCGACCCCATGACCACCAGGCCACCCGCCAGGACCCTGTTAATTCTGATAGCCGGACTCTGGATATTCGGCACCGGCGACGCCATACTGATTGCAGCGGGAATCGGCAACACACCCTGGACTGTACTGGCTGAGGGAATAGCACTGAACATCGACTGGTCAGTAGGCCAAGCCACCTTCCTTGTCAGCATCCTCGTACTCCTCCTCTGGATCCCCTTGAAGGAGAAGCCCGGTATTGGTACAATCCTCAACGCGGTCTTCATCGCTGCGGCGATTGAGGTGATGGTACCACTTCTACCAGTCCCTGATTCACAGGCAATGGCTGTGGCAGAGGCCTTAGTTGGCGTACTCCTGATTGGAATCGGCAGCGGCATTTACCTCACAGCCAATCTGGGCCCGGGTCCGAGGGACGGCTGGATGACCGGCCTGCAGAGGGCCTCAGGGATTCCCATAGCGAGGGTCCGAGGGGGCATCGAAGTCTCCATTCTAGTACTGGGGTGGCTGATGGGGGGGACATTCAGGGAGGGCACCATCCTGTTCGCCGTGCTGATCGGCCCCGTCGTGGCAGTCTGTCTCAACCTTGCAGGCCGCTTCGGCAGCCCGGGTGAGGTTCATGGCTGAATCCCATCAGGCCAGTCCATGACGGGGCACGGCGTGATTCGTCGCTATCGTGAGTTCCTACCGGTGTCTGAGGCGACCCGTGCAGTCACGCTGAATGAAGGCGGCACCCCTCTCATCGAGGCCTCAGGCATCGTCAGTGAGATCGGAGGAGACTTCCGTCTCTTCGTCAAGTACGAAGGACTCAACCCAACGGCATCGTTCAAGGACAGGGGGATGACACTGGCCGTCACCAAGGCAGCTGAGCGAGGGGCCAGCATCGTGGTGTGCGCCAGCACTGGCAACACCAGCGCCTCTGCAGCAGCTTATGCCGCCGCCGCGGGGATGACCTGCTTGGTTCTGATACCGGAGGGCAAGATCGCCTATGGCAAGATGGCGCAGGCGCTGATTCACGGGGCCCGTACCTTGGAGGTTCGCGGGAACTTCGACGACGCTCTCGATATCGTCAGGGAATTGGGTGAGAGGGACGAGGTCGAGGTGGTGAACAGCATCAACCCCTTCCGCATACAGGGGCAGAAGACGGCGGCGTTTGAGGTCTGTGACGCTCTCGGAGACGCCCCCGACATGCACTTCCTACCAGTGGGCAATGCCGGCAACATCACCGCTTACTGGATGGGCTACAAGGAGTATCTCGAAGCCGGGCGAAGCAGCGGGCTGCCCCGGATGATGGGGTGGCAGGCTGAGGGGGCTGCTCCGATAGTGCGCGGTGCCCCTGTCGAGAGCCCGGAAACCGTTGCCACCGCAATACGCATCGGCAACCCAGCAAGTTGGGAGCACGCGGTCAAGGCAGCCGCTGAGTCATCAGGAGCAATCGACATGGTAAGCGACGAGGAGATACTGGACGCTCACAGGATGCTGGCTCGCACAGCAGGGATTTTCGTGGAGCCCGCCTCCGCCGCCTGTATCGCCGGCTTGCTCAAGTGTCACGCCGCCGGTGGCATCCCTAATGGGAGCACAGTCGTTGCCACGGTGACTGGACACGGCCTGAAGGATCCCGGCGTAGCAGTCGAGAATTCTCTCGCTGAATCGACCGTGGTTGATGCTGATCTGGATTCGGTACTAGCAGTCATCGGACTGGACTAGTTCAGAGCCCCGGCCTCACCCTCGAAGCTGTAGAACGAGACCAGAGTCTGAGTGTGGCCAACTCCTGAAACTGCTGAGAGACCATCGAGAATCGAGTCGCCTAGGTCCTCCATGTTCCTCGCTAGGACCTCGATGATGAAGTCCCACTGCCCGGTCACTATGTGGCAACCGACGACGAACGGCATGCTGCAGATCTCCTGAGCAACGTCCCTCCTGTCAGTCTCCCCCCTCTCTCCGGCCCAGTTGGCGAGGATGAAGGCGTGCAGGCTCCATCCAAGCTCCTCCTTCCCAAGCTCCACCGTAAAGCGTCGCACGACGCCTCTCTCCTGCAGCCTCCTTATCCTGTCGTGAACGGTGACTCTGGGCATTCCCAGGGCATCGGCTATGGCCTGTGTACTGGCTCGCGAGTCTTCCTTCAACATCGCGATTATCCTTGCGTCCTTGGCGTCCAATTGAGAGGTAGGCACGATTTCGGGAAGTGACGGCGGGAAATAAAATATTCCGACATTTAGTCGGATTTATTACATATTATAGGTAATTATTCGACATATTAAGA
>ERZ651768.2718-NODE-2718-length-12096-cov-3.172144_pt1 | contig 12096 bp, 12 predicted proteins | sample MGYA00514754_ERZ651768 | MGnify/ENA metagenome assembly ERZ651768 | reverse complement strand
CTTCACCACCAAACATTTTATTTCTATTCTTTCACGTAGTAGCAAGGAACGCTTTGAAAGTATCATATTCACGATAAAACTTCACCTTGAAATTTTCAAACCCTATTGAACCCATCATTGAAGATCATGGGGAAAACCACCATTTAACATCGTTATGGGGCATAGCAAAAAAAACTAATCTTTTTCCCCATCGATAGAAATTGCCAACTGGAGTAAAAAATATAATCAGCTCCGACCTAATGGCTCACTAGGCTATAGACCTCCAGCACCAGAGGCTATCAAACCCGCAAAAGTGGAAAACCTAACTTAATTCGACATAGCCTTAGCTTTATCCAGATCGTCAAACCTTTTGATAATTTCTGGAGGAAGTTCTCTTTTCCCTGCAGAAATGCGTTTCATGAATTCGTCGTGTGAAGGTGGAGTAGTTAAACGCCCTAAGCAATATATTCCTCCGGCTCGCGTAGGCCCAGTAATAAGCTCGTCCGTGGTAACAATGGGTTCCCAGCCATATTTAATCATCATCAATTCAATAGAAACCATAGAAAAATAGCGCTGGTGATTATGATTGAAATATATTTTCGATTCCTTTAGTGGTTTGCCACGGCCTTCTAATAAAAGCAAACCTCCAGGACGAGACGCTGCTCGGCATAGTTCCAATGTCTTATTAGGATCGTACACATGCTCGAGAGAACCCATTATGTTAATTAAGTCATATTTTCCATCTTCTAATTTCATTTCTTCTGCGCCGGCGCAAACTACCGGCAGGCCCAGTTCTTCTTTTCCATATTGAACGAAGCCGACATCAGGATCGTTTCCTAAAGCATCCCAACCTCTATTGATAAAGGCTTTTAACATGCCTCCTACTGAAGAGCCTACATCTAATACCGCTAGTACTCCTCTTTTTTCAGGAAGATATTTTTCAATGAAATTATAAAGTAATTCGCCTCTGCTAAACTGGTCTTCAACAAATTCTTCGGTTGGTCGAAAATTTCCCCTTTCCAAAACCATGTCATTGCGTAAATAATGAATATGGACTAATTTTTTAAAAAGGTCCCTCCGATCAAATGTGTCCCCTTTTTTCAAATAAATAACCTGATCCTTATAATCAGAAGGTGCACCAATACCGTAAATACAGGAAACAGAACTAACAACGATCACATCTTTTCGTTCTAAAAGAGAACTTGTGGCTTTCAAACGAAGTTTATCAATTTCATCATTCATTGAGAATTCTTTTTCTATGAATGTATCGGTCACTGGCATGTAAGCTTCAGGTTGAAAATAATCATAGTAACTGATAAAATATTCCACTGCATTCTCCGGAAACAGCTGCCTGAACTCCCCATACAATTGAGCCGCCAGAGTTTTATTATGTGAAACGATCAGCGTGGGTCTCTGGACCTTCTCAATCACATTTGCCAGTGTGAATGTTTTTCCTGAACCGGTGACACCCAGCAAAATCTGATGATTATCTCCCTGGTTCAACCCTTCATGTAATTCACGAATTGCTTTAGGTTGGTCTCCCCTGGGTTGAAAGTCCGAATGAATACGAAACTCTGCCATAATGCCAAACTTACGACGTATAAATTATTGAATGCAATGGCAGAGAATTAATTAAATCTAATTGAATTGTAAGACCTGGCTTATCTGCGATGTCTGTTTGTAGCTCTTTATTATATATTTTCAGTCCATCTGGTCTGTCTCAAAGCATGGGATATCTGTTGGTAGTAATGCCCATTTGGGAGCTGACTTTGTAAAAATTGCCATCTTTGGCTCAATACCATTCGTGTTATCTAATGTTGCACCAGCAACGGTTACAATGCCATAAGTTGAGTCACCACAAACTGTAGTTCCACAGCATTCACAAAACATAAAAGTGATCTCATAGCCTGAATCACTGTTGCGATTGAACTTTGTAACATTACCTTGTAACAGAGTAAATTGATTAGGTTTAAACCAGACTCCATAGAATTTATCTGATCCAGTTGCTACCTGGCATTCTTTGCAGTAGCAAAACACTGCATTTATGGGTTCACCTTGAACACAGTATTTCACTTTTTCACAACTACAATTACCATTTCATTCCATTTCTAATCCCTCTAATTATATTCGTTCACTACCTAACGAATAAGCTCACCAGCATGGTTTCTTGTCCAATTTTTTTTTCTAATGATTATATTAGTCCAACAGAGTCATTAATAATTGTATTTTGTTTGTCCCACCAACTCAAACTCATTATAATCGGTAATATTCACTTTCAGAAAGTCTCCCTGTTTTTGCTTACCTTCCACTCTTACAACAAGGTCCACTTCTGGTGAATCATATTCGGTACGACCTACGGAAACGGTTTCTCCCGTTTTGTCAATCAATATATCCATGTCTTTACCCACTAATGGGCTGTTTTTCTCAAGCATGATGTCATTCTGAATGGACAGCAATTCCTCCTTCCGTTCGTCCTTAACTTCACGGGGAACATTGTCGTCCAAAAATGCTGCAGATGTTCCCTCCTCTTCTGAGTAGGTAAATATTCCAAGTCTGTCAAATTGTTGTTCCTGCACAAAATCACACAGTTCCTTAAAATTCTCATCCGTTTCACCGGGATATCCCACGATCAAAGTGGTTCGCAATCGAATTTCTGGAACCATCTCACGAAGCAGATTTAAACGTTTTCGAATCCCGTCCTGATTTAAACCTCTTTTCATGGATTTAAGAATTTTGTCCGATGCATGCTGAATGGGGATATCCAGGTATTTACAGACTTTTTCACATGAAGCCATGGCTTCCATAGTTTTAATAGACAAATGCGCAGGATGGGCATAATGAAGACGAATCCATCGCAAAGGGTCACCAATTTTATCCAAGGTTGATATTAATTCACCTAAATATTTCTTTGGCTTCAAATCCCAGCCATATGAGGTCGTATCCTGGGCAATAATGAGAATTTCCTTTACTCCGTTCTCTACTAATCGCATGGCTTCGGACTCTATGGCTTCAATTGATCTGCTTTTTTGCAGACCCCGCATTTGAGGAATACTGCAAAATGAACAACCATTGTCACACCCTTCGGCAATTTTTAGATATGCATAGTGGGATGGAGTAAGTAAAGAACGAAAAAAAGATGGATCGTCTCTGAGGAAATCCTTTCCCGTTAAATAAGCCAGGATTTGATTGTGATCGTTGGTGCCAAAAAATCGATCCACTTCAGGGATTTCTTTTTTCAATTCCGTTGAATATCTTTCGGACAAGCATCCCATCACAACCAATCTTCGGTGATTGTCTTTTGTGAGTTGTGCTGCCTCTAAAATCGTATTGATTGATTCCTCCCGGGCAATATCTAAAAATCCGCATGTATTCACAAGAATGGCATCGGACTCATCCGGTTCATCCACAATATTTAGTCCTGAACGGATAAATCCACCCGTCATGATTTCAGAATCCACTAAATTTTTTGCACATCCTAAACTGATTATGTTTACTTTCTTTACTTTATCAACCATTATTTATAAATATAATATTTTTATTTAATGTATCACTTTAATCATCAACTAAAGACGAAACATAATCATCACTGTTAAAAGGACAGAGGCTATCTAAATCTTCTCCTGTCCCCATAAAATAGACAGGAATTTTTGTTTGATGATATACCGGAAATACAATTCCTCCCTTTGCTGTTCCATCCATTTTAGTCAGGACAGCTCCATCGATGTGTATATGCTTCTGGAATTCCTTTGCCTGTTGGAGTGAATTTTGCCCAATGGTTGCATCAATAGTCAATAAGCAGCGTAATGTAAGAGAAGGAAATTTTGTTTTTACAACACGTTTCATTTTGCTCAGTTCATCCAAAAGGTGAGAGTGGGTGTGAAGTCTTCCAGCAGTATCAACGATGACAATATCTGTATTTTCAGCTCGTGCAGAAACCAACCCATCAAAAAGTATTGCGGAAGGATCTTTAGTTTGTTCATTTGCAATGAAAGGTATATTCAATCTATTGGACCATAATTTCAATTGTTCAATGGCTGCTGCTCGATAGGTATCCGCTGCTATTAGCATTGGATTGTGACCAGATTGAGTATAATAATGCGCCAGTTTTGCTGAGGTAGTTGTCTTACCCGTTCCATTAACACCCACAACAATAATAACTGCTGGTAAATCTTCATTTTTAAGAAAATCATCAGTGTGATTCAAAACCGATAATAAATAATTCTTCAGGGATAAACGAAAGTTTTCTTGTTTTTCCTTTCGAAAAAGGGACATTATTTCTTCTACCGTATGAACTCCCAAATCTGCAGTGATGAGTTGTGCCTCCAACTCATCAATTGTTTCATCCTTTACATGTTTACCCAAAACATTATTTAAAGCAAGTTTTACCGCAGTCCTAGTTCTGTTTAATGAATTGAACAGTTTACTAAATTTCATTTTTGACTAAATATCTTTCATTTTTAGTATCAGGGATTTTATATAAAGAAACCAACTGATAACCATGAGAATAAATGCAATCCACAAACTTAAATCCCGAAACCATTCAAAAATGGGAATATGAAAAATATGAAGAACCACCGTTAATAAAGTAATTCCCCCCGCCCATTTCCCGTATATATTTGAGCTGAGTATAAAACCAGAATAATTTATTAAATAAATAGCCAAAATTGCAATTGTAGTATAACGAAAAAGATAAAAAGCAAAAAACCACATGGGAAACATTTCATTTAACGCTAAATAAAAGATCACAGATGTCAAACAAATAAAGTCAGCAATAGGGTCTATCCATTTCCCGAAATGAGTCACTTCATGGGCTCTTCGTGCAAAATATCCATCGAGCATATCAGACACAAGTGCTATGAGAATGAGAACAAAAGTCCATAATCTCCATTGGGAATATTGCAAGGTATAAATGATAGGTAATGCTAAAAATGCACGAAATAAACTAATCATATTTGCTACGGTTAAAATGCGGCTGGGGTCAGTTATTTTTGGTTTGGTATCGCTCATATTATCCTAATTTAATTCCATCAATCTCTTAAAATTTCCCTCACAATTCTGGTTGCGGAACCAAGGTTTTTGTGAATGACATTCGTTGCGGAAAAACTTGAACGTAAAAAAAAATTTTTATCTGTAAAAATGACATCCAATTTACTCCTGAATTCCTCACCAGTTGAAATACTATATCCTCCGTGTTCTGAAATTAATTCTTTCGCTGCGTGGGAATTATCAAACATAGGTCCAAATAAAACTGGAAGACGTGCAATTGCCGGTTCCATTACATTATGGACACCTGTGGAGAATCCTCCCCCTACATACGCTAACTGTCCCCCCCAATATAAAGCCGATAATATCCCAACTACACCAATTATGACAACACGTTTCTTTTCAGGAATTTGGGCATTCTTATTCGTGTGAACTATTGTTGTCAATCCAACTGATGTGAAGTATTCGAATGCTCTATCAATATTATTCTGATTCGGTTCATGAGGAACCCAAATTAGAGAAACGGATTCATCCTCTTTTAAAAACTGGGTGAGGGGTTCTACAATAACATCCTCATCTTCCTTCCAAACGCTCCCCGCTATAATTCTTTTTTTCCTCAGTAATACAGATAATGTTCTTTTCTCAGTAAATTGATTCGTTTTTTTCTTTACCTGGTCATATCTTGGATTTCCCAACACTTTCACAATTGGAATCGAAGTTTTTCCAATCAACCGTTGTACTTTTTCAAAATCGGATTGAGTCTCAGAATAAATATGTGAAAATGCTCCATACACTGTTCTATAAAAATTTCGTATAATAGGAAAAAGTTTTGGGGTACGGTTTGAAAAATGCACAGAGAATATTGTTGTAGGAATATTTTTTAGTTTTGCAATCCAAACCATATTTGGCCAAACGTCATACTCAGCAAAAATAATTTTTTTTGGGTGGATGAGCTTTAAAACTCTGAACACTGTCCAGGAAAAATCAAATGGAAGATATATTTTACAATCAATATGTGCATCCTCTACATTTGTGTATCCTGAAGGTGAAAAAAAAGAAACGATAGATGCAGATGAAGGTTCTACATCCTTCACTCCTTCTAAAATTGGTTTTAACTGTTCAAATTCTCCATGGGAGGCAGCATGAAACCAATAAACATTTGTACTTTTAGTGATCTTTTCTTTAAATAATAATAACTGAGAATGAGTATGCCACCGACCCATTATTCCTTTCCTTAATTTTTTATTGAACAGGGCACCAATGCATGCCCCTGTAAAAAAAAGAGGATAAAGGAATAAATTATAAAAAAATATCCAAAATACTTTCATTGTACTTAGATCATCTCTGCTATTTTATTTATGACAGTATCCGGGTGAATTCCATTCATACAGAATTTCTCGGATCTATAACAAGGCCTGCTTCCATTTTGGGAACATGGACGGCACCAAATATGCGGCAACTGGATATTATTTGATATGGTTCTAGTAACACCGGCACCGGTCTCTGTTGATGTAGGACCCAGCAACATGACAGCAGGAATTCCCAATGCTTCTGCAGCGTGAACAAAACCCGTATCGCTTCCAATAACTATTTGTGCCTCGGAAATAATAGCAAGGGATTGTCTAAATTCAGTTTTCCCAGCCATATTGATCAGTGAATCATCTTCTAATGCACAATTGTTACAAATGATATCCTTTTCCGTTCCCAGTAAAATTATTTCGAATTTATTTTCCCTAAAATATTTAAATAATTCTAAATAATTGACCGTTTTCCAAGTCTTATTTGTCCAAGCAGCACCGGGAATACACACAAGATATTTTTTATCTTTTAATCCATTTTTAGATAAAAGTAGTTTTGCCACCTCTTTTTCATTTTTGGACACAAATAGTGACGGTAAAGAATGATTATTTTGAGATAAAATCTCTTTAATAACAGAGTGAAATAACCTCAATTGAGAAAAATCATTTTGGAAATCATTTTTATGGAACTCAAATAATTTAAATCGATTCCATCGGGGTTTTTTTAGGTAATGATGTAGGCTTGACCTCATTCTATTACGAATAATTTTTGATCGTAATGAATCATGCATATCCACAACAACGTCATATCTGCACTTGTTTAAGTAATTCCCCACTGAAATTAATTGAAATACTCCTGTTGACTTTTCCAATAGATGTAATCGATCAATGCTCGGAATCCCTTCCAGCAAAGACGCATTTTCTTCCAGTGTTAAAAAATGAATTTGTGAATCAGGAAATTCCTTCTTCATTGCCCTCAGTGGACCAGTGGATAAGACAATGTCTCCAATAGAACTGAATCTAATGAATAGAATTTTCAATAATCTTTATTGGTTTTACTGCACTCTGGCCCTGTTGAATCGAGCCAGGTTTATCATGGATTCTTTATAAATCGAATTCGGATATGGGGATAAGGATTCTATAGCCGATTGGGTAAAATGGCTAATTTTTTTTTGAGCATAATCAAACCCATTTCCTTTTTCAACTAATTGCATAATTTTTTTAATAGTATCCTTTGTTTTATTTTTCATCTTCACCAACTCCAAAAGGCTACGACTTTCAGGTTTTGAAAGGGATCGAAAGCTGTGAATTATGGGCAAAGTGAGAGTATTTTTTTTCACATCAATCCCTTTATCCTTACCGGTCTGAGATTCATTACCTAACAGATCAAATAAATCATCCCTAATTTGATATGCCATTCCCAAGTTATAACCAAAAGATCTCATGGATTCACAATCCTTATTTGATTTGGATGTTGTCAAGGCTCCCAGTTCACAACCAGAAGCGATCAGTGAAGCTGTTTTTTGACGGATCAAATCAAAATAAATATCTTCAGTTGGATGTTTACTAAAACGGTAATCCAATTGCAATATTTCTCCTGCACTCATGAATTCAGCCGTTTTGGATATGAGGTCCAATATATCAAAATCCTTGAGTTTTATCATATAAATCAATGATTTACTGAGAACAAAATCCCCCATCAAAACAGCTAATTTATTCCCCCATATTCGATTGATTGAAAACCAGCCTCTTCTTTTCATTGCACCATCAACTACATCATCATGAATCAATGTAGCAATATGCAGTAACTCAATCATAGCTGCTGCCCTATAACTGTTTTGTGTAGGTTTCCCGCAGACCCTGGCAGACAAAATTGTCAAGATTGGACGTATTCTTTTCCCCTTTTGTTTTATTAAAAAGCGACTGACAGTTCGAATAAGCTTCACTTTTGAATGTAGAGCATCATCAAATTCTTTTTCAAATAACCGGATATCCTTTTTAATAACTTTTGTTAGGTCTTTCAGAGATTGTGACATATGTCTCGCCTATAGAGTGAGTGTCATGAATTGGAACCAGAACTTAATCTTGGTTTAGCTAAATAGGCTACACCAATACTGATTTCATAAATTATGATAAGAGGAATCGTCATTATGATCAAACTGACAGGGTCCGGTGGAGTTATAATAGCTGACAAAATCATTATACTAATAATTGCATGTTTCCGGTAATGTTTTAAAAAGGATGGAGTCGCAATATTTAGTCTAGCCAAAATAAATATCAATACAGGAAGTTCAAATAAACTTCCGCACCCAATCATGAGCCATGTGATAAAACTGAAATAATAATTAATGGAAAAATTATTTTGAATTGCGTTGTATCCCATAGATGTGAAAAAGTTCAATGAAATAGGAATGAGTGTAAAATAGGCAAACATAATTCCAGTAATGAAAGAAATAAAAGTAAATAAAATTAACGGAAATACAATTTTCCTTTCTTTAAGGTGAAGCCCGGGGGAAACAAATTCCCATATCTGATATGTAATAAGAGGTAGAGATAAAATACTCCCGCAAATAAAGGACAATCCCCATTTTATTATAAACATCCCCTGAATCTGGAGAACTTGGAGATTAAGGGGAGTATTTACACCATACACAGGATTAATGAGCAGTGCTATTATTTTATCCACAACTAAAAAAGACAAAATGGATCCACAAAGGATTCCTGCGAGGACCTTCATGAGTCTCCACCTCAGCTCTTCAAGGTGGTCTAAAAATGGCATTTCTGAGGGGTTGTTCCCTTCCTCATCAGTCATGATGTTAAAAGTATTTGTGCTAATTCATGTGGAGATTTTTTGTCCGTATCTATTTTTTGTGTAAACTCATCTAATTTTGACTTTTTACCACGGGACCAAAATTTTCCTAATAAATCATCTTTAATTAAATTGTATACTCTGTGCTTATACCGTTTAATTCTTTTTGATTTGATTATTCCCTTTTCATTTAAAACCAAATAATATGTTTTCAAACTTTCGTATAATTCATCAATGCCTTTACCCGAATTTGCTTCTGTTTTTACGATGGGATGATTTAATCCATTAATATTTTGGTTTAAATGAACCATTGAAGTTATGAGGGATTTCAAGCGATTTCCCCCCGGACGGTCAGATTTATTGATGACATACACATCTGCAATTTCGAGCAAGCCAGCTTTCATAAACTGAACCTCATCTCCAGATTCAGGGGATAATACGACAATGGTAATATCGGCTACGTTTGCAATTTCAATTTCACCCTGTCCAACTCCTACTGTTTCAAATAAAATATAATCCTTACCACTTGCTCCAATGATATCACCAGCGTCCTCAGCTTTTTTTGACAGTCCTCCTAAATCCCCATGTGAACCCATACTCCGGATGAACACTCGGTCATCATCTGAAAAGGAATTCATTCGAACTCGATCCCCTAATACGGACCCCCCACTGAATGGGCTTGTGGGGTCAATAGCAACCACTCCTACAGATAACCCATCCTCTAAAATTTTGTTAATTAACCTTTCAGTGAGTGTGCTTTTTCCAACCCCCGGCGGACCGGTTATTCCCAACCGGATTGGATTTAAGGTAGCAGGATGAATATCAATGAAAAAAGAATCGGGAATTGATTCTTCGTTTTCAACTTTACTTATTATCCGGGAGAGGGCAAGATGATCATTGGACTTTATCCTTTGGATAATATCCTGCATGATTAATTAAAGAGAAAATGACCCTATGTAAATTGGCGTATGAACGTTGAAAACTCTTTTATTTTTAGTGTTTTCCCTGCTCTGGAAATATACTGTTTATCTTCCAGCATTTTATACACTCTTGACACTGTTTCTCTGCTGGTTCCCGCCATGTTGGCGATATCCTGTTGATATGGAATACTATCTATGGTTACAGTTCCTTCTTTTATTTTTCCCATTTCTTCTGCAAGACGAATCAGAACGAGGGCAATCCTCTGCTCGGCACCGCTAAGAGATAAACTTTCAATTTGCTGGTCACTGTGCCTTATCCTTGTTGTAAGTTCTTTAAGTAAATGAATGGCAATTTTAGGGAACCGTTCAAGAATTTCCAAAAAGTCGCCTCTTTGAAGGGTTAATACTTCCGCATCCTCAAGTGCGACAACATTTGCAGATCTACCTTCTCCGTCTAATAATGCCATTTCTCCAAAAAAGTCCCCTTCTCCTAAAATGGCAAGAATCACCTCTCGTCCATCATCACTCATTCTGGTTATTTTCACAGTTCCTTTACTGATGAGAAAGAAAGTTTCTCCTGAACTTTCTTCGATCAAGATCATTTTTTCTTTATCATAAGATCTTGACACCATTCTTTCCGTAATATTTTTCAATGACGGTCCGCTTAAATCACTAAATAGGGGTACGGTTTGTATCAGTTTATTTTTATGCATTTATGTAGCTTTCATATAACAAATGTTAATTCAATAAAATTTAACCCGAAGAAGTTATAAGAAATTTCTAATAATATCCTTTTGAAATTTAAATTGCGAAGGGATAACTTCGCTGCGTTTCATATAGGTAATATTAATAAAAAAATGGACAGGCATCCTCAACAAATAAAAAGAGAGCGGCAGGATAAAAACCGTCGAGAACGAAATATAAAAAATTTATCCCGGTTAAAAACATTAATTAAGAGTGTTTTATCTTCAAAGGATACTAAAGATGCAGAGCCTTTGTATAAAGACACTGTGAGTTATTTAGATAAAATGGCTCAATCGGGTTTGATCCATAAAAATACTGCTGCGAGACGAAAGTCTCAAATCACACATCATTTAAATTCATTAAGTAAATCCTAAATATCGGGAGCTCTGTAATTGGGAGCCTCTTTGACAATCCGAATCTCATGGGGATGATTTTCCCGTACACCTGCATTGGATATTTGGATGAATTCTGCTTTTTTCCGTAATTGACTGATATTTTTAGCACCACAATACCCCAAGGAAGCCCGTAAACCACCTGTTAATTGATGAATTGTGTTCTTTACAGGACCACGGTAGGGTACCATTCCTTCTATGCCTTCAGGCACTAATTTTGACGGTTCTGCATTTTCCTGAAAATACCTGTCGCTGCTGCCCTCTTTCATTGCCCCAATGGATCCCATTCCACGATACACCTTAAATTGGCGTCCCTCATATAAAATTGTTTCTCCAGGACTTTCGTCCATTCCAGCCAGCATACTGCCCAACATAACAGCATTTGCACCTCCTGCCAGTGATTTTGACACATCACCACTATATCGTATCCCTCCATCTGCGATAATTGTCCGATTATTCTTATTTGCCTCTTCACTACAATCCATAATAGCAGTGAGTTGAGGAACTCCCACTCCGGCAATAATCCGGGTGGTACAACTCGCCCCTGCACCAATTCCCACTTTAACTGAATCTGCACCAGAATCTATAAGGGCTTTCGTCCCTTCAACAGTAGCCACATTTCCCGCAATAAGGGAGATATGAGGTAGCGCTGTTTTTATTTTTTCAACACATTTAAGCACACCCTTGGAATGTCCATGAGCAGTATCCACGACAATTACATCAACTCCCGCTTCACCAATTGCCTTGGCACGATCCACACCGTCTTCTCCAACTCCTACGGCTGCTCCCACTCTCAATCTACCCTTTTTGTCTTTTGAAGCATTTGGGTACAATTCCTTTTTTTGAATATCTTTTACAGTAATTAATCCATTGAGATTTCCTGAACCATCCACAACCAATAACTTTTCTATTCGGTGTTTTTGTAATATATTTTTTGCTATATCTAATGTGGTTGCCACAGGAACTGTTAC
>ERZ651768.2716-NODE-2716-length-12102-cov-4.026611_pt1 | contig 12102 bp, 12 predicted proteins | sample MGYA00514754_ERZ651768 | MGnify/ENA metagenome assembly ERZ651768 | reverse complement strand
AAGGGAAAGCCAAAAGCCCTTGGCCCAATGTGGATGCAGCTTGCGGAGCGCTTCTTTATCATTTCGGAATTTCAGAGTTTAATTATTACACGGTTCCGTTCAGTGTGTCCAGAACCCTTGGACTGGTAGCGCAAATGGTTCTGAACAGAGCATTGGTCCTGCCGTTGATTCGTCCAAAATCCATAACTGTAGAATGGATTAAGAATAATGTTGATAGGGAAAACCACTCCTAGATGCAAAATATAAGGAAATTTGATGAGTAGAAAAAAGCTTGCTCTCATTGGAGGTGGACAAATTGGAGGTAATATAGCTCTGTTGGCAGCTCAGAAAGAACTGGGTGATGTCATTATTTTTGATATTCCAAAAGCAGAAGGAATGATTCAGGGAAAAGCACTGGATATCATGCAACTGCGTCCTCATGATGGGTACGATGCTGATATTACAGGAACATCGGATTGGAATGATGTGAAAGATGCAGATGTCTTTATTATTACGGCAGGTATTCCAAGAAAACCAGGAATGAACCGGGAAGACCTGCTGGAAATCAATCTAGGAATCATGAAAGAGGTTGCAGGAAATATTAAAAAACAGGCTCCAAATTCTTTTGTCATTGTGATTTCAAATCCCTTAGATGCCATGGTTTACGCTTTTTATAAAGTATCCGGTTTACCGAAAAATAAAGTGGTTGGTATGGCCGGTGCTCTTGATAGTGCCCGATTCCGCACATTCATCGCTATGGAAACGGGGTGCTCTGTTCAAGATGTTACCTGTATGGTTTTGGGTGGTCATGGAGATACAATGGTTCCCATTACAAGGATAGCAACTGTTGGAGGTGTTCCGATTACAGCATTGATTTCACCGGAGAGATTAGCTGAGATTGAACACCGTACTCGATTTGCAGGTGGTGAAATTGTAAAATTGTTTGGCAACGGTTCTGCATTTTATGCTCCTGCACAATCTGCTATTGAAATGGCAGAATCATATTTGAGAGATAAAAAACGGGTGATTCCCTGCGCATCACTGTGTGAGGGGGAGTTTGGTATTAACGGATATTTTATCGGTGTCCCTTCTGTCATTGGTTCCGGAGGTGTGGAACGTATTCTTGAATTTGAATTATTAGACGATGAAAAAGAAGCTTTGAACAATACCTTAACCGCAGTCAAAAAGACAGTGAAAGGTACGAGACTGTGACCTTGATATTCATTCTGAATATTTATTGAATTCTATATTATTTCTCTAAAACAAAAATGTTTTGACAATTCAATATTTCCTCATATATTAATACGACTAGTTTAGTCCTATTTATGCTAAAATTAACGAGAAAAGTAGAATATGCTCTCATTGCGTTGAGATATATGCAGCGGAACAGAGAGGGAAATTGTGCCAGTGCAAAGGAGATATCTAACCTGTACCGTATTCCGTTACCGCTACTGTCCAAAATTTTGCAAAATCTCAGTAGAGCTAATATCATTCATGCTATTCAGGGTCCTCATGGTGGATATTTATTAAATGCAAATTCTGAAAAGCTATCCATGACGGAATTGATAAATATCCTTGAAGGACCTGTTGGAATAATGGATTGCTCCATTGATTCAGATTGTACTCAGTTAAAAACATGCAATATAAAAAATCCCATAAACGAAGTGAATAATGCAATAATTGGTATTTTGAATAATATAACTTTGGCAGATATTTCGGAGCAGGTCAATATAAGTAAAAGATTATAAAATCATGGAACGATCGCAGGATATTTTAGAAAAAAGAGTTGAACAGGATTATCAGTACGGTTTTATAACTGATATAGAACAGGATATACTGCCTCCCGGTTTAAATGAAGAGGTTATCCGGCATATTTCCGATAAGAAGAATGAACCTGAGTGGCTGCTTGAATGGAGGTTGAATGCCTACCATGTATGGCAGAAAATGTCAGAACCGACTTGGGCTAATATAAAATATCCAAACATAGATTTTCAGAAAATCATTTATTATGCGGCTCCTAAAAAGAAAAAAGAACTCAAAAATCTGGATGAAGTGGACCCACAGCTTTTAGAAACATATAATAAACTTGGAATTCCACTGGAAGAACAGAAAATGCTTGCGGGTGTTGCCGTAGATGCTGTTTTCGACAGTGTTTCTGTCACAACCACCTTTAAAAAAGAATTAGCCTCACATGGAATTGTATTCTGTTCTTTTTCCGATGCGGTTCATTCCCATCCTGATTTGATACGGAGATACATCGGTAGTGTTGTTCCTCATACCGATAATTTTTATGCTGCTCTTAATTCTGCTGTGTTCAGCGACGGGTCTTTTGTTTACATTCCAAAAGGAGTTCGATGTCCAATGGAATTGTCCACTTATTTCAGGATCAATGCGGCAAATACGGGACAATTTGAACGAACGTTGATCATAGCGGATGAAGGCAGTCAGGTGAGCTATCTGGAAGGATGCACCGCTCCCATGCGGGATGAAAATCAGCTACATGCCGCCGTGGTTGAACTTGTGGCTCACAGAGATGCGAAAATAAAATATTCCACCGTTCAAAACTGGTATCCCGGCGATGAAAACGGCAAGGGTGGTATTTACAATTTTGTAACAAAAAGGGGAATCTGTCTGGAAGAAAATTCAAAAATTTCATGGACACAGGTGGAAACAGGCTCAGCAATTACCTGGAAATATCCCAGTGTTATTCTAAAGGGCGATAATTCTATTGGTGAATTTTATTCCGTAGCACTGACGAATAATTATCAGCAGGCGGACACAGGAACGAAAATGATCCATTTAGGGAAAAATACATCAAGCACCATCATTTCAAAAGGGATTTCCGCTGGAAAAAGCCAGAATACCTACAGGGGTGAAGTGAAAATCATGAAAAATGCAGATAATTCCAGAAATTATTCCCAATGTGATTCCATCCTTATTGGAAGCGAATGTGGAGCCCATACTTTTCCCTATATTGATGTCCGCAATCCCACAGCTCACATGGAGCATGAAGCCACCACATCCAACATTGGTGAGGACCAGATATTTTACTGTAATCAACGAGGCATATCCGAAGAAAATGCGGTATCTCTCATCGTCAACGGATTTTGTAGGGATGTCTTTGCAAAACTTCCCATGGAATTTGCAGTGGAGGCAAATAAACTCATGGAGGTGAGTCTTGAGGGAAGTGTCGGCTAATATTTATTTTATATCTCAAAAGTGAAATAACATGTTACATATAAAAGATTTACAATGTTCCATCGGTGAAAAGGAAATTCTGCGTGGAATCAATCTGGATGTGAATCCGGGAGAGATCCATGCCATAATGGGAAGGAATGGTTCCGGAAAAAGTACGTTGGCTCATCTTATTGCTGGTAAAGATACTGCACAAATAACCAATGGATCCATAATCTATAAAGGAATGGATTTGAATGGGAAATCTCCCGAAGAAAGAGCGTTGGAAGGAATTTTCCTTTCCTTTCAATATCCGGTAGGTATCCCGGGGGTCAATATTACCTATTTTTTAAAGGAAGCTGTGAATGCAAAGATGAAACATTTGGGAAAAGAGGAACTGGATGCAGCCGGGTTTTTACAGCAGATAAAAGAAAAACTTGAGCTAGTTGACCTGGATACCTCTTTTATTAAAAGGGCAGTCAATGATGGATTTTCCGGCGGAGAGAAAAAACGTAATGAGATTCTCCAACTTCTTATGCTTGAACCGGATTTAGCTATTTTGGATGAAACCGATTCCGGACTGGATATTGATGCCCTGAAAATAATAGCACATAGTATTCAAAACTGTAAATCTCCTGACCGTTCGTTCGTCATCATTACCCATTACCCCAGATTGCTTAATTATGTGAAACCGGATAAAGTCCATATTCTTATCGAGGGGAAGATTGTTAAATCCGGGGGACCGGAACTGGCACAGGTTCTGGAGGAAAAAGGATATGGGTGGATAGATTCATGAGACTTTCCCATTTTGAATCTGAATTCGATAAAATAATAAACCGGGCTCACTTTTCACATGAGGTCAAGTCTATGAGGAAAGATGCATTTTCAAAATTCCTTGATACTGGGCTCCCAACCCAAAAATGGGAAGACTGGCGATTTACCAATTTATCTTATCTCAAAAATGAGTCGTTTCGCATTTCAGAAAGTCAGGATACGCCTAATTCCATTCCGGATATTTCTCCTTATAAGGTCAATGATGTTGATACAATTGTTATTTATAATGGACATTACCAGGAAGAGATTTCTTCTGTTCCCAAGGGTATTCAACTTTTGAGTGGAATCGAATATTATGAGAAAAAGAATGGTGAAGTAGAGAGTGCAGAACATTCTCCTTTTGATCTTTTAAATACTGCATTTATGGATAGCGGAATGTGTTTTGTGGTGGAACCAAACACTGTTGTGGAAACTCCTGTTCGAATACTTTTTATTTCAAATGGAGAAAATAGTGTCATGGTCAATCCGAGGATATATGTAGATGTAGAAGAATCTACTACCTTGACATTTATCGAGCATCATGTGGGTGACGCAACCTCGTTCTTCCAAAATGAATCAGTTTTTCTTTCATTAGGTCCAAACTCGTTTGTTGATCATGTTCGAATCCAATCCAATTCTACAGGTACACTCAACATAGCAAATCTTCATGTGAATCAGGAAACTGACAGTTATTATTCATTTTTTCAATTTGCTGTTGGTAGCCAACTTGGGAGAACAAATATTCATTGCGAATTGAAAGGGAAGGGGTCGGAATGTGTTCTAAATGGATTGACTCTATTGGACGAAGAAAATCATTCAGATATTAATATTAAAGTAAACCATATTGCCCCAAATTGTCAAAGCAACCAATCGTTTAAATCTATTTTAAGAGACGACTCCAGCGGTGTATTTAATGGGAGAACCATTGTCAGTAAAGGGGCACAGAAAACCGATGCAAGGCAAACCAATAAAAATCTACTTCTTTCAAAAAAAGTAGTGATGAATTCAATTCCTCAGTTAGATATTAATGCAGATGATGTAAAATGTGCTCATGCATCTGCTACAGGTGCTCTGGATGAGGAGGCTCTTTTTTATCTCCGGGCGAGAGGATTGGATATTCAATCATCCAAAGCGCTGATGATCAGGGGATTTGCATTGGAAGAATTAGAATTAGTCAAGAATAAAAATATCTTTGACTATTTAATGAAGTTATTTCAATCCTGGCTGTAATCATGACAGTTTCCGAAAAACTCAATGAATTGAAAGATATATTTAACCTGTTTGATAATCCCAAGGATAAATACATTCAACTCATGGATATGGGAAGAAAATCTCAGGAACTTTTACCGGAAGAGAGAAATGATAAAAACAAAATTTACGGATGCACTTCTCAGGCTTGGATAGTAACTGATTCATATGATAATGGAACCTATTTTTTTCGGACGGATTCTGATGCTCAAATTGTAAAAGGATTATTAAGTGTATTATCAAATATTTGTGATGGAGAATCGTTAGAAACGATTGATTCCATAAATGGAAGTGACATTCTCAGTACTGTGGGATTGAACGGAGCGATTTCTAGTCAAAGAATGAATGGTTTTAGTTCTGCACTTGAAAAGATTAAAAAGGATATTCTATGTATGGAAATGATTCAGTCAGATTGACTCGGGATGTAGAGGCAAATCTGGTTCCTTCCGGTGATAAAATCACCTTAAAAAAAGGAGAATTAGTCCGAATAACACAGGCTTTGGGTGGTAGTTACACCGTATTGATTCAGGGAAATATGGCACAGGTTGCTTCTTCCAACGCGGATGCTCTGGGAAAAGAAGCGGAAGAATCTCAGGAAGACTCCTGCAGTGCGGAGCAGCCGTTCCATGAACAACTGGTTTGGGATCAGTTAAAAACCTGTTATGATCCGGAAATTCCTGTGAATATAGTAGATTTGGGGTTGATCTATGATTGCAGGGTTTGGGAATTGGAAAATGAAAATTACCGTATCAATATAAAAATGACACTAACTGCACCTGGATGTGGTATGGGATCGGTTATTGCTGAAGATGTTAAACGAAAGGTCGAAGCGATTCATAGCGTTGAGGTTGCCGATGTTGAACTGGTGTGGGAGCCGCAATGGAATATGGATATGGTGTCGGAATCTGCAAAACTTCAAATGGGCATGCTCTAATGAACACCTTGGTACAGGATATCCGGAAATCCTTCCCCATTTTCCATTCTGACCATCATCAAAACCTGGTTTATTTGGATAATGCCTCTACAACCCAAAAACCGGATTCAGTTCTTAACTCAATTCAACAATTCTATAAAGAGGTTAATGCCAATGTACATCGAGGTCTGTACACACTGGGTCAGAAATCCACAGAAGCATACGAGGGAGCTAGGGAGAAAATAGCAAATTTTATTTCAGCAGAAGATTCCTCCTCAATTATCTTTACAAAGGGGACTACAGAAGCCATAAATCTTGTTGCTTCTGCGTGGGGAGATTCAAACCTGAATGAGGGTGAAGAAATCCTAATTTCCGAAATGGAACATCATTCAAACATTGTTCCGTGGCAATTATTAGCGAAACGAAAAAAAGCGGTATTAAAAGCTATACCATTGACAGGTGACCATAAACTGGACCTTGATTCAATGGATTCACTATTGACTGGCAGGACAAGAATAGTTGCGCTCGCACACCAATCCAATGTAACTGGAATCGTGAATCCTATCAAAGCCATCTCAAAAAAACTACAAAACACTAATGCAGTGTTACTTGTTGATGGTGCTCAATCCATTGCTCACATCCCTATTGATGTGAATAATTTAGGATGTGATTTTTTCGCTTTTTCAGGTCATAAAATGTATGGTCCAACGGGTGTCGGAGTCTTGTACGCCAGAAAAAATGTATTGAACGAGATGGAACCCTATCAGGGTGGTGGAGAAATGATTGACAAGGTCACAATTCAGGAGTCAACCTGGAATGACCCACCGTGGAAATTTGAAGCGGGGACTCCAAATATTGCTCAGGTTGTGGGACTTGGTGCAGCTGTGGAGTTTTTGAATGAAATTGGATTAGACATTATTGAAAAGAAATTAATTCAATTGACTCAATTTGCTCTTGAGGAAATGAATAAGAGCTCCGGAATTCATTTATTTCATTCGGGAAATCCCAGTGAAAATGTTATTAGTTTTATTGTAAAAGGAATTCACCCTCAGGATTTGGCTATGTTTATGAACGAAGATGAAATTGCCTTTCGTGTGGGACACCATTGCGCACAACCATTGATGAAACATTTTGGAGTGTCTGCAACCGCAAGGATAAGTTTTGCAGTCTATAATACACAAGATGATATAAAGCGGTTCATACAATCTTTAAAAAATACTGTGGAAATTTTAAAAGGGCATTCCAACGAGAAGTCTGAGTTAAAAACAAAATCTATTCCGGAAGTTGTTTTATGAGCGATCGAGCTTCCTGGGAGACCTATTTCATGAACATTGCCCATGAAGTTGCTACCCGGTCCACCTGTGACCGGAAGCATGTTGGTGCAGTGATCGTTCGGGGAAAAACCATTTTATCTACCGGTTACAACGGAAGTGTTCGGGGAATGCACCATTGTGATGAAATTGGTCATGAAATGGAAAACGGTCACTGTGTTCGCACCATTCATGCCGAAGCCAATGCCGTTGTACAGGCTGCTAGGAACGGAGTTCGCATTGACAATTCAGAAATTTATGTTACCGCGTCTCCATGTTATGACTGTTTTAAAATGATTGCTAATGCAGGTATTTCAGCAATCTATTATGGTGAATTTTATCGAGATACCCATATAACCTCCCTAGCAGAGCAGATAGAAATAAAGCTGGTCAATCTTTCTGAAGTTGATTGACATAGTTCATTTATCCTTTAATAGGGGATAGATGATTCAATTTCAATAATTAGTTTAATGTATTTCACCCACGCAATTGTTTGTCCACCCTGTAAAAATATTATCTATGGAATCACGACCACATCTTTAAGCAAACCAAACCGTTCCAAATCTCTCCAGCAGCACAAAAACTATGTAAAACTTTTGGAAGAATTGGGTTTGGATATATTGGTGTTACCACCCGATGAAAATTACCCTGACTCAACTTTTGTTGAAGATACAGCAATTCTGGTACCTAATTGTGCGATTATTACACAACCTGGTGCAGAATCGAGGATAGGAGAGATTGATGCTGTTGAAAAACTCCTTAAAGGAGAGTTTAGCGAAATAGAAAAAATTGTAGGTTCCGGTACACTGGATGGTGGAGATGTTTTGGAGGCGGGAAATCACTTTTACATTGGAATTTCTGAACGGACGAACCAAACCGGAGCAGGTCAGTTTATAGACATTTTATCCAAATACGGAAAAATCGGTTCGATTATTCCTGTGAATAAAGGGTTACATTTAAAATCTGCAGTGTCCTATCTGGGAAACAATTATATGTTGATTGATTCGGAAATAATAAATAGTAATTGCTTCAAAGGGTTTACTATAATTACAACGGGGTCGGGAGAAGGATATGCAGCTAATTCTATTTCAGTAAATGGAACTGTCATTATGCCGAAAGGATTTCCAAAAACAAGGGACAAGGTTGAAAAGGCTGAATTTTCGGTTAGAACCATAGAGGTTTCGGAATTCAGGAAATTGGATGGAGGATTGAGCTGTTTGTCATTGAGATATTGACATAAAATTGTCAATAAATCATTATTCATTTTTTTAATTAGTCACAGGAGAAAACATGAAAAATATAACACCAATATTATTTTTCGCTTTCACACTTAATTATCTTTTTCCACATTGCCAGGTTCCTTGCGGAATTTATGATGATGTGGCAAGGATTGTAACAATCCATGAGGATATACAGACCATTCAGAAATCTATAACAAAGATTAATGAATTATCTGATGGAGAAACATCAGCCCAAAGTATGAATCAATTAGTTCGCTGGGTGAATACAAAAGAAGAACATGCGCAACACATTCAAGATGTTATTTTGAATTATTTCTTGGCGCAGAGAATAAAACCAAAAGAAAAGGGGGAAACCGAATATAAAAAATATGTGTCCCTCACCACAACCTGTCAGAAAATTATATTTTATGCTATGAAGAGTAAACAAAATTCTGACGTTTCTCAGCTTGACCCGCTGAAAAGACAAATTAACACGCTTACAGATACCTATTTTGATGACCATGGAAAACAGCATTTAAAGGATTTGATGAATAAGTAATTTTTCCTTCCAATGATTTCATTCCTGAGAATAAAAGATTCTAAAAGACATCTTTATTAATTCTATACTTATTAATTATTCATGCTTTCGATTTTAAAAAAACCTACATTTCTTTTATTTTTTATTGGTAACACCATTTCTCTCATTGGATTTGGATTTAACCTTATTGGGTTCAGTTGGCTGGTTCTGGAAGAAACCGGATCGGAAATTTTGTTAGGTCAAATCATGGCTGCAGCCACTCTGCCCGGATTATTAATCTCTCTGTTTACCGGTGTGATAATTGATAAAATGAATCGAAAATGGCTATTAGTCATTTTGAATATTCTTCGGATGATTATTATAGGAAGTTTTGTATTTGTTTTGTTCAAAAATGAGTTTTCACTGACGAGTTTATTTTGCACAGTATTTCTCATGGGAATAGGGAGCTCACTTTTTTGGCCCACAGCCACTGCTTTTGTTCAGGAATTAGTAAGTGATGATGAGTATTTTAATGCCAACGCCCTGCTCTCCGCCAGCTATCAGGTTGGGTCAATATTAGGAGCAGGAATTGGAGGGCTGGTGGTTCACTATCATGGAGTCTCTACTGCATTTTTCGTAAGTGCTATCGCCTATTTTATTTCAGCATTATTTATTGTTTCAGCACCATTTTTGTATACTAAAAAGTATGGAAAATCGGAAAAAATACTTCAAGCAGTTTTCCGTGGATTTTTATTTTTAAAGGAGGAAAAAGGTCTACTGGTATTTGGACTTACATCCATTTTAGCTGATGTAGCCATTTGGGGTTCTTTATCCATATTGACCATTTCAATTTCAAAAATTATTTACAATGCTGGTTCTTGGGGTTACGGATTCATGGATGGATTTTATGGTGTTGGGGCACTTTTGTCAACAATTGTTTCCGGTTATTTTATTACCCGTACGAAAAAACAAAACTATCTACTCATCTGTTTTTTTACAGCGGGAATCATGTGCCTGTTTGTTCCAGTTTTACCTTCACTGTGGTTGGCTTCGATTGCTTATTTAATTATGGGACTAACAAATAATTCCGCTCGGATTGTCTCCCGAACCGTATTTATGGAGATGGTTTCAAATAAGATTATGGGACGGGTTCAAACCATTTTAGGGATGTACACACGGGTCATGGTTATTTTCAGTTCATTGATTGCGGGATACATGGTTGAAAAATTCTCCATTATGTCTGGAATGATATTTTCTATGGGGCATTTTTTTGCCTCAGCAGTTGGTGTTTTGATTATTATTAGGTCCTACGAATTCCGAAAGGTTTTATTACCCCAGGAAATCAAAATTAAATAATTTGTTTTTAAATTCTCCACTTTTACAGGGGAGAATAAAAGTGGGTCAATAATATTTCAGGGTCTAATGATTTCCTTATAAAAGTTTTTTTTGAAAATTGCAGAACAGGTCAATAGACCAGAAAATAAAGCACCAGTTAGTCCGACAGTCGTGATATCCTGACCGGTGAGAAATAATCCTTTTATTGGTGTTTGCGGTCGTAGCCATCTCTGGCGAAAACGGGAGGGGGTGTGTTCCAATCCGTACAGTTCCCCATTATCATAATTCATCATGGTTTTTGTGGATAGGGGGGTGGAGAGTTCATAGTAATCAATTTTGTTTTTTAATTTAGGGAGTGTTTGGAAAATTTGGTCAAACATTCTCTGGCAAACTTCCTCTTTCAAAGACTCATAATCTGCTCCTCGGTTTTTCCAGGGTTGATCTTTCCACTTTTCAAACCATGAAAATGGTGCAAGTGTTATGGCTTCCATTGTTGTTCTGTTCGGAAAAGATTTCAATTTTTCCGGGTCCTTGGTTGAGGGAAATGACAGATATAGGACAGGAAAGGATTGGTTTTGGTCTTCTAAATAATCCTTTACATTTTTATCATGGTCATATGATGGATAAATCCAAAAATTTGTAGTAGACAATCCCAATTCTTCTGGTGACCCTTTCATCCCGATGTAAAGGCATAAATAACCATGTGTTTTTGTCACCCTGTATAGGTTATTTTTTAACTGTACAGTATGACCCGAGTTCAACATTTTCCCGTAGGTATTCATCACACCCGCACTGCTGATGACAAGGGGTGAATAGATTTCATCTCCAGATTCAAGTCGTACTCCCACAGCTTTGTTTTTTTGAATGATGATCTCTTTAACAGCGGAACTCACACAGATATTACCATTTGATTTTCGGATTACAGGAAGGATTGATTCTGCAATTTTTCCGGAGCCACCGATGGGATAATTCCCGCCATCTAAATAATGTTTGGCGACCCCGGCATGCATGACAAAACTGCTTTGTTTTGGAGGCAATCCGTAATCGCCCCATTGACCGGTCAATAGACCTAATAATTTTTTATTGCTGGAAAGATTTGTGATAACGTCATACGTAGTCTGGTCAGATAATCCATAATAGGGTCTTGTTTGAAACGGAGACAGAATTGCGGATAAGAAAGAAGGAAGAACCTTGTTTTTATAATAAGGAATACTCTTTCTGGTTACCTCGTCCAACAGGGACATGTAGCGGTAAACAGCATGGTCTTCCTTGGGAAACCAATTGACAAGATTTTCAATGAACTGTTCTTTAGGTGAAACAAAATCATATTGCCTGTCAGGAAAAACAATTGTGTCATAATTGTCATCCATTTTATGCCATTCCAGCCGTCCCTCGGAAATATGGTCAAAAAGTTTTCTGGAAGCTTTGTTCTTATCATGAACATCACCGATATAATGAATTCCTACATCCCATTCATATTCATTTCGTTTGAATGTGTGGGTGTAGCCTCCCGGTTTAAAATGTTTTTCCAGAAGAAGAACTTTTTCTCCTTTTTGAGCAAGCAAAGCACCACAACACAATCCACTCATTCCG
>ERZ651768.2715-NODE-2715-length-12108-cov-8.851051_pt1 | contig 12108 bp, 11 predicted proteins | sample MGYA00514754_ERZ651768 | MGnify/ENA metagenome assembly ERZ651768 | reverse complement strand
TTGAAATTGAAATGGAAAACTCTATTGAATTCATTTCAAAATGGAAAGAAAAATGGCCGAAATGTTTTTTGGCAGCTGCTGTAACCCAGCCTGATAGAGAATTATGGATGGCAGCAGATGCCGCCGGATGCGATCTCGTATCGAATCGGGGTGCTTTACCCAATTTATTGAGAAAAAAAATTGTCTCTTTTCTTGATGGCATTGAAAGTTTAACGCCAGAAACGGTATGCTTATTGGCAAAGTCAGTAGTAAATGAAGGCGATGGATTGGTGGCTCGATTACCTGATAATCCAGAAGATCCAATCTGTGTTTTTAGAATAGAAGATGAGTATTATGGGATTCGCGATGCATGCCCCCACGCCGGTTTTGCTTTAGCGGACGGTGAATTTGATGTAACCACAGGGATTGTCACATGTCCGGAACACGGCAGTCGTTTTGATGTTCACTCGGGTGAACGAATCCAGGGCCCCGCGGATTATTCAATTAAAACCTATCCCGTAAAAGTAGATGGGGATGATATTTATGTTTATGTATAATCTGTTACCTTTTTAAAATGACAGCAGAAAAAACAAATGAATTAGAATTGATAAATTCACTGTCGGACGCGGCTTGGGAACGAATCCGATCTTTGGCTTTATCAACAGCAAAATATGAAAATTTTGTCCGATTAGGCTCTGCCCCAACTCCCGATAAGGGCGAATTAAAAAAGGGAGTTTGGAATGGGCTCAATTCAGAAGATAATCCCAAATCTATGGCGATTGATTTTGTTTTATTATCACTCGGGTGCGCACTGGAAAGAGATAATTCAAGTATATTAATGAAAATGGGTGAGTCAGAATCAATTTCTCCCAGAAGTTTGGCAAAAGACTTGGGTATGACTGAACTGATAATACGAGAACGGATGAATGCTCTATTCCAATCAGGTTTTGTGGGCAGAAATTATGAAAGTGGCACCAACTTTTTAACGGATTCAGGAAAATCATTGGTGATGATGATTGATCAAATAGTTAATCGGTTGGCAGAAACAATCAATCAAAAATTACCAGATTTGGTGAGTAAAGGATATGAACCCCGTTTATGAAAGTTGATGCACATATTGAAACAGGTGATTGTGGAATGGGAATGCCGGTGATCCGTTCGTGGCAGGCCATGAAAAAATTATCTATAGGCAATGTGCTGCAATTAACAAGTTCTCATCCATGAGCTGTTCCTGATATAGAAGCCTGGTGCAGGTCGGCTAAACATAAATTATTAGAGATAAAAGAAGATGGACACACACGACAATTCTTTGTCCAAAAAATGAAATAAAAAAGGATTTAAAATGAAAATTGCTGTCATGTTAAAACAAGTCCCTGATTTGGTGGAAGACTTGGAAGTAGATGCTTCCGGAATATCACTGGATACGGATGATATAAAATTTAAATTGAATGAATTTGACGACCATGCATTGGAAGAAGCGATTTTGTTAAAAGAAAGTGGTGCCGCCGATGAAGTGGTTGTGATAGCTGTGGATGGTGATGGTGTAGATAAAATGCTTTTTACCGCCATTGCCAAAGGGGCGGATAAAGCTGTCAAACTCACAGGTGGAAGCCCGTTAGACAGTCATCAGTTGGGGAAAGCATTTGCCAATGCATTGGGGTCGGAAGGATTTGATATGGTTTTTACCGGTGTTCAATCTGTTGATGACAGAGATGGACAATTGGGACCTATTGTGGCGAGTTATTTAGACACGCCATGCGTGAGCGTTGTTTCTGGTGTAAGTGTTTCAGGCGGAACAGCAGTAGTCCATAAAGAATATTCTGGTGGTATGATGGGTGAATTTGAAGTGGACATGCCGGCGGTTTTGGGAATTCAAGCTGCGAAGCAGGCACCGCGTTATGCACCAGTGAGCAAAATTCGCCAAGTGCAAGAGACCGCATCTATCGAAGAATTATCCATGGGAGATTTAGGTTCGGGGAGCGGGAGCACCATTGCAAGCATGGCGCCACCGGCAAAAGGATCCGGAGCAGAAATGCTGGATGACGTAGAAGAATTAATTGAAGTATTGAAAGATAAGGGAGTTATCTAATGGGCGATATTTTAGTCATAACAGAACATTTGAAGAACGAATTTCAGGATATCACTTTTGAAATGCTTGGGAAAGCTAAAGAATTGGCCGGTGCATCCGGCGGACAATGTATTGCAGTCACTTTTGGAAGTATGAATGGAAAAGCCGGTGAATTAGGGGTGGCTGATTCTGTCATATCCGTTGGTGGTAGCAACGATTATAATCCGGAATCTTATGCCACTGCAGTGCAATCTGTGGTAAGCGCTAAATCTCCATCCTTGGTCATGGTGGGTTCTACTTCCATGGGAATGGATATTGCTAATTCTGTTGCCACAGCTTTGGACTTGCCTGCCGTTTCTTATTGTGCAGAAGTGAGTGGAAGTGGCGGCGGATTTTCCTGCGAAAGTTCCATGTATGGCGGAAAAATGAATGTAGAAACTGCAGTTAATGGTTCTGCTGTGGCCATGGTGTTGGCCGGTGCATTCAATGGGGATGCAGGCAAAAGTGCAGGATACCCTTCAGTAGAAGATTTTGCTCCCGAATCGAGTGCCGGGAAAGTTCGATTTAAACAACTCATAGAGCCGGAAGCTGCTGATGTGGATATCACTCAAAGTGATATTCTTGTGGCTGTTGGTCGTGGTATCGGAAGCAAAGACGACGTTGAATTGGCTGAAGAATTGGCTGACATTTTGGATGTAGACTTAGCCTGTTCCCTCCCATTAGTGGATGCAGGTTGGATGTCGAAAGCACATCAGGTTGGGAAATCCGGTATGAAAGTGAAACCGAAAGTATATATTGCTTTGGGCATTTCAGGTGCGCCAGAACATATCGAAGGAATGAAAAGTTCATCCACAATCATTGCAATTAATTCGGATAAAAATGCACCCATCTTTGATGTAGCCCATTACGGCATGGCAGAAGATTTATTCGATGTGGTGGAAGAATTGGTTGAAGAGCTGGAAGATTAATCTATGTTATCCCCAAACGAACAAATTGCATTTATTCTATTAGTTGTCGTCTGTGGCGCATTGGCCTTTCAGGGGTTTAATCGAATATTCAAAACGGTTAAATCAGGGGCGAATGTTGACAGAAGTGATAATCTCATTGGGCGGTTTATTACAGCATTGATTGATGTGTTTCTTCAGAAACCCATTGCCAAAGCACGCCCCATTGTTTCCATGTTTCATTCATTCATTTTTTTTGGATTTAGTTTCTATTTATTAGTGAATGTGAATGATATTTTAGAAGCATACATTGATGGTTGGACGACGATTGGAAGCAAAAATATTTTTGCGAATCTATTTAATGTGTTTGCGGATATTTTTAGTGTATTTGTTTTGGTCGGAATGGTTTTCTTTCTCTATCGCCGGTTTGTTCAAAAGCCTAAAGTCATGGAATTCAATACGAATGTAAAATTGCATCCCGGTGTGAGCGCAGGCGGACTGAAAAAAGATTCGCTTATTGTAGGGATTTTTATACTGGTCCATGTGGGTTCAAGATGGCTCGGGACAGCCATACATTTAGCGGATAATGGTAATACAGATAAATGGCTGCCCACTGCAAGCATCATGTCTGGACTTTTTTCTGACTGGTCTCCTGCAGCTCTGGAAACAGGCATCCATGTGACTTGGTGGCTGGCCATGGGACTTATTGTGTTATTCATTCCCTACTTTCCCAGAACAAAACACATCCATCTCATTGTGGCTCCGGTTAACCTTGCTTTAGGTCGTAAAACACATCGTGGTGCCATGGATGGTGTATCTAACCCGGCATCACCTGGAGCAAGAACGTTGTCCGATTTGCCATGGCCACAGGTTCTGGATTCCTGGGCCTGTATTATGTGTACCCGTTGCCATGAAGTGTGTCCCGCACACGAAAGCGGAACACCGTTAAGTCCGTCCGCCCTGGAAATCAACAAACGCTATTTTATCAATGAACAAGGGAACGCGCTTTTCAACGGTGCTGAAAATACCTCCCTATTGGACTATGCTATTTCTGAAGATGCGGTGTGGTCCTGCACAACATGCTATGCCTGTGTTCAAGTTTGTCCTGTAGGAAATGAGCCCATGATGGATATTCTTGAATTGCGACGAAAACAGGTATTTGATACAAAAATACCTGATGAACTGGCTGATGTCCTTCGCAGTTTGGATGAACAGGGGAATTCATTCAATGAGTCTGCCCGCCGCCGGTCAAAATGGTCTAAATCATTAGACTTCAAACTCAAGGATGCCACAAAAGAACCGGTGAAATATCTCTGGTATGTGGGTGATTTTGCCAGTTTCAATCAAAATTGTCAGGATACCACGCGAAAGGTGGCTGAGGTGTTGCGGGCTGCAGGTGTAGATTTTGGGATTATGGGGAAAAAAGAAAAATCAGCCGGAAACGATGTGCGCCGTGCAGGGGAAGAAGGTCTTTTCGAAGTGTTAGCTGAACAGAATATTGAAACTATCGAAAAGTGTGAATTTGAAGAAATATTTACGACTGACCCCCATACATACAATACGCTGAAAAACGAATATCCAAAGCAGGGCGGAGAATACCTTGTGAAACATTATTCAACTCTGTTGCTTGAGCTCATCAAAACCGGTGACATAACACTAAATAAAAATTTAAATATCAGAGCAACCTATCACGACCCATGCTATTTGGGACGCTATAACGGTATTTATGATGACCCGCGGGAAGTGATGAAGCTCTGCGGAGTTGAATTAGTGGAAATGCCCCGTAACAAGGAAAACAGTTTCTGTTGTGGAGCCGGTGGCGGACAAATTTGGCTGCAGGACCATGATGATATGACACAGCGGCCCAGCGAAAATAGAATTGAAGAAGCTGTCTCTGTAGGTGTCAATAATTTTACAGTTGCTTGTCCAAAAGATATGACCATGTACTCCGATGCTGCCAAAACATCCGGCAATGAAAACAATATGGCGGTGAAGGATATTATTGATTTTGTTCTGGAGGCCATGAATCTACCCGAAGCAGAACCCTTAGAAACCCAAACTGAATAATCAAACTTATGAAAAAACAATATGATTTTAAGAATGACCGTTTTTATAACTCAAATCATCTTTGGATGGAAAAAGATGAATCTGGTCACGTAACAGTAGGCATGGATGAGCTGGGGTTGGATTCGCTTGGGGAACTGGCTTATTTGACTTTACCGGGTGTGGGAACACCTGTAGAAATGGGCAAGCCCATGGGTTCCATGGAAGCTGCAAAAATGACCGGTGAACTCTGTGCACCTGTCTCCGGGATCGTGATTGAGAAAAACGATGCCGTGCTGCAGAATCCACTGTTGGTCAATGAACAACCCTATGATAAGGGTTGGCTGGTGAAAATCAAACCTACAAACTGGGAAGAAGAATCTGTATCCATGGTTTCTGGCGATAATTTGGCACCATGGATCGAAGCAGAAATTGAACGATTCGAGACACAGGGTATCCTGGATTGAGCACTTGGCGGTATATAAAAAATGATGATGTAAGCGCATCTGCAGGATTGGCAGCTGATGAAGTCTTGGCAAATCGTGCTGGTGCCGGTACATCTTTGCCCACACTGCGACTTTATACTTTTAAATCCCATTGCGCTCTTGTTGGAAGATTCCAAACGATTAAAAATGAACTGAATCTGGAATATTGCACCAAAAACAGTATTCCGGTAAACCGTCGTCCCACCGGTGGTGGAGCCATAATTATGGGGCAGGACCAACTGGGTGTGGCATTGGTCATTCCTGGAAAATCCGATGAAACATATGCCCTTGTCCGGGAGCGAATGGCACAGTTTTCCCAAGGAATCATTTCAGGATTAGCGACTTTGGGTATTGAAGTTGAATTTCGTCGCAAGAATGATTTGGAAGTAAATGGTAAAAAAATAGCCGGATTGGGATTACATAAAACGGCCACGAGCGGTTTGCTGTTCCATGCGTCTTTGTTGGTGGATTTGGATGTTCCAAATATGTTGAATGTGCTGAAGACACCTTTCGAAAAAATTTCTGATAAGGAAATCTCAACCGTTTCTGAAAGAACAACTACTGTCAGGCGAGAAATCGACACCAATTTAAATAATAATGAAGTGCGAACTATTATTTTGAACGGATACAGGAATGCTTTTCAGGTGGATATTCAAAAAGGTGATTTTACGAAATCGGAATTGGAAGAAATACATCAGCTTGAGAAAAATAAGTACTGTGATAGGGATTGGATTTTCCAAACCACAGATGTGCTAGATGCCACAGGGAAAGCTGTAGTAAAAACACCGGGTGGTTTGTTGGATGTCCGGATTGTGCTTGCAGGAAAAATGATAAAATCAGCCTATATCGGCGGGGATTTTTTTACATCTGAACACGCCATTGCTGATTTGGAGCAGAGCCTACGATGGCATTCGAGCAATGAGAATTCCGTTTCGGAGACACTTTCTAAAATTTATGAAAGATGGTCTGAAGATTTGACAAATCTACCCATGGATGCCCTGATAAAAGCAATTAATTCTGCCATTCAAAAAGCTGCACACACTGCAAGAAAAGCGTCTGCAGACCCTTATGGATGTTTTGTAACACCCGGCGGTGCCCATGCATGAAGCAGCAATAAAGAGTATAGATTATTCTATGGTAAATCCGTTTGCTATTCGGCAAGAAAATTTTCCTGATGAAATCACGTTTTATGGTCCTGGACTAAAACCCCACAAGACTTCAGAATTCTCCGGGTCACTCAAGGAATTCGTATCCATCAGTGTCACGGGAAATAATTGCGCGTTGAATTGCGAGCACTGCAACACAAAGATGCTGGACAATATGCTGGATTTACCAGCTTTTAAAGGTCGATTATTCGATATGGCAAAAAGTCTGCAGGAAAATGGGGCGAAAGGTATTTTGGTTTCCGGCGGGAGCAATATCCAAAATCAAGTTCCTTTGCTTCACCATATGGATGACATGAAACGGATTCGCAATGAACTGGGCATGGTAATTCGGGTTCATCCCGGATTACCGGACGAACAAACATGCAAAGCCTTGGCGGAAGTGGATTTAGATGGTGTTATGCTGGATATTATAGGAGATCAGGATACCATTACCGAAGTTTATCATATAGATGCTATACCGACAGATTATGAAGCAGCGCTTGAACGATTGAATAGACATGGAATTCCAACAATTCCCCATATTATTTTGGGACATTATTTTGGGGAAATGAACGGGGAGTGGACAGCGCTGGAAATGATTAAGAAATATCCGCCCAAGGCACTTGTGCTTGTGATATTACTCCCGCTCACAGGAACAGGCATGGAAGGTGTTTTGCCACCTTCCTTAAACGAGATTGGGGGATTTTTTGAAACAGCTCGACTCGCCCTTCCAAAGACACCCATATTATTAGGCTGCGCTCGACCGCTGGGTTCCATGAAAATTGAAATTGACCAAATGGCCATCAATGCAGGGTTAAATGGCATAGCTTTTCCATCAGAAGGCATTGTGAGCTACGCTTGTGAAAAAGGGTTGAAACCATCATTCATTAATGCCTGTTGCGGAGTAACATGGTAAAGGATATTTATGAATGGTGAAATATTAAAATTATCATCACAGGAACAAGCGGAAATGGTGAACATCAGTCCTGATTATGTCCGGATTAGTATGGCAGCCGCTATAGAACTTGGACTCAAACCAGGCAAGATTCATGGATGTGGCTGCGGGTGTATTAACTTGCTACAAAATTATCCGGAAGGCTGTTTTGCCAATTGCAGTTACTGTGGCTTGGCGCGGGAGCGCCCGGGATTAGCAGAAGAGAACAGTTTTATTCGTGTGGATTGGCCCCTTTTTCCTACAGATCTGGTTGCTGAGAAGATTGCTGATAAGGAAACGGAAAGCACTGTGGGTCGCGTATGCATAGCACAAGTTCAGGATCATAGAGCCAACGATGATCTTTTAGATATGACCCGACGAATTCGAAAGCAAGCACAGGAAGTCCCTATTTCCGCGCTGGCAATGGCAACACTGCTGGATAAAAATATTCTGCAGGAAATTAAGAAAGCTGGTGCAGATATCATTGGTATCGGGATGGATGCTGCAACTGAAGAAATATTTTATAATACTCGTGGGAAAGGTGCAAAAGGTCCCCACGATTGGGACTATCACTGGGAAGTTGTATACATGGCTAGGGATATGTATGGGCCCTTCAAAGTGAACTGTCATATTATTATCGGTCTTGGTGAAACGGATCAAAATCTTGTAGATATGTTTTACAAATGTTTTTCACAGAAAATTGCATGCTACCTATTTTCATTTAATCCTGAACCGGGTACCGTGATGGAGAATACTCCAAGGCAACCCATAAAACGACATCGCAGAATACAATTAGTCAAATATCTGATTGAAGAGAAAGGTTTGAATCATGAAGCCATTCAGTTTGATGAAAATGGATTTATTTCGAACATTAAATCCGAAAATACATTTATACAAAATAAAATTGATGAAGGCCTGCCATTTATGACAAATGGTTGCCCGGATAGGGACGGTATTATGGCGTGTAATCGACCTTATGGTTCCTACCGGCCTGGAGAAGAATACAGGGATTATCCCTTTAAACCCACTGGTGATGAATTGAATATCATTCGAGAACAAATACAGCTGAATGGTAACCTGGGGAACTAATATTGACTGAAAATTCTAAATTTATTCGATTAATCCATATGGGACGTATTCCTGGCTGGCAAACACAGGCGGTCTACCACACTGTTGCGGAACTGATGACGGAAGAAACACCTGACACCATCATTATTTCCCAGCCATCTGATACCTATGTTTGTTTGGGTTATCACCAGAAGTTGGACCATGTTTTTGACCGAAAAGTTTGTGTAGAAAAGGAGATACCTATTCTGCGCAGGAAAGTTGGTGGCGGCGGGACCTATCTTGATTCAAATCAATTGTTCTATCAATGTGTTTTTCATCAAAGTCGAGTTCCAAAGGATTCAAAAAAAGTTTACGAACAGATGCTTACTCCCGTGGTGAATACACTCAAACATTTTTTCGATGTAAAGGCGGAATTAAAAGGCAGTCATGAAGTAGAAATTAATGGCAAACGGATTGCAGGTATTGGTGGTGGACAGATTGGAGATGCCAGCATTGTGGTTGGAAATATTTTATTTGATTTTGATTTTGACACCATGGCATCTATGTGGAGCGTTCCTAATGAACAATTTCGTGAAATAGCAAAACAGGCCATGAAAGATCATATTATTACACTGGATAATATTGGGTCGGTGGTATCCATGGATAAGATTGCGAATCAACTCATAGAAGAATATGAAACTTATTTTAATCGTAAATTGAATCCGGGTGGTATGACCATAGATGAAATTGAGCGTGCAGGAGAGATGGGTGCCTTTTTAAGGTCCGACTCTTTTTTGAATTATATGGATGATACCAATGGATCATCTCACCGGAAACCGCTGAAAATTGCGCGGAATGTATTCATTCATTATGATAAAATGGAAATGGATGGCGAAGAGATTGCGGGAAGTTTTCGTGTTGAAAATGGAAAAATTCATTCAGCAAAAATTGAAGGTTCAAATACTGAAATGGAATCAGCAGTAGTGGGAAAACCATTTGATGATTGGAAAGGAATCATCGGCCGATTAGAAACAATATCCTGATGCCAAATTCATTAAGAAGATATTTAAAAGATCCATTTTTGAATCGTTTATATAAAAAGATTCGAAAGACCGGTCCTATGAAATCCATATCGTTGGATTTGAACCAGGAATGCAATATTCGCTGCACAGGATGTTATTATTTTTCCGAAGGAATGGATGTGTCCGAAACACCCAATGATGAATCTGAATTTGATGCATTTATAGAAAGGGAATTGGAACGAGGGACAAATTTTGTTACGGTTGTTGGTGGTGAACCCAGCATGCGCCTAGGCCGCTTAAAAAAGATCTATGATAATTTCAAAATGAATGTGTCCACCAACGGCATCATTCCCATTCCAAAAAACGGGTTTGAAAATATGCCCATTGGTGTATCCATATGGGGGGATCATAAAACGGATGCCGTATTGCGAGGCAACGGGAAACGGGATATTTTTTCAATTGCCTTGAATAATTATAGAGCTGACCCGCGGGTATTTTGGTACTATACGGTTTCAGCCGGGAACGCTCATGAAATTGAAGTGGTGGCGGACCAGTGTGTGGCGAATGGGAATCGGATCCTATTTAATTTTTATAGCGATATCAGCAATGTGGGCGGGACAATGGACCACCGAAAAGGATTTGGGACAGTCCGGAAAGAGATAGATAAAGTTATTGGACGATATCCCAATTTTATTTATCTCTCATCTTATTTGACGAAGGTTATTTCCACTGGGAGGCTATATGACCAAGAATGGGGATATGATGTGTGTACAACGATTAGTACGGATAATCTGGTAAATGCTGAACGATTGAAAAATGGGAATCTTTATAGCCCCCATTTTCGGGCGTATAATGCTGATTTCAAAACGACGCGAAGATGCTGCGTAGGTATAGAACGGTCATGTGATTCATGTTTTGATGTATGGAACCATTTTTCTTGGGTAATGCTGAACATGAAAAAACATTTGGGTTCTAAACAGGAATTCACCAACTGGCTAACAAGTATGTATCTATTTTATCTTATTAATCGCTTGGTAGATTATGAAACTGGTATACATCTTTTACCTGAGATTCATAAGCGAGTGGGTGGTTTAAAATCAATCCCGATGAAAAACCAATGGGTATTTACCTAGTGTTCATGCGGCTCCAAGAAGACCAATTATAAAATGAACTACGGGTTTGTCATTGATAATCGTTTATGCATCGGTTGCCACGCCTGTACCGTTGCGTGCAAAAGCGAACATGATATTCCAATTGGTGTAAATCGTACCCACGTGAAATATATTGAAAAAGGTGTCTTCCCCAATTCCACCCGGGAGTTTTCTGTACATCGCTGTAATCATTGTGCCGAAGCTCCATGTGTCGAAATTTGTCCTACCACTGCCCTATATACCAGAGCGGATGGCATTGTGGACTTTGACAATGACCGTTGTATTGGCTGTAAATCCTGTATGCAAGCTTGTCCTTATGATGCGTTATACATTGATCCGAATACCAGCACGGCAGCTAAATGTAATTATTGCGCTCACCGTTTAGATGGCGGTTATGAGCCGGCTTGTGTGATTGTGTGTCCCGTAGAAGCCATTGTGTCCGGCGATCTAGATGATACTGATTCGAAGATTGCCCAATTAGTAGCAAATGAACAAACTCTTGTACGTAAACCTGAAAAAATGACTGATCCAAATTTGTATTATGTAAATGGATCTACAGAAATGTTAGATCCAAACGCTACAAATCAGGAAAATAAATATGTGTGGTCAGAACAATCATCAGGTGTGGGGCATTTTGCAAAATACGCTGAGCAACGTGTGGCTGATTCAGACACAGAAAACCTGCTTATTCAGTTAGCAATGGAGACTTCAGCTAAGACTGGAAAACCCATTGATCAACGAGCCATTGATAGTGTAGCGCAAGAAATTCAACAGGATATAGACGCGCAAGGAGTCCGTCGTGTTTATGACAGCCCAAGTAAAGGAGTTTTGTGGGGCTGGGAAGTGCCTGCCTATGTGTGGACAAAAGCCATTGCCACCGGTACGTTTCTGATGATGGCTGTTTGGCATTTTCTTATTGGAAACCTGGAGACTTCATCTGAAGTAACCGGACTCACTATAATTCTTGTGTTTATGGGGCTAACCGGTGGATTATTAATCAAGGATCTGGATAGGCCAGATCGTTTTCTCTATGTGCTCTTACGACCACAATGGAAATCTTGGCTGGTGCGCGGTGCATACATTATTACAGCTTTTGGTGGGATTGTGATACTGAAATTATTAGATAATTATTTTAAACTTGGGCTGGACTGGCTCATGATCCCTGGAATGATTTTTGCAATCTTTGGTGCCATTTATACTGCATTCTTATTTTCACAGGCAAGGGCTCGTGATCTATGGCAATCTCCTATTTTTTCAGCCGTTCATATGTTAGTCCATGCTTTAATGGCT
>ERZ651768.2714-NODE-2714-length-12111-cov-5.022852_pt1 | contig 12111 bp, 2 predicted proteins | sample MGYA00514754_ERZ651768 | MGnify/ENA metagenome assembly ERZ651768 | reverse complement strand
CACTCCCGTTTACATCACTTGTACTGTAACAGTTACTTACGGTGGAAGAATCGTCAACTATTCCAACAAGGCCGCCAAGAAGCCTGGTTCCCGTAATATTGCCGGTAGTATAGCAATTATTGATAGTGGTGTTGCTTTTTATCCATCCCGCCAGGCCACCGGTACGATCCGCACCTGCAATATTTACATTGATCACGCCTAGATCCTTGATTGTGGACCCAATAGTATACCCAAACAGACCAGTATAATTTGTGCTCGGGCGATTAATATTTAACCCGTTAATGGTATACCCGCTGCCATCATAAGATCCGGTGAACTTGGTGGAATTGTTGCCCATAGGTGTAAACCCCTGCCCGTCATCCCAGGCACTGGTGGAAGAGGCATCGATATTAGAGGTCTGGATGTAATATTTATCCCATTCACCTGAATTCTGTGTGAGCCAGTAGAGATTATCTAGAGTACCTACCAGGTAGGGATCATTTTCTGTTCCAGAGCCACTGGGTTGATCAGCAGTTTGTGCTAGCAGGCTTAAATTCAAAAAAACTATACTAGTGTATAATATCTTTTTCATAATCTCTTTCGTTAAAAAGTCGGAGTAGTTTACTAATTATTTTAATCACAAATATTCAATTTTTTCTATAATTTTGCCCCCAAAAACATTTTATTAATATTATAAATATGCGACAAGGATCTAAAAAATATGAAACTTCATTTGTACTACATTATATCTATTTTGTTAATTATATCTTGCTCATCAATGAAAGATAAAGAGATGCTATCATCGGGGATTGATTTTAACCGTGTGGACACAACTGTCAGGCCTCAGGATGATTTCTATCGCCATGTCAATGGAAAATGGCTTAAAGAGTTTAAGCTTCCTGATGATAAGTCCCGCTATGCAACATTTACCATCCTCAGAGAAAAGGCCAGGGAGGATGTAAAAAAAATAATAGAAGAGGCTGGGGAAACAAAATCATCTAAAGGATCAGACAATCAAAAAATAGGTGACCTCTATCATAGTTATATGGACACCATAAGTCTTGAACAGATTGGTGTGAAAAATCTCCAAAAAGAAATGGATAAAATATCCGAGATAAAAGACTTATCAGACCTGTCAGAGTATATGGCCTATGCCGATATTATTACCACCGCACCTTTTGGCGTGTATGTATATATAGACAGCAAGAATCCAACGGAACATGTGACCTATCTTTCGCAGAGCGGTCTCGGCCTTCCGAATCGAGGCTACTATATGGATGAAGATGAAAAGAGTAAAAATATTCGCAAAGAATATGTGATACACGTAGGAAAAATGTTTGAATTATATGGGATGAGTAACAGCAAAGATCTAGCAAGAACGGTCATGAATATTGAAACAAGATTAGCAAAATTTCATTGGAAAAAAGAAAAAAACAGAGACCCAGTGCTTACCTACAACCCGTCAACAATGAGTAAAATAAGATCAATGATTCCGAGTCTTGATTGGGACAGATGGATTTCAGGAACCGAGATAAAAGGACTAGACAAGATTATCATTAGCCAGTCTGATTATTTAAAAAATATTAACGATATAATTACAGAAACATCGATAAGCGAATGGAAAGTATATTATAAATGGGCTCTGATTAATCGTTTTGCTAGTCTACTTAGTAGTGATTTTGATAGACAGAATTTCCATTTCTATCGTACCGAACTTAGCGGAGTAAAGAAAATGGAGCCCAGGTGGAAACGAGGGGTAAATGTTGTCAGTGGGTCAATGGGGGAAATCATAGGAAAGGTATATGTGGAAAAACATTTTGACCAAAAGGCAAAAAATAGAATGATTAAGCTCGTTGAAAATCTTCGAAGAGCATATAAGTCGGGTATTGATGAGCTTGAATGGATGAGCGACTCTACAAAAAAGCAGGCACAGTATAAACTTAAAAAATTCAGGCCTAAGATTGGATTTCCTAATAAGTGGAAAGATTATAGTAAGCTTTCCATAGACGCTGATAATTTGGTTAATAATATTAGAAATTCTATTTTAGATAGGACCAGGAAGAATAGAGAGAAATTGGGCAAGCCAATAGACAGAGAAGAGTGGGGTATGACCCCGCAGACGGTTAACGCGTACTACAACCCGTTGTTAAATGAGATAGTTTTCCCGGCGGGTATATTGCAGCCTCCTTTTTTCAATATGAAAGCCGATGATGCGGTAAACTACGGATCCATAGGCGCTGTAATTGGTCATGAGATGGGTCACGGGTTTGATGATAAAGGATCAAAATATGATGGAGACGGAGAGCTCCGTAACTGGTGGACAGACAGGGACAGAGAAAAATTTGAGAAAAGAACTGAGAAACTTATTGATCAGTATGATAATTATACGGTCGTAGATGGTACACCGGTTAATGGTGAGTTCACGCAGGGCGAAAATATTGGAGATCTGGCAGGTATTGTGATTGCTTATAAGGCCTATCAGTTATCAAAGAAGGGGAAAGAGGCTCCGGTGATTGACGGTTTAAAAGGAGACGAACGTTTCTTTTATGGCTGGGGCACAATATGGGGGTCCATGTCTACCGATAAACAATTAATCCGGCAGATAAAGACCGATCCTCATTCACCTGGGGAGTTTCGGGCGAATGGTACTCTCGTTAATATGCCCGAGTTTGTTGACCTATTTGGAGTTACCAGTAAAGACGGCATGTATGTAGACCCGGATAAGCGCGTAAAAATATGGTAGAAGTATAGATTCTATAATAGTTAAACTTTTACACCATTGTAAAATTCTATCGTCAATAGGATTAATATTACAGACATAAATTACAGACCTATCACTATGATAAAAAATTGTCTGTGTGTTGTGATAGGTTACAATTTATATTAAATAATAGATTAAACATAATTTGTAAGAATATTGTAGAAAAATATAAAATTATAAGGATTTATCTACTTATTTTAATGATAAAAAATTAATTCTGTATAGGTTTGATAACAAAATGAATTTGAATTATAAATATTGATTAATAAAAAATTAGATATAGTTAATTGAATATTTATAAATATTCACAATATATAATATGTACAACAATGAAATTTATCTTATGTAATAATGACATGATTGATATTGTGTGCTATAACAAGATATTTAATTGAATTAGATAGTTATAGGTTCGTTTATTGCTAACCACAGTAGTTTGTTGGATCATGTACCAGTGTCCAACATGATAACCAACATTTAAAACTATATAATAATGAAATAATCGATATATGAGTGAATGATATTATTGTATTAATTAATAGATTAGTGTTCACCCACCCCATATTTCATTTACAGTGACAAAGATGAAAAATAATAATATTCAAATAAATATAGTACATATAGATAGAAGTGATTGGAGTTTGAATTAGTGATACCTGTATTATACAATTAATATATTATATAAATATATTATTGTATAAAACAAGTACTAATATATTCTATAGACTTATAAATTTTAGTATATATGTAATAATATTAAGGAGTTAATAATAATTACATGCATAATTCAATTAAAAATACACGATGAAACGAAAAAAATTTATGATGAAATTACGATCACTATATCCTTTAAGCGATTACTACAAACATTTAGACAATACAATTTATAAAGAAATGGAATAAAACGTAAAGATAGCCTATTAAAATCAAATACGAAGTCTATATGATCGTGTAAACATTTGATACAGGTCCATTATTCTATGTATCGTCAAGCTTCGGATGATATATCATGTGGATAAACCTTAAAATTATAAATATATATACCCGTTGTGACAAGTCTGGGTCAATATGAACTATAAACTGATAAAATTCCATGAACAATAATGATATATAAAAAAGTTGTTAAATATTATGTCAAATAGTCTTCTATCGGTAAAAATGATGTCTATCTACAAAATATTAAATGGATAGCATAGTGTATATCAACAAAATAATAACATATGTGTCTGTATAAAGAATAATGGACAACTGGCGATGTTATTTATAGATAATAAATAAAATAACTGATTAATTGTCTTTATATCCTAGAATGGTGAATAAAACGAGAATTTATGGATTTCTGTGTGGAAGATTATTTTTATTTATCAAAATTTTATACCAAAATTGGAAAGAATTTATTGATTATAATGTTGTAAATATTATACACTGAGAACATAATAAACGATAAATGTGTAGCCTTATAGACCAAATTGATTTATAGTCTGTAAATTCTATATCCCCAAGATAGCGAAGGTCTCTATATATGATAATTTATTTTATATAGTATTATCATTAAAAATTACAATGTTATAAAATATATGTTACACGTTGTAAAATATTAAAATATCTATTAAATTATTTAAGGTAATAAATCTTTTGATCATGCGGAGTTCATATTGATAATAGAAACTGCCCTTACCACATACAAGGGAACTGAACTGATTAGTCATCATACTGAATATTCTTATGAGGCGTCCGAATAATGAAAAAACGTCTTAAAATTCTCTATATATCTGATAAAAAAATACAAAAGGCTATTTCTAAGCCTATACCCAAAAAAATTATTGACTGTTTCTATGAAACGCCATTAACTGCATCTCAGATTGCAGATGCGGTCTCATTTCCGAAAGACAAAATATATTATCATATAAAAAAGTTAGTTGCCTTAGACATCTTATATGTTTCAGAGACTAAAGAGATAAAAGGGATCATACAAAAAAAGTTTTTACCACAATCTCAAAAAATTGTATTTGGTGAAGCTCCAGATGAAACTCTAGAGCCGGTTGAAAAAGAAACTATTGATAAGAAGATAGAAACATACATAACTAAAAAACAGGAAAAGACTCCAAGCTCTCAGACTGAGTCAGCATATGAAAAACCTTCTAATATATCTATTTCTCCTACAACTGAGGTGAAAGATGTACATAGAATCAAGACTGAGCAAGGACCCATTATTTCTAATGTTACATTTAATCGATCCATCAACGATCGAAGGAAAAGCAGGGACCGCAGAAACAGTTTTATTCGTCGCTCAAATATAGATCGAAGAATAAAACAGTCATTTGATTATTCCTCCCCAGACAGGCGCACCCAACCGGGTAGAAGATCTCCTGATGACAGAAGGACCCTAAGCACAAGAAGAGATAAAAATGACAAGAGACTTGAGGGTGAAATAAGCACGATCAAACGCTCACACCAAAAAATACTTTCAAAACAGTCACAAGCATTTATCAGTTCATCCTTTTTATTCAGTTCTCTTGCTCACCTGCAGGGAATGAAAAAAGCTATAACCTTCGTTCATTCTGGTGACACGGTAACCTGCATGCAGGCTCAGATGGGGTTAGATGATTTTATTGTTAAAGACGTTAGAAATTATTCACTTCCCATGCGAATTGAAGAACATATCATCCAAACATTGCCCGAATTGATTCGCCATGTTTACTACCAGACCGTAGACACGTCAAACAGCGGAGATTATTATTTAGCGCTTAGCTCTAGTGACTACGACTACCAAATGGTCTATCTAGACACTGAAAATCTTGAAGAAGATATTGAAGGATTTATTCAAAAGACTATTGAGAAGTCTTTTGCTATTAGGTATGACAAAACGGTAGTGGATTGGACAATGAACGACACCATTGAGAATAGCGCAGTGGTATGTTATTCGACCAAAATTGATTCTATTCAGAACGATTATAGCTCCCTAACAAGTTTTGGAATACAGCCCAGGTATAACACGTCAATGCCTCAAATCATTTATAATATTTATAAATACTCGCACTATGGAATTGGTGGAGGCAATGCGCTCATCGTATATATTGATAACCACAGAACTAATTTAGTTTTAATACAAAATGCACAGCTTGTCGATTCACAGTTTTTCACCATAGGGTTTGGATCGTTTGTAAATACAATTGTCCATCTTTTTAACAATGTGGACAAGTATCCTATGGGCTCTAAACTATCGGCGACTAGATTTTTACAAGACCACGGTGCCATAGATAACCAGACCATAAGCAGTAAGGCCACTCTATCTCCCGCAAAAATGAAAACTGCTTTTGAGGATTTGAGGCCTATTATAGAGTCATTTAAGTCAGAGGTACTCTCATCTTATAGGTTTTTCAGTGGCGTCAGAAATAAAATTTCAGGAAGAGGATTAGTTATCGACAATATCTTTATTGGCGGATCGGGATCGCATATAAAAAATATGAAAGAAATTGTACACGAGTTATTGAACTATCCTGTGCACAGCCTGGATGATCTTTATCTTGGTCACACAAAAAAATTAACGTTGCCAAAACAACAAAAAAAATTAGCACGTAATCAGAAAAATTTATTAAAACAGCAGCGCAGAGCAAGCCGGGAGATAGCAAAAGCAAAAGATAAAATAGATTCGAACGAAAAAGAATTAATTATCTATAGCGATCTGTCTAGGCTGGAGGTGGAAAGAGATAAACTAATTCTTGATAAAGCTGAGACAATAAAGAATCTAAAAAAGATAGATAAATCATTGTTATTGGCCAAGATGAAAAAAACCAAGCTAGATGATAATTATAAAACTGATAAGAACAGGCTTGTTCATGATTTGGAGAAAATGTCAGATGAGCTAGAGGCTGCTGAGAAAGATAACCTGGACAGATACAAGAAAGCAGACCTTATCTCTCAGTATTTGACAAATTCAACAAGCCAGGATAAATCCAGATTAGTTAATGATGAACAATCTGTCGCGGACATTGAAATTCTAATTCGAGATCTTCAAAATGAAAAAGAGGACATAGAAAAAAATATAAATTCCCTTGAATCAGATATTGATATCATAAACACAAAAATAGTTCAGCAGGAAAAGGCGATAGAGCTAAATGTGAAAGAGCATGTATATATATCTTCTGAACTAGAACAAAAAAGAAAACAGGCCGATCATTTTATTAATAATCCTTGGAGAAGGCCAAAGACTACGATGGATCTAAGAGGAGTATTAGACGAAGAGAATGATAACCTATCAGGAAAATTAAAAGAATTGGATATTAGTCTTATCACAAAAAATTCTGACCTGGATAAGTATCACGGAAAAAGAATAGAATTAATTAAAACACTTTCTCCATTAAATATTGAGCTGGAAGAGTCAGTGGCCAGGCATGATGAGATTAACTCAAGATTTATTGATATCCGTTTTGAGCATGAGAAAAATTTGAACCGTCTTAAGGTTATGGAGACTGACTATGAGAAAACAAATGCAATTTATCTTGAGAATCTTTCTGAATTAGAGAATGTAATAAAACGCCTTGACGAGGGATCGATTGTTAACAGCATTAACAAATCTAAAACAGATCTGATAAACCTGAACAAAGAGGAAGACAAGAGTAGGCGGAGACTAGGCTCAATCGAGAAACAGTTTGAGCTGGACATCGACTATGATAAAACAGAACAAAAAAATCTAAATAAGAAGAGGAAACTAGCTGAAAAGTCATTGGCAACTGTTCAAAGAAAAATACAATCTGCTAAAACAAAGCTAGACCAAAATTTTCAAGATATAGACCATGGAAAAAATGAGTTAAATATCCTAACATATTTAGATAATGCAATTAAGACGGCTCATGAGCTAATGGGACTGAGGTTTAGTGATGATCTGATGGACTTAAATAATTCAGACCGATCAATCGAGACTGCATTGGCAACTGCTGAGAAGTCTATATCATGGTCTCTGTCACAGTTAGACAGCCACAGAGAGCAGTTTGCATCGCAAAACGCGGATATTTTGAAACTAAAAAAGAGGCGCAGCCAACATGAAAAAAATGAACTAGCGTTTGTGGAAAATATTCTGTCTATCATGGACACACTGATTAATACGCCAAGAGGTTTAAGTATGTTAAGGGACAGCCTACGTTCGCTCAAATTGGTGACTGATAGTAGAACTAGTTATCAGAGCAAGTTAAATGATAATGATGCACTGATCGATGATATTCAACAAAAAAAGGCTGACCTAGTAAAACAAAAATCAAACAGTGACAGACGATCAAATCGTAATGAAAAGATTATCAAACAAAACCAGACTGAGTTAAAAAATAAACAGCTCGCGCTTGAAGAAATTATCTCTAGCTCAAACGATAAAACGAAGGAACTAGAGTCGCTACGATTGTTAAACGCTGAGGATAAAGATTCAAATGATGAGGCCATAAAATCTAGGATATTAGAAATAGATAAAATAGAGATTGATATTGAGCAGCTCTATGCCTCTAAAAAGGCTAAAAATGAATTATCCTCAGAAAAAAGAATTCAAGAAGCTGATCTAGTAAATATAGTAAAGGATACGGAGGCACAATTAGAACATATAACCAGGATTGAAGAGACACTTGTTGATAGTGCCGCCCGTCATTCTACAAAGATAGATGGTTTTAAAAATAAATCCCAAGATATAGAAAAAAATATAGACCATTTATACAATGAAATATCATCAGAAGAAGAGTGGACCAAAAAATCAAAATATAGGATTAAAGAAATACAAAGTGAGAAAAGAGCGTGGCAAGAAGAGAATATCATTCTAAAGGATGAAGAAAAGACACTTAGTGTACAAGCCTCAAAAATGAAAAGGGAGACAATCCGTAAAAAAGAAACTCTCCAAAAATATTTTTCGGCAAATATCGAAAAAATAGAGATAGAACAGTCTTCAATTATTCAAAAGTCAAATGAGGAAAAAGAGAAAATAAAACAAAATTTATTTGTGGAGCTAGACGCACTAAAAAAGCAAGAGGAAGGCATCCAGTACCAGCTTGATAGAGAAGTCGCCAAGTTGGACACTCTCAGTAATCAATCTCAGAATATAAAAGATCAAATCAAAATAGAAAAAGATAGAATTAATTCCGATTTATCAGGCATGATCAACCAGTCTAGTGAACACCAAGATGAAAGAGATGGTCTACAATCGGACATATATAAACTCCAGAGTGAGCTGAAAAAAATCACCACAAAAAGGGACAGCTTTAGAAGTCAGTTATCAGATAAAGTAGTAAACACCGCAGAACGAGTTTCAGAGCTAGAGAAAAGAATAATATATAAGAATACAGACGACTACCTGTCTTTTGTTATTGAAGGGCTAGAAAGAGTTGGCCCTGAATCAGATCAAAATATTATCGCGCAACAGATTATAGCCGAGTCAATTGAAATAGATACGAATGAGGTAGGCTATTTAAAAATGTCACTTAAAAAATTTAGACAGAGGGCTAAAGAGAAGTTGTCTGAATTTTCTAATGAAATCAAAAGAATTGAAAAAGAGCTTGAACCATATCAGAGGCAAAAAAACAGCCTCACTCGCAAGATTAGAACATTAAATAAAAAAATTGAGATTTTGAATAAACCACTTCAAAGGCTACAGAGGAAGTATGAAAAAATATCTGATCAAAAAAAGGTTGAGGAGAAAAACTTCCTAGTCTTCCAGAATACAGCAGAAAATGAGCTAAAACAGATCAATCAAAAAAGAGGTGAGATCGAGGACACTGGATCGAAAGAAATCAAAACAATTGATGCTAGTCTTGATGAGGCGATAGAGAAAATACATTTGAGGACAGATGATAACTCCAAGACGTACAAGATAGAACTGCATCTGGCTGATGAGAGACTATCAAGCATCCTAGAAAAGATAAATAATAGAATAGAAAAAATAAAAATAATCACATCAGCAGGTAAGAAGATACAAGAAGAGAATAAAGCTGAGACTGCGTCTATTTTATCAAGAAGAAAAACCGCTGCTCAGACAATAAAAAAACATAGAAAAAGCATCAAGATCAAACAGGACGGTTTAAAAAAGAATGAATCAAAAATAAAAATCGAGTTAGACAGATATGAAAAATATAGAGATAAAGTATTAAACCAGTTAAAACGCTCAGAAGAGGGGCTGATTGCCTTGACAGCAAAAAAAGATACTCAGGACCAAGACCTGTCTATCATTAATAGTAGAATAGCCAAGTATGATGAGATGAATCCGAATATAGATAATGATATAAAAGGCCTTGAGACTCGGATACAAGAGTTGAAAAATAAGAACAATTCAGATTCGAAAGATCAGTCCTCTTTCAACAATAAGTTTTTGATAAAACAATCAACGATTGTTGATGCATTAGAATCCTTAAATAAAAAAGGAGCGAACATAGATTCAAACATATCAAGATTAAATATACTTTTGTTGAGTAAGAAAGATGAGCTAGCTAGCCTGTATGATGAAATTAAAAAAACAGACAATAGTCTGACCGAACTAGATGTGACTCACAAAATATGTACCGACCAAAAAATTGATTTTATCCATCAGATTGATAGTCTAACAAAAGATGAAAACAGGACAAGGTCTGTTATTAGCAGTATCATTCTAGAGCTAAGAAAAAATAAAGAAATCAGAGACAATATTGTTCCATTGATAACAAATAGGATAGAAGGAGTAAATGGTTTTATAAAAGAGTATAGTTCTGACCAAAAGATTATTAAAGATTCACTTAAACAATTAAGAATAAGTCAGAAAACTAAGGCAACTGCTCTTGTATCTGTAGAACAAGAGATAATCGCAATAGGAAAGAAGATTAATTCTGCAGAAAAATATTACCAAAATAATAAAAGTGTGATTGAAAATGAACTAACGAATAAAAAGATATTAGTCGATCGTTTGCAATCTGATATTATAAGTCTAGAGGATAAGCTTGAATCAGCTAGGCTGCAGCTAGTAACATTATCTGATCAAAAAATAATGACAGAAAAAGCCATCAAAAAGTCCGATATAGATTTTCAAAAACAAAGATTAAACGAGGAACAATTATGTGATGGCGCTGAAAAAGAAATGACGGAGCTAAACAACACTTTATTAGTACTTGAAGCTTCAGTTAAAGATTTAAAAACACGTATAGAACCAATAAGTATTGAAAAAAGAAAAACAGATGACATAATTCAAAATCTCAAAATAAAAATAGATCAAATAAGTGTGGAAGTAAAAAAACTAAAAATGAATTACAGGGACAATCAAAAGAGTGTAAAAAAAGCAGACAAAATAATATCATCAGAACATCTAAAACTTAGAGATGAGGAGAAAGCGATTAAAAGCTCTATACAAGAACTAGAGACAATGCTTGAGAATGCAAATAGCTATAATAAAGAGCAGCGCAGCCTTTTAGAACGTTCAATAAATAAGAAAATTGAATTAGAAGATATAGTATCTGATAAAAGAGAAAAGAAACAGGATCTAGAGAATAGAATAAATAGCACGGAGTCACTGATTATAGATAAAAATAAATTTAAGAAGCTCAAAAATGAAGAAGAAGAAGTAACCAAAGAAATAAAAATAGCAGAAAATAAGATTAATCATTTACGAGAAAACTTTAAATCGATTAACGAGGTTATACTAGAGAATGAGCGAGCCTACCATAGTGACCTAACACCCTTGAGCTCAAATATTTCAGCTGCTGAACTTTCTATTGTTGATGTTAAAACGGTTATCAGAAAGTCTGAAAGAAGAATTTTAGAGTTAAACAGGCAGATCAGAATTGCGCCGACGAAGTCTAAAAAATTGAATTCATTAAATCAAAAATATGTAAACCTTAGAGACGATTATGAGTTACGCTTGAAAGAGGCTGACAGGGGCCTATATTTAATTAAGAAAAAGATAAAAATATTGGAAAAACAGAAAACTGATAAAGAAAATAAAGACTATGAGATTACTAAAGATATTGACTACATCGCCAATATAGGGTTATTGCTTGACCCTACAGAGACACTTAATCTTTTACCAGGTCAACATAAAAAAGATTATTGGTTTTATATGCCAAATCGTTTGATGCAGGTAGCGACGATATTATTTTTATTGTTATCCACGATTATAAATGTATTTCAAACAAGCGACCTTCATATAAAAGAGAATACTATACCTGATAAGATTCAAAATTTTTCAGTGGTCACTTCAGAAAAAAAAGTTTATGAGGATCTGTTGAATGATATCAACATCTTAGACCATTTTAGATATAAAATGAATGTTGATGAGACAAATTCAAAAAATATTATATCATTATTAAAATACGTGAGTCACACCGTACCAAAAGAGTTCAAGGTTACTGAGCTCAGGGTAAACGAACCTAAATATA
>ERZ651768.2710-NODE-2710-length-12119-cov-3.106461_pt1 | contig 12119 bp, 10 predicted proteins | sample MGYA00514754_ERZ651768 | MGnify/ENA metagenome assembly ERZ651768 | reverse complement strand
CATCGTCAGCCCATGTTGGATGGCCAAGAAGGTCGCACAGCCTTCGGAAAATTCGATCGTTGGCACCACCGAGCGTAATGTACCCGTCTAGGCAACGGACCGCCTGGTATGGGGCACTCATCCGATGAGCCGAACCGAGCGGGCCCGGCACCCCCCCGCCAGAAAAATATTCTGTCGCTTCCCATACCGAGAGTGCGACACCGGCTTCAACAAGCGAAGTGTCGATATATTGGCCGCGCCCAGTCCTCACGGCGCGGTGGTACAGAGCCGCTAAGATTCCCGACGTTGCAAAGAGCGCTGCACCAAGATCGGTAATGGGCACACCAGCCTTAACCGGAATTCTCCCTGGTTCACCTGTAACCGAAATGATGCCGGAAACTCCCTGTGCCACGAGGTCAAATCCCCCTCGGTTAGCCTTTGGACCGGTCTGCCCGTACCCGGAAATCGAGGCATAGATGAGACCAGGATTCTGGTCCGCAAGCCGAGGGTAATCCAGACCAAGCCGGGCCATCACACCGGGGCGAAAATTCTCAACCAGAACGTCGGCTGACATCGCCAGACGTTCAAAAATACCCCGCCCCTCGGTTGATTTCAGGTCAATAACCACTCCCCGCTTCCCTCGGTTGACTGCATTGAAGCTAGGGCTGTCGGTGGCGTTTGCTCCAGCCATCCGCCGGGAGGAGTCGCCCTCGGGTGGTTCGACCTTGATCACATCGGCACCCATGTCGCACAGTAGCATCGCGCAGTACGGCCCGGCCATCACCTGGGTGACGTCGAGGACGCGGATATCGGCAAGAACACCGTTACTGGCCATCGTCAATACTCTAACCGCAGGAGCCACTCATCGTGTCTACTTCCCACACAATCTTCGAAATAGTCGGTCCAATCGCCACCTTGACCTTTAATCGTCCGGATGTGCGAAACGCCATGACTTGGAGCATGTATCAAGCCTTGATCGACGCGTGTGACGCTGTTGACACCACTAAAGGTATTCGCACGCTCGTATTAAAAGGCGCCGGCGGCCAAGCTTTCGTAGCTGGTACCGACATCGGCCAGTTCCGGGAGTTCGAATCGCCTCGTGACGGTGTTAACTACGAACGCCGGCTTGACGAGGTGATGGACCGTCTCGAACGAGTCACAAAGCCAACCATTGCTCAAATCGAAGGCGCGGCCACTGGCGGCGGCTGCGCGATCGCGTTGGCGTGCGACTTACGCTACTGCACGCCTGAATCGAGATTCGGGATACCAATTGCCAAAACACTTGGTAATTGTTTGTCCGTTGCCAACCACGCCCGCTTACTCGATCTGATCGGACCAGCGAGAGTAAAGGAGATGATCTTCACGGGGCGGCTGATCAACGCGACCGAGGCTGCCGCGCTGGGTTTTGTCAACCGGGTGGTTGAGGCGCACCACCTGGCACAATCGGTGCGTGAAATTGCCGCAGCCATTGCGGAAAACGCACCTCTTACCATCATGGCTACAAAGGAGATCACACGTAGGATTCAAGCTAGCCGTCGACCCGACCCGGCCGATGGACGCGAATTGATCGAACTCTGTTACGCAAGTGACGATTTTGCCGAAGGCATCGAGTCGTTCTTAGCAAAACGGCCACCGAAGTGGACTGGGCAATAGCCCTCTATTCTTAGGCTTGCCGCGCCGGCTGTTCTTAAACTCCACAGAAGACTGTGACGATTCAGGGAGCTTTACTGAATGCCAATCTCCAGAACGGTGAAGAGCAGATAACAGTAAGCTGCACCAACAATCGTCATCGACAAACCCCAAGCCATTAACTTATTAAATAAGGCGCGTGGGTCTTCGGTCTTTGGCGCGGCGGCCATGCAGAGAGCACCCAAAGTTGAAAGTGCCGACACATCGACAAGATGGCCACCGACATTCATCGCTGACGCGATTGCGATCGGCTCGACTCCACCCAGTGCGTTGGCAAGCCCCGGCACCGTCGGTAACATCGCCGGTAAGACGACACCGGAAGTGCTACTGTAAATTGAAATGAAGCCCGTCGAGAAGGCAATGACCGCCGTTACTGAATCCGGCGTCGACATGCCAGCCAGTAGTTGGGTGAAGAGGGCGAGGCCACCAGTCTCGTCGAGCAATGAGATCAGTACGGTCACACCGCACACCATCATGATGACACGCCACGGCATCAGATTCACTGCTTTCAATTCATCGCCTACCTTGAGCAGCGATAGCAGAATGGCTCCCGTAAAAGCACCCATCCCGATGTTTATTCCAAAAAAGATGACGCCGACAATAAGGGCGAAGATTACACCCATCGTCACATAGTGGCTCCGGTCAAAGCTCCAGTCAGTGGCCTTCTCGGTGCCAGGATTACCCGGAACCTCAATCTCGCCGGTGTGGCGCTTCCTCATCAACTTCATACCACCCAATAGGAAATACGCGCCGAAGGCAATCACCGTATGCGCCACCATGTTGTTGAGGTAGTTATGCCACTCGAACCCGACAAGCCCAACGTCGGCCATGATGCCATTGACGATGATACCGGTAGGCGCGATAGGCGATAGCGAACCGGCGTTGGCACCATTTCCGACCATTATCGCGACCAAAAACGCGGGTATGCCGACTTGACCCGCCACCGCCATCGCCATGGGCGCAATGATTGCGGTCGCGGCAATGTTGCCGGGTCCGATTGAGGCAAGCACGAAGGCCAACGCGAAGAACATCATCGGTATGACACCCGCGTTGCCGCGGCAGTACAGCACGGCCCGACGCGCGATCCGGTCGAGGGTGCCGTTTGCCTGAGCCTGTGAAAACAACAAGGTCACACCAGCCAGCGTCAGAAACAGGCGAGTTGGGAAACCCGCCATGACCTGATTTGCGTCGATGCCGGCGTAAAGACCGACTAACCAGGCCAGACCAATGGCCAGAAAACCCACGTGTAGCCGGATCGTGCAGCTAACAACGATAGTGACTAATAGGGCAAGTAACGAAATGGTAGCGACGTCCATCAAAGAGATCCTTAAAGCCTCAAGGAAAAAGCGCGACGAGTATATCAAGGTGCTGGTATTCAGCGGATTTGCCCCGCGAGTTGACATGTCCTGGTCTGAGGATCCGAGGTGTCGGGTTTATAGATCCTTACGAGCAAGTCGAAGTACAGTGGTCACATGCCGAAGGTGACACGCCATACCGTGCATCCGATTGCGGAGCGTCTTGCTCAGGAGCTCGACGGCGACGTTCGCTTCGATCCGATGACCCGCGAGTTGTTTTCCACCGACGCGAGCAGTTACCGAATCGTTCCGATCGGTGTTGTGTTTCCGAAACACTTCGAGGATGTCCAGCGCATCGTCGACCTGACGGCAGGTGATCAGATCGCGCTCCTGCCTAGGGGGGGTGGTACCAGCCTGGGCGGTCAAACGGTCGGCGAGGCAGTGGTAATCGACTTTTCCAAGTACATGCACCAAGTACTTGAAATCAACTTGGAGGAAGCTTGGGCACGAATCCAGCCCGGTGTCGTACTCGACAACTTCAATAGCCTCCTGCAACCTGCCGGCTTCATGTTCGGCCCTGAAGTGTCGCCATCTTCGCAGGCCACACTGGGTGGCATGGTGGGTAATAACTCATGCGGCTCGCGGTCGATCCAATACGGCAAAATGGTGGATCACGTCGTCGAACTCCGAGGTGTTCTCGCAAGCGGTTCGGTGTTCAATTTTGGGTGTTTATCGCAGGCTGAACTTGCGACCACGCTGCAGAAAGACACTGAGACTGCCCGGATCATCCGCGCCGTGAATGACCTGGCAATCACCCATCGTAACGAAATCGATCAGCGTTTTCCAAAGATCCAGCGTCGCGTCGCCGGCTACAACCTAGATGAGCTTGGGCTCCGGAACGGGTTCAATCTGGCCGGATTGCTCGTTGGGTCAGAAGGCACGCTCGCCATCAACACCGAAGCACGCGTGCAACTCGTCCGAAAGCCTAAACATGCTGTGCTTGGCGTGTGCCATTTCAAAACATTCTCGGATTCAATGCACGCTTCGGCGTCCATTGTCACATTGGAGCCCCACGCCATTGAACTCAGTGACAAGTTCTTGATCGACTTGGCACGCGAGTCACCACTCCATCGAGACAAGCTTCACTTTGTCCACGGTAACCCCGAAGCACTGTTAATTGTTGAATTCGCTGGCGAGGAACTCGGCCAACTGAATAAGAAACTTGACACTCTCTCTGTTCTGATGCGTGACCTCGGATTCGGCGACAACGTCGTTAGGGTGACTGAACCTGTACGGTGCGCGGAAGTGTGGGCGGTGCGTAAGGCTGGACTCGGGCTCTTAGGTAGCGTAAGGGGAGGCGCGAAGCCAGTCGCCTTCGTGGAAGACACCGCGGTCGCACCCGAGCAATTACCGGAGTTCACGGCCGCGTTTAGAGAAGTGCTCAATAGGTACGGCGTGCGGGCGGCTTTCTATGGCCATGCTTCAGTCGGTTGCCTTCACGTTCGGCCAATGCTCGATTTACGAAAGGCAGAGGACGTCGGAAAATACCGCGCGATCGCTGAAGAAGTTACTGAACTAACCATGAAGTTCGGTGGCACACACTCTGGCGAACACGGGGAGGGACTCGCACGATCTGAGTTCAACCCAAAGGTATTCGGCGAGACACTCTATGCGGCGTTCCGGGAAGTGAAAGCGGCGTTCGACCCACATGGCCGGATGAACCCAGGCAAGAAGGTTGATGCACCGCCGATGGACAAAAATCTTCGATACGGCGCCGCTTACACAACTACTTTCCCAGTGCCTATTCTTGACTATGCCGAATTCGGAGGGATGGACTCGGCCATTGAAATGTGCAACGGAAACGCTCGGTGTCGGAAATCGGAAGTGGGAACAATGTGTCCTTCCTACATGGTGACACTCGATGAAATGCATTCAACGCGCGGCCGTGCCAACGCACTCCGAGCAGCGATCTCTGGGGGATTACCAACCGAAAGCCTGTACTCAGACGAGATGCACGAGGTGATGGAGCTCTGCATCGGGTGCAAGGCCTGTAAGCTCGAATGCCCGTCGCAGGTCGACATGGCTAAGCACAAGTACGAGTTCCAAGTGCAATATCACGCTAGGACTGGTGTGCCGCTACGTACGTTAGCGCTGGGTCATGCCCATACCGTAGCGGCGATCGGGTCGGCCCTTGCACCGTTGTCAAATCTTGGTCAGTGGGGTCCACTGCGATGGTTGACCAACACCGTTCTCGGTCTGGACAACCGCCGGTCGCTTCCTCATTTCCGGCGCGACACGTTCTGGCGCTGGTGGCAGCAGCAATCCCCAACAACCCAAGTGCATTCACCTAAAACTGTCGTTCTTCTGGCTGACACCTTCACGAATTACTACGAGCCTGCAGTGGCGATTGACGCGGTACGAGTACTTGAGGCAGCAGGCTACACCGTCGTTGTGCCTAAACCCACGTGCTGCGGTCGACCACAGATCTCGAAAGGACTGCACGCACCCGCGATCGATGCCGCGCGCGCCACTATCACGCAATTACTGCCTTATCTCGACTGCGGCGTCCCGATTCTCGGCCTTGAACCCTCCTGCCTACTCACTTTCCGCGACGAATACCCAAGTTTGTTGCAATCGGAAGAATCGAAGACACTCGCAGCTGGGTCTTGGCTAGTGGAGGAGTTTCTCGCAAATGAAGCGGCGGCAGGGCAACTGACGCTCAACCTGCGTTCGAGAGACTCAGAGGTCCTTCTGCATGGCCATTGTCATCAGAAGGCGATTGCAACAACGCGCGCAACTCATGCCGCACTTGACTTGATTCCCGGCCTCACGGTATCTGAGATCGATTCAGGGTGCTGCGGCATGGCCGGTTCGTTCGGTTATGAAGTCGGTCATTACGACCTGTCGGCGGCTATGGCCGAGCGTGTCCTCGCTCCGCGCATCAGAGCAGCTCCACAAGACACCGCCATCGTCGCCAATGGAACGTCCTGCCGCCACCAGATCGCCGACCTGACAGGTCGGACCGCCTTACACGTGGTACAAGTTCTTGCCCGAGCTCTCAACACGAGCGGCTGATCAGGCATGATACGATCTTCAGCAGATAGAGTTCTTTAACGTGGCTGGTATCACCTATTCACTCGTCGCACCACACACGCCCAGGATGGGCGTCGAGGACAAAGCTCCAGACTTCGTCCGCGCGCTCATTAATAGTCAAAAGGAAATGGGCGACGTGGTCCGCGCGACAAAACCCGATGTTCTCATTATCAACTCAGCGCACTGGGTATGCACGTTTAACTGGCACGTTACGTGTCAGGCCGAACATGTTGGACACTGTGTTGCCGATGAAGCTCCCGAGCTGATCGACGGTGTGCCGTATCGCTGGCGAGGTGACGCTGAAATGGGCCGCGCGATTTTGAGCGAGTTTGAGGCAGATGGCATTCCAGGCGCTCCCAATGAAAGCAAGCATTTCCAGTGGGACTATGGATCGTGGGTGCCAGCAAAATATCTCGACCCGGACGCTAAACTCGCAGTCGTCCTGATCGGGACTGTTCCCAGTTCGGACATTGACGAGTGCCTGAAGGCTGGGACAGCCATCCGGCGGGCCGCTGAAGGGCTCGGGCGGCGGGCAATCTTCGCCGCCAGTTGCGCGTTTTCACACGAGCTTGTGCGGGGACCTACTGAGTGGCCGACCCACGATCGGCAACAGCTCGACCATGAGTTTATCCAGATGCTTACGTCGGGGCGGATCGCAGAAGCAAAGAGCTGGTTCAAAGAGTACAACGATGCGGTTGTCGGTGAGATGGGCGGCCGCAACCTTGCAACATTCCTCGGTTGCCTTGATGAAACCTCGGCGCGCCCCTACACCGGGAAGCAGTACGGTCCCTATACACAGTCGTCAGGTAGTGGTAACGCCAACATTGCACTCTGGCAGACGTAGTTACTAACTGCCGGTCGTCCAATTCTCAGTTCTCTGGTCTCGAGGGGGCGCGACGACCACTAGGGAGCGCAACTTCTTCGGAAAGGAACGCCATGAGTGTGCAAGAAGATTACGAAAAGGTTTATACCGAGCTAATTGGGTTTGTCCCGCCACGGATTCAACAACGTATTCGCCTTGGTCTTGAGGTCGATCCTGAGTTACTACGTCAGACTGAGCAGATCCGTCAGACTGCGATGTACCCGAAATGTTTCGACGTAAAGACAGCTCAGTTGATTCTAGTGGGCATCCTGCTAGCGCACTTGGCTCCGGCGGCTGAGTTCCACGCGCGCGCGGCCAAACGTGCTGGGGCAACCAAGGAAGAGCTGCACGCCGTGGCTGGGCTGACATTTCTATTTCGTGGTCTGCCGGCGTTCAATCTGGCGTCTGAGATCATCAATAAAATCTTCGACGAAGAGGTTGCATAGGAGCGCATTAGGCCCATGAAGCATTTGGTCCAGGCACTCACAGTCGAATGGGCGCACTGTGACGCTGCCGGCATCGTGTTTTATCCTCACTTCTATACCTGGTTCGACCAGGCCACCGAACGGCTCTTTGCAGCCAACGAGGTGACCTACGCCGCGCTGCGTAAGCGCGGTATTCTTGGGATGCCGTTACTCGAAACCGGCGCACGCTACGAAAACCCGTGTCAACTCGGCGAACCACTCACAATGGACACGTGGGTCGAGGAATGGCAGCGGAAGACACTGTTAGTCAAGCACCGCGTCACCCACGCTGATGGGCGGTTAGCGGTAGAGGGTTTCGAACTCCGAGCCTGGGTTGTCGACGCGCCTGATTCAGCGCGCGGGATGCGGGCTACTCCGATTCCCTCCGATATTATTGCTCTCTTCGACGATTAAGCCAGAAAGCTAGTTATACTGGTCTCTTGCGCGCTTCATGAAGAGAAGAATACGAGGGTAAATGTGATGACGCAGGCCAACCACAAGTCCGGTCCATTTGATCAGCGAGATCGCTACGAAGCACTAATGGACGTCGTCCGGACACGGATGACGAACCGGGCGTTCGCGGCTCACGACATCCCGACCGAACATTTCGAACTGATTCTCGAGGCCGCGAGGCATGGGCCTTCCGGTGCCAACTGCCAACCGTGGCACTACATCGTAGTCCGTGATCCCGCTAAAAAAACTGCGATCGGAGACCTTTTCGTTGAAGAGCAGCAGACGCGCGCCAAACTGAAGATGGGTTTCCCGACACCCAACTATACCGGGATGCGGACTGCGCCTGGGTTCATCGTGATTGCTGCGGACTTTCGTTTCATTCAGGCGTTTCCGGTTCTCTCCGACGACTCACCTCAGGCACAGATGTATAAAGAGAACGCCGAACGCATTTTGCTTCAAAGTGTCGCCGCCTCGACGATGTCGGCACACCTCGCTGCCGCCTCGCTTGGCTATGCCGTCTGGTGGGTCACAGCGATCGGACAAGCGCGCATTCAAGAAGTTGTGAAACCGATGCTTGGCGTGCCAAAAGCGCTATCGCTCGTTGACATCATGTGTTTCGGCCCACCACTCAAGCCATCTTACAAGCGCTGGAAGAAACGACTAAACCAGATTATGAACTGGGACCGCTTCGACCCTGCCAACGCTATGTCCGACGAGCAGATCAAGCTTTGGATTAAGAATACCCGACACAAAGTTATGTACAAGGACGAGTCAAAGATCGACTAACGGGTAAGTTGGTAATGCCGCAACAGTTTTATTCAACGGGTGCGGCTACGCCCGTAGGAATACCGAGCGTCGACACGCGAGTCGTCGGAACAGCCGCAGTGCTATTTGCGACCGGCATGGTCTACCTCACACGGACCGTGCACATACAACAGGCTATGCTGTTTCTGGTCGGCGGTGTCATCGGCTTACTTCTTTATCACGCCTCGTTTGGGTTCACATCGTCATGGCGGGTGTTTATCGCCGATCGTCGCGGCACCGGTTTGCGAGCACAGATGCTCATGCTGGCCGCGGCCTGTCTCCTGTTCTTCCCAGTTCTGGCATCGGGTACACCAATTTTCACTGATTCGGTCCGTGGGAATGTCGACCCACTGGGTTTGTCAGTTGCAGCCGGCGCTTTTCTGTTTGGTGTCGGCATGCAACTCGGTGGCGGTTGAGCGTCTGGCACCCTCTTTGCCGCCGGTGGCGGTAACACACGCACAGTCATCACACTTGGGGCCTTCATCGTTGGCTCAACCTTTGGTGCAGTGCACGAACATTGGTGGAAGGCGCTGCCCGATCTCCCAGCGGTGTCGCTGCTCACAAACTTCGGTCTGATCGGTGGACTCGCAATGAGTTTCGCGATGTTCGGAGTCGTGGTAGCCATCACGCTGATTGCAGAACGTCAGCGGCATGGACAGATCAGGTGGTCCGAAAAAGAAGAAGAGCCGCGACGGCACGGGGTTGCTCGTGTCCTGGGGGGGCCTTGGCCGCTTGTCGTTGGCGCTATCGGTTTAGCACTCGCCAACTTTGCTACGCTGGCCCTAGCTGGACGACCCTGGGGGGTAACCTCGGGGTTCGCGCTCTGGGGATCAAAAATGGCCGGGGTGATTGGATTTGACCCGGCGTCCTGGCCCTACTGGTCGTCACCCTCCAGAGCCGTGGCACTCGAAAACAGTTTGGTCACCGACATCACAACGGTCATGAACCTCGGGATCATCCTTGGCGCGATGGCAGCGGCCGGGTGCGCCGGACGCTTCGGTTCGGTGTGGCATATTCCGCGGCGGTCACTTGTCGCAGCTATTTTGGGGGGCTTACTGCTAGGTTATGGTGCCCGACAGGCCTACGGGTGCAATATCGGCGCGTACTTTAGCGGAATTGCCTCAGGTAGCCTCCATGGCTGGCTCTGGCTCGTGGCAGCATTCTGCGGAGGCATCCTCGGCACGTGGCTGCGGCCAATGTTTGGTCTCAGCGTCGAGCGAACCGAAGGAAGCTGCTGAACAATCGTTTTCGTCTTGTGTGTTGAGCTCGCTAGGACGACCGCTTGTCGACAACCCGATGCGCCTTCGCGTGGGTATCGCATGGGGAGAGCGTGCCCGGGGGAAGAAGCTCAAGTCTTGACCTGACGCGCACAGCGGCGGACAGCCCTTGGCGAAGTCGCTGCTCCAACTCTGCCTTAGCGTCTTCCTCGATGCCCGGCCTCATCTCAGCGCGGATGGTCAGGGTCGGCAATGTCCCGCTGCCCCCGATGACGATCTCGTACTCGTGCCCCAACTCGTCGAAACTGCGCACGACACCCTCGATCGCGGACGGATACAGATTTGCACCGCGAAACCAAATCATGTCATCGACGCGACCCTCAATCGCATCACGCAAACGAGCACCCGTGAATCCGCACGCACAGGCACCATCAGTGGCCAACCTCGCAATGTCCCGCGTTCGATACCGCAGCAGCGGCTGCGTGTCGCCGACCAGATTCGTGTACACAATCTCACCGGGCTCGCCAACAGCGACAGGTTCACCCGAATCAGGGTCGACGATTTCGGTGATCACCAGATCGCTGGCAATGTGCAGTGCAGTGGAGTGCCGACAACCTCCACCGAGAGGGAAAATTTCGGTCATGCCGTAGCCGTCATTGACGAACGTGCCCCAGCCGTCCATTAGGCGTTTGCGGGTCGCGGGCACCGCTGCACCCGGCTCGCCGACCGACAGGACGACCTTGATTCCTAGCCCGGGCAGGTTTATGCCGATTTCCTGAGCAAGATCAATCAAATACAAGAGATACGAAGCTGTTCCGTTCACACTCGTCGGACGGATTTCTTCCATTAGCCGAAGCTTTGTCTTTGAATCAAGTAAGCCAGCCAGCACAACCATCGCACCAGCACGCGCGGCACCTTCGGCCCCCGCCGTTGGACCCATTAGACCATCCACCGGTCCCAGGGTCATCGTGATGTCACCAGGTCCCACACGTGGGTTCCGTTGAAACCTGTCGAGCACGTAACCCCAGTCGCGGCCTGAAAAGACCCGTCGCAGCGGACGACCTGTCGTGCCAGACGTCGTCATGAATTTCGTCAGCCGTGTACGATCGGCGCCAACGTACGACCCGAACGGTGGATGCTCGGCCTGATCCGCTTGTAGTTCTTCCTTGGTGCAGAACGGCAAACTTGCAAGATCTTCGAGACCACTGATATCACCCGGGACAACACCGGCCTGATCGAATTTTCGCCGCCAGAATGGCGTCGCCTCGTACACGTACGTAACCATCTGCCGCAACCGCTCAGCTTGAAGCGCGCGAAGCTGAGCCGGCGTCAAGCGTTCTAGGCCGGGGTCTAGCACCGTATAGTCGGGTAGCATCACCATCACTGAATTACCTTGAAGCAAACAACGTGCAGCGTTCCGGATTAATGGTCAGCCAAACTCGCTCGCTGACGCCTACAGAACTAGCCGACGACACCCGTACTCGAATCGTTGTGCCCGCCACCCGGACATGGCATTCGCTATAACTCCCTTGGAAGTTCACGCGCTCAACGATACCGACAAGAACGTTTTTGTCAGGACCGGGAGGCGTTCTTGAGCATGCGACATCTTCTGGCTTGATAACCACATCGTAACGCACACCAGGAACGCTGTCGTTCAACAAGGGCAGTCGCAGGCGACCGCCATCATTATCAAGCACAATAACGCTGGTGTCTTCCGTCTCGGTCAATCTGCCGCTCAAGAGGTTGGCTCGGCCAAGGAAACTTGCCACGAAGCTCGTCTGCGGACGTTCGTAGAGTTCTTCGGGTGTGCCGATCTGGACGATCGCACCGTCGCGCATCACCGCGATCCGGTCGGCAAGCGCCAGCGCTTCGGTCTGGTCGTGCGTAACGTACAGAGTGGTAATTGCTACCCGCTCCACTAGATCCGACAACTCGTGTTGCATTTGTTGGCGCAACATGGTGTCCAAGTTCGACAGCGGCTCGTCAAGGAGGAGAAGGCGTGGCTTCGAAAGCAGTGCACGGGCGATAGCTAGTTGTTGTTGCTCACCACCTGAAAGCGTGCCGGCAGAGGACCGGTAATAGGTCCCTAGTATTGGGAAGTGGGCTATGACTTGTTCCAGGCTGCGCTCAATCTCCGCTCCCCCGTCCCTCCGCGGAGTACAGCCGAGTCGAAGGTTCTCGCCGACGGAAAGTGTTCCGAGAACCTGACGCCCCTCAGGGACCAGCGCAATGCCCCGACGAACAACTCTTTCGGGCGTTTCAC
>ERZ651768.2709-NODE-2709-length-12121-cov-4.422949_pt1 | contig 12121 bp, 13 predicted proteins | sample MGYA00514754_ERZ651768 | MGnify/ENA metagenome assembly ERZ651768 | reverse complement strand
ATTTTGGAAGACTGCATTGTAAGTGAAATCATCGACGATTGAATTGGGGATAGAATTGAATTGTGCTCCAAGCCATAGAAATGATAACACAAATATTGATGCGACAAACCCTGAGAATACGACCAAGTTGGCTTTTTTTTGGCCATAAATTTCTGATATTAAATCTGTAACTAAGAAAGTTAAAGGGTAAGGTAGTATGCCAGCAGATACAATGAAAACTTTAAAACCTAAATTGACAGTTACAAACTTATTTGCTATTAGATTACAAGTAACCAGAGATGCTATAAAAATCCCTAACAAAATTATATAAAATCGATCCTTGAAATTCATTATTCTTCAGGTCCGTAATAATCTGTTTTAATTGTAGGAGTTTCAATTAAACGAATGCGATGTAACTTAGCCCTCTCGAGTTTTGGTGAAATCTTCTCCCAAATAAAAACAACAAGATTTTCAGATGAAGGCTGCTTATCTACAAACCAGGAAATATCCTTCTCAATTTGGGAATGATCCAGAACATCGATAACATTTTCCTGTACCATTTTTTTTAAATGACTCAAATCAACAACAAATCCTGTTTCCGGATTCACATCACCCTTTACTGTCACTTCAAGGATATAATTATGACCGTGAACTTTAGCATCTTCCTTGAAGATCTTAACGTTTTTCTCTTTGCTCCAATTTGCATGCCCATACTGATGAGCAGCACAAAAATTGAAGGTTTTAGTTAAAAATTGCATACTTTATATTTGTATAATACAAACATATTATTTTACGGAAATTACATCGGAAAATAAAGGGTACAAATGTGTATTTATTCAAATATTTACCGAAGGGCAGAAAGTTGCTAAAACACATTCTATGCATTTAGGTCTTCTGGCAATGCACACTTTTCTACCATGGTCAATAATCATGTGAGTGAGTTTCACCCAATCTTTTTTATTAAAAATACTCATCAATTCAACCTCAATTTTATTTGCATCCTTTTCTTTTGTAAACCCCAATAAGTTCATGATCCGAATCATGTGAGTGTCAATAACCATCGACGGAATTCCATGGATTTCTCCCAAAACGCAATTTGCTGTTTTGCGTCCAACACCGGGGAGCTTGATCAATTCTTCCATTGTATCCGGGACTTTTCCATTGAACTCTTCCACGATCATTAAACTGGATCCCTGAATACTCTTTGCCTTTTGGTTATGATATCCGCAGGATTGAATATCAATCGATAATACATTCACATCACAAAATGCAAAGTCCTCCGGTTTTATATACTTTTTAAAAAGATCTATAGTCACAATGTTCACCCGGTGATCAGTACATTGTGCAGATAAAATTGTAGCAACCAATAATTCATGAGCGCTTTTATAATTAAGAGAACATCTTGAATACGGGTATGTCTGATATAATATTTTCGTTATTTTATATGCACGTTCAAGTTTTCCGGCTTTGGACTCTCTCATTAATTATTGATAAATGTTTCTATGTTTTTAATCAAGGATGATTTGGATAAAATCATCTTACATCCCGCTTTTTTGAATACAGTATGTTGATCTTTTAAAACCTGTTTCATAAATCCAATTATCCGTGCATTTTTATTTTCACTGGCAAGTTTTCTAATAAAGTTTTCATTACCAATGTCTCTATCATCTAAATCCACAATCAACAATTGAGTTTTATCCATAATATCTGATGAAGTTTCACAAAATGTAAATCTTAATTCAAATTCACTTAGTTTTTCAGAGATTTTAGTTCCAAATTCAAAATCCTTGATAAATAATCCAACATTCATTTCAAATCAATTCCGGAATTAAATTATAATTGAAAACAGTTGTATTCTTGGTAATTTCATATTCTTCCTGTATAATTTTCAACTTTTGTTTTAGACTGTCCACATCAATATCTCTCTGAACTCCACTGTAATCATTGAATTTTTCCAGACATTTTCTCATTAGGCTTTTAGCACCTTTCAAATTTCCGTTTTCTAAATGAACAAAACTAACAGATAATTGAATCAGACCCTGAATGAAGCGTTTGTCTTCTAAATAAAAATCTGACCACAAATCTTCCCAAAACTCATGAGCAACATAAAAGTGTCCATTGTGATATGCTTCCAATCCCTTTAAAAATAACTCCTCTTTTTTTTGAACTTCATTCACTGATGTTCACCGTTTCTTTCAAGCAATAATGCTTACCGTCAAACTGGACGGTTGCTGCCTGATGCACAGGATCATGCTCAAAAAAAATAATCCATTCTTCATTTACAATTCTCGGTAGGATTTCACTTTTCTCCTGAACGGTTTGAACGGGATGAATATCATAAGCCATGACCCAAGGCAGTGGAATGTGAGCTGCCATTGGAATTAAATCAGCCATATATATCAATTTTCTTGCTGAATCTTCTATAATAGGATGCATTAATCCCGTTGTATGACCATATGTCAATTCCTGTGTAATCCCAGGCAGGAACGGTTCCCTGCCATCCACAAAATGTATCATTCCATTTTCAAGCAAAACGGTCCAATCATCAGCCATAAAACTCCCCTGGTCTTTTTCACTGGGAGAATTTGCCAATTCCCAATTTTCATTTTGTATCCAATACTTAGAATTTGGAAAAACAGGTTCCAGTTTACCGTCTACACGTTTTGTATTCCCTCCCACATGGTCAAAATGCAGATGAGTGCAATACACATCGGTAATGTCTTCCGGTGTAAAACCATAATTAGCCAAAGACCTCTCCAGATTCATATTGTTCAATTCAATACGATAGATATCCTTGAATTTTTCCTGCCATTTTGTACCGTTGCCAGTGTCCACAATAATTTTATGATCATCGCTGACTAATAATAGGGAACGTGTTACCATTGAAATCCGATTATACTGATCAGCAGGGGCTTTTTTTTCCCACAGTGGTTTAGGAATGATCCCAAACATAGCACCGCCGTCTAACGCAAATTCGCTGGTTTCTATGCTGTAAAGTTGATATTGTCCTATTTTCAAAATTTCTTTAAATATTTTTTAATCTTTGTTCAATTAATCCTAATGTGTTTTCGGGAGCATCCTTGCAAATCATCCTTAATGAATCCAGAAAGACTAATTTTTTCCCCTTTGTAAAGATGTTTTCAGTTTTATTTATTATGGATTCTGCAATATTTACGAAATAATTTCCTCCGGAATTCCGAAATGAAACTAATTTTTCAGGATGTAAAACCTTTAATTTTTGGCTTGTTGGATTCCATTGTTTTGAGGCTATCCAATTACAAACTGATTTTTTAAAACTTCCTGTACGAACATAATTCGAATGATATAATCTATAAGCTGAGTTGAATTGATTTGAAATTATTTTGCTTTTTGATTTTAAAGTATTTACAAAATATTTTTCAATATTAATTGTAGTGTCCTGTTGATAAGGTGCGAAATTAACAGACCTTATCTGTTTTAAAAAACATATAATAAATTTCCAGCTTTCCTCTTTGGTAAAGTGTCTAAATGCAAAGGCTCTTAAAAGATGGTAGGAAAAAATACCATACCTGGTAAAGTCATGTAAAGATATGTTGACCAAGCTTTCCAATATTGCTTGAGGGCTGTCAGCTAAAATGAATAATTTTGCTGCTTCTTCCTCAGCTTGTTTTAATTTCCTCTGTAAAATTGAGTCTTCCAGATCCATTATAAAGACACTTGTTGTCACACCCTTCGATTTGATTTTATTTAACCTATTCTCATCATTCTTTCTCAAAGATTTACCCATAAAATAGTCTTTGCCAAATTTCATTAAAATTCTACTTGGATTCTCCCTAACATCACCTAAAATATTTTTTAGAGAATTGATTACGACGATAGGGTGATTTTGAGGATGTCCGATATGATGAACAGTTGCTGCCTTAAGCAGGAGAGATTGCAGGAACTCAATGATTCCATCAGTTTTTGGATGATTTTCTGAGAAAGAAGGACTCATAATCATCTAATTTTGGAATTTATTAAAAATTGTTGTACCAGATAATTGTATATGATTGATTTGAAATAAATGAAATATATTCTATTTCAAATAGATCATTTTACGGCTCATTACAACAGGTGCATAAGGCTCCAATATTGCAAGAAGAGTTACAAAATAAACACCACTGGAATGACTATTTCCCTGCCATACATAACTGTATTGTCCTGGTATCAAATTTTCGTTATCCAAGTAAATTGACTCAACATGACCGGCTGCATTTAAAACATACAGACTGACGATTGACTGCTTTAACAAATCAAACTTAATGGATGTTTCAAGATTGAATGGATTAGGGTAGTTTTGATAGAGTGCAAACAATTCCGGGATTATTCTGCTTCCATTATCTTTTTTTTGTGTATGATTTTTCAATCCTATGGTAGATACAGAAGTTTGTTCCCAAATTAAATTATCAGGATTCCTTGCCCAAATGGTCTTTGAAAGTGTGGTCATTGGAAAACTTTCCTTTTTTTGCTGAAAAATTGATGACTCAAGGCCAGTATCCAGATGAATCCAAATTATTCCGTTTTCCTTTATGGGAATATAAAACTGGCTATCAACAATGGTAGGCTCGAAAGATAATGGAGGTGTATACGTCCAGGTTTCTGTTGAATTAACTATTATTCTAACCGGATCAATTACTTTAGTTTCATGAAATAATTCAATGGACAAAGATTGAGATTGGGGATCAAACATTAATTCATTCAGTCGGATCGGTTCATCGACTTCCGGAATGATGAACGTATTTTCAAGACTAGAGTTTATAATGAATTCATTTCTTAAAGAGATTGCAATTATTTCTGATTGTGAATGATCTATCATTAATTTCTGTACGGGAATTCCATCTATAGCCATACTGCATTCATACCAATTCTCAGGAATTATGACTGACAATATGCTCCCGGGAATTATGTCATCGGGAAATGGGACTGTTATGGAATTCCCATCAGAATTAATGGTGATTTCCATCTCAAAAAGGTGTTCCGGATTGAGTACTGTTAAATCAATCCAATGACGATCATCATCAATTCTAATCCACGAGACCCTCACAGGATGTTGTTCTTTTAACAATGCCAATTCATCCTTGAAAGATGAAAACAAAACATTTATTCGGTCCTCAATAAGATACATACCTTTTTCTACTTTTTGATCCCATTCCTGAGGGGTCATGGAAAATATATTTTTGAAATAAGGGTTTAACATCTCTAATTCATGAGTAACCTGTTCCGAAATATTTTTCCAGAATTTATTCTCTAAAATTGGTTCCATCTTAAAAATATCACCTACAGGTAAATTTTCGAGCCATGGAAATTTACTCTGGGAACCTAATGTAAATAACGATGAAAGTCTTTTAATATTGAACCCTATTGGAAATATTTTGGATCTTGTGATTTGCCTTCCAACCAATGCGGTTATGAGTTCCTCGCAATTTTTTATGTTTTCATGTTTGAATTGATTTAAAATCATTTTTTGATTATTATTCATTTTCAACGGCCTACCGAATGGAGGAGTATCTAATTCACTGGACCATGAATGACCATCGTTTTCATGATAGACAAGTTTATAAAAATAACGGTTTTTTGGCGAAACATCTGTATCCAAATAGCGATTTGGAGTAACAGGGAATTTTATTAGAAAGTGGAAAGAGTCTCTCAAAGATTGAGTCCTTAATAAAATAAGAGAATCAATCTCAGGTGGGTCAGAAAAACTCCACAATATTAAATTTGATTCTATACCGGGGTAAACCGCACCATGAATTTTATTCTGGTTTTGGAAAGACTGTGCATGTTCTTGGCAAATGAACAAAATCAGTAAAATATTTAATGTCTTTATACTTTGAATCATGAATCATTGATAATGATGGGAAAGTTTCAATGTATTTATCATTCTGTGCAAGGATTTTCCAGTCCCCTTATGTGACAAATTTTTCTGGTTATTGGTGTATTTTGTTTAAAATCAAAATTTACCATATAAACCCCTGTAGGATAATCCTTTAGATTTAGTTGTATTATATCCTCATTTTGTAAAAGTGTATAATTTTTTTCGAAAGTGGATGATCCTTTCACATCAATTATAGATAGTTTCACCTTTAAATCAGGTGGATTAATTAATGTAAAAGAAACCATTTTATCACATGGATTCGGATATCCATTTGAAACGAGAAATACGGAATCAGACGGTGTCCCAGTCTGGTCATAAATAAATGCTGCGAACGCATCAACAATACCCCAACCGTATGTATTATCGGGAGTGTTTGACTGATCTGCAGTGTTCAAAATTGCATTTCTAATTTGAGCAGGAGTCCAGTGGGGATGAGCTTCCAAAAGGAGCGCACATGTACCAGAAACCAACGGTGCAGCCAGAGAGGTCCCTATTCCAGTTCCGTAAGAAGTTGTTGAAATTGCTGTTGCTGAAAAGGTTCCATTTCCTTGTGCGCACACTTCTGGTTTAATTCGTCCATCTGCAGTTGGGCCCCGTGAACTGAAAGAAGAAATAATTTCGTTTTCATCCACAGCACCGCAAGAAATAACATCAAACGCATCTGCTGGTGCAACAATTCCACCTGTACCTGAATTTCCCACTGCGGTTACAACGACCATTCCCAATTCTATTGCAATATTGACTGCCTGTGTGATGCGTGCGGTGCTCCCATCTAAATCATTCTGTGAATACCAATCTATATATCCGATGGAGGATGACAAAATATCAGCACCTAATGACTCCCCCCACTCTAATCCTACAATATAATTATCTTCTTCGATTGGTTCCTCCAGAGAGATATCTTCTGTTTTCCCGAGCAGAAACTCTGCACCATAAGCTGAACCGATCAATGTTTCCGGTTTAAACCCTGCAAGTACAGATAACACCTGTGTCCCATGGTTGTGCTGGTTTGAAGGATCTTTCCCTGCTTCATTAGAAACAACACTATCTTGGTCCACAAAATCATAAGCAGCAACTACATTTAGTGAATCGAATACCTCATGATCGAGAAAAAATCCAGAATCCAAAACCAATACCCGTACATTTTCTCCGGAGTACCCTGATTCATGTAATTGAATAACATTAATTTGATTCAACTGATTATAAGAATTCCCGTAAAAGCTGGAATCGGATTGTATTTTATTTAACTGAGGTTTGACCTTTATTTCTCTTCTTTTTCCACTTAATACCGGTTCAATTTTTTTTACAAATGAATATTTTGAAACCAACTCAATTTGTTGAAATGTGCCTTCAACTGAAACGGCATTCAGCCATCTTGATATGGTTCTGATTTTGACACCATTTTCTTTAACAGATTCAATATATGACATACTCACTGGAATATCATATTCATCTACTAAATTATTCAAACTTTTAACTTTTTTTCTCCTTTGAATTGTTCGATGGTTCATTGATTCATTTAACAAGGAAAAATAAAATTCCTTATTGTGAATGTTCCCGTCATTTTTATCTTTAAAATAAACCCACACATGATAATTATTTTCCCCACGCTTCCCAGGTTCCAAATCTTCAAAATTGATGGTCACTCCCATCAATAATTGAATCCAAAGGGAAAACACAACAACTATAACAAACCATTTTCTATTTAGTGGTTGTTTTTTAAACTTTAAGTAGATCAATCTATTGTTATTCGGAATCATAATTTTTTATAATCAGGAGTATGCAGTCTGATTATAATCCTTTTAATTTACGAGGACGAATTAATTAATCATGTATATTTTTACAGATTCTACAAATCGCGTTGATCTATTATTTTCCGGTAACCATCAATGGGAAAAATTAAATACTGAGAAATTAATTAACCATGAATATGAACAACTTGTTTCAAAACTGATAAAAAATCCTTCCTTCACTGAAATGGAAACTGAATTGGGTTGGCACAGTCTGATACATACTCAATTTTCAACAAAATCCCAATTTGATATCCTGACCGGAATAGCAAAAAATGGTCCTGAACTGCCTGACGGAATTCTATGCCATGCAGACAGCGGTAACAAATTTCATGGACAGAAACACAGATCTTGGGAAACTTCATCAGGGAATATCCATCTATCCGTTCTTCTTACTCCCCATATCCCAACCGAACGAATGAACAGCAAGTTTTTAACCATGGCAGTTATTTCGGTTATAGAAACAATTGATTCCTTTCCGGGATTAAGAGAAAAATCCAAGATAAAATGGCCGAATGATATTTATATTAATAATTCAAAGGTCGGGGGAATTCTTACACAGTGTTTTACATCAGAAAATAGGATAAGAGCAGTCGTTTTGGGAATCGGATTAAATGTTGAGGCTGTTCCGGAGATTTCTGGAGACAAATTCACTCCAAAAGCAGGATGTTTAAAAGACTATTCTGAATCAGTTGTAATCAAATCTGTTTTCCAAAAACTATTAGATTCACTTTACACTCATTACCAATTGGTGAAAAATAATCAAACCAAAAAACTTCATGACCTGTATATTAATAGGTCAATTGTTATAGGGAAAAATTGTGCGATTTATGTAGAAGATAAAACCAATGCGGATTTCACAGGAAAAGTATCCGGATTAGGAAATGATTTGGAATTGATCTTTGAAAATAAATCTCAGTCCATTAGAAATGGAAGATTAGAAATTTTAGGTTTTTAAACCAGTTTCTGACAAATCATCAACCCGTCTCGGACAGGGAGAATTTGATTAAACACCTCCGGGTCACCGTGTGCCATTTTATTCAAAGTATCAATTGCTTGTGTTTGCTCATCTTTCGGATCCACAACAGATCCACCCCAGAGGGCGTTATCAAATACCATTAACCCTCCTTCTCTCACTATTGATTTTCCAGTTTTATAATAATTGGGATAATTCCGTTTATCTGCATCCACAAAAAGGAGATCAAATTCTTCTTTTAATTCAGTGAGCATTGGAAGTGCTTCACCAATAAGTTGGTTTACTTTAAAACCCCATTCTGCTTCATTAAATGCAACTTCAGCAATGGGCGAAGGAGCAATATCGATTGTTGTGACTGTCCCACTATCCGGTAATACCTCCGCCATTTTCAGTGCGGAATATCCCGTAAAGGTTCCCAGTTCCAACACGGTTTTGGCATTCATCAACTTCAGTAATAATTGTAATACATTCCCTACCATATTCCCGGATAGCATTTGCGGAATTTCCTCTTTATTGTAAGTCAATTCAGTTATTTTCTTGTAAATATCTGGTTCACCTGTAGAATGATCCTCACAATAATCAAGGATTTTTTCTGAAACGATATCAATCATAAATACAACATTCCGTAAATAGCTATCCCGGTTACACTAACATAAAGCCAGGTTGGAAGGGTAATTTTTGCTATTTTTCTATGTTTCTGAATTGAATTATTCCAACCATGGCGCAGAGTAAATAATGCTAATGGAATGATAATTGCGGCTAAAACAATATGGCTTATAAGGATGATGTAATATATTATTGTCCAATCTCCAACATAAGACTTTGGACCACTTTTAAACCAATGGTAAATAATATAACTGATCAAAAATGCAGTAGATGTTCCAAAAGCCGAAAGCATAAACCGTTTATGAATCACCTGTTCTTTTTTGCGGATAAAATAATATCCGCATATCAGAAATATTGTAGTAACTGAATTTAATAGAGCGTTGATTTTCGGCAATGAGCTTACATCGATTCCACCTTTGAGGTGTACGGGGCGGGGGCCAAGTATTAAAAAAGCCACTGCACCTACAATAATCAATGAAACAATGTAAATGATCCGAGTCCAGAATGAATTTCCGGCATCAAGGGAAATCATTTCAGAAAAATTCTTTTATTAATTTTTTAATATCCCCCATCAATTTTTTCACATCCTCACTTTCAGTACCCATATAGTAGCCACGGATATTCATATCCGGATCAATTAATGCGAATCTGGTACTATGGAAGACAATTTCCTCAAGGTCTCCCATTTTGAATCCATTAGCGATTAGGTTTTGTATTTTCTCATATACACCTGTTAAAAAATGCCATTTAGTAAAATCAGCATTATATCGTTTACCATATTCGGTTAAAACTTCAGGAGTATCATAATCGGGATTAACGGTTATGGTAACCATACGGATATTTTCATTTTCTAAATAGGTTTTGTGAACCGATCTCATTTCTGTACTCATGATTGGACAGGGTCCTGCACACGTGGTGAAAATCAAATCTGCCACCCAAATCTTTCCTTCAATATTTTCTTCCGTAAATGGCTCCCCATAATTATCAATCAATTCAAATGATGGAATTTCTCCTAAAATGGGTAATGGTTCCCGGGAACAAGAAAATAAAACAATCACCAAAAATAAAATTGGAATTTTATAATCCAAAATAGTACACCCTATCTATTATAATTAAAATCAGCAAAGCAGGCAAATATATTACAGATGCTTTTAAAATGAGTAACGCATTATTATTGGTTCTATTGAATGCCAATGGGACTGCAGAACCGGCAAACATGAGAGAAAGGATAAATACTCCGATGGCATAAATCCATCCGGAATTCCCGTTGACATAGAAAAGTATGGATACCGGAATCAAAAGAGTCAAATGCCAGAATATCTGTCTGATCGTTCTGGTCCCATCTTTTTCCACAACCGGGAGCATTTTGAATCCAGCTCTTTCATAATCATCTTTACACACCCAGGCAATCGCAAAAAAATGTGGATGTTGCCAGAAAAACAAAATTGCAAATAATAACCATGCTTCCACATCTAAACTGCCAGTTGCTGCAGTCCAGCCTCCCATGGGAGGAATGGCTCCGGGAATGGACCCAATGGTAGTATTCAGCCATGTAATTTTTTTTAAAGGTGTGTACACTAGCACATAAAGAAATGCAGTCAGTAAAGATAAAAATCCGGTGAGCAGATTCACTTTCCAACTCAAGAGGGTACAGCCTAATAGTACAAGAATGATTCCAAACACTAATGCTTGTGATGGTTGAATAATTCCTGATGGCAAAGGACGATTTTTCGTTCTTTCCATCTGCATATCTGCATCTCGTTCTAGATAGTGATTTAAAGCTCCTGCTCCTCCTGCACACAACCCGGTTCCCAACAAGGTTACAACAAGTAACCGAAAAGAAGAAATTACATTCCCACCCAAGTAAAATCCCAATATCGTAGTTACCAAAACCATCACAAGAATTTTCGGTTTACACAATTCAAAAAATCCCCTTAACCGAGATGATGCTTTTCGTCTATTAAGTCTCAACGTGAACCCTCCGTAAATAATCAATTTTGGATGAATAACGAAGAACCATCAGGAAAGATAACCCTAATAGAAATGCACCATTTACAACGTGAAAGCTGGTAATCAGGGGGTCTTTCCCTGACCATATTGTAAAAGCTCCCAGCATTATTTGATGGAAAAAGTACAGGGATATAAAATTAAACTTAAAATGGATTAATAAGAGTAAGTCTCAAATAGGTTTCAGGTTCCAAACTATCTTGCCAATCCTCAAAGGGCTGTGCCTGCCCACAGGCAATGACCATTCCCAAAACAGTAGCACGGACTTCATATCCACTAGTAATGATCCAGTCTTCTAATTCTTTACCTACATACCAGGTATTTGCAATATCCGAAATGAGAGCCGCAGACACCTTCTCTGAGCCCACTCGATATTCAAGTGTGCCAAATATAAGCCTGTCACCCCACCTTGAGCCCTGCCAGCCACGAGGATTCATAACCTCATCTTCCTCCAGTAAATTATAGGTTGGAAAATAAATGGGTACATCCTCAGTTAATCCCAGAGTATTCTGAATGGGTGGAATTCCATCCATGGCTACTGTTTTAATGCGACCATAGAGCAAGGTCCCACCTACAGGATAATTGATAAAAGCATCAGTGGTAAAGCGGGTATAATCCATATCACCCAGGATATCGCTGTTGGCATGATCAACAGAGACAGAAATACCATAACCCTGTTTGGGCAACATCTGGTTATACTTATGGGGACGGCGTTTCAGCCATCTGTAGCCAAAAGTTAAAACCCCTTCCTTAATGGACTCCGGATGATTAGAAGAGAGTAAATCTTCAGATAGGATAAAATCCAGTTTATTATCCGTCTGTTCATAAAGTTGTACCTGCCTATCATTAAAAGCAGTCTTAACCTGAAAT
>ERZ651768.2707-NODE-2707-length-12130-cov-22.740563_pt1 | contig 12130 bp, 11 predicted proteins | sample MGYA00514754_ERZ651768 | MGnify/ENA metagenome assembly ERZ651768 | reverse complement strand
CCCAGCAGGTAACATCCATTTTTTGAAAAGCTCCTTTGCCTAATTGAGACTCTCCAGCAGGTCCTGGTCCTCCCTTACCCTTACCAATTCCCGCACACCCAGCAAGACCAACCATTGCTACCAAAGCAAACACACAAATAAAATTTTTCACAGTGCCCCCCCCCCAACAAATAATTAAATAAAGTTCTTTTAAAACCCAAAGGGTCCCTACACACTCTCGCAAAACCTGCTAAACCAGTTTTCAAGATGGCATGGCATTTTTATCTGTAATGTATTATGACTAATACTATTAAAAAATCAATCCCCATATCAACTCAGTTTAATACCCATACAACTATTTTTTTGGTAGATTTTTTAGAAAAGTCTTTCATAATCGTCCTGTTGCAAAAATATGAATAACACGGTTTATATCAATGGTTATTCAAGTGGTAGAAACTGAAGAGCGGTTTATGGAATTTGACTAGTCGTAAACAGTTTTTTAAACGAGAGTCTCATTGGCAACTAAAAAAAAACTAAACTGTCTAACTCGCATAAGGGTATTGTCTGGGGATCAAATAGCTTTAGGCCCAGGCAAAGTTGCCCTTTTGGAAGAAATTGAACGATCTGGTTCTATTTCTAAAGCTGCCCGGAAGTTAGGGCTAAGCTACCGCCGAGCTTGGACTCTCGTTGACACTATGAACAAAAGCTTTGAATCTTATCTAGTGAGGGGCTCTGCCGGAGGAAAAAGGGGGGGCGGGGCTTATCTAACACCGCTTGGAGCAAAAATGGCAAAAGCATACCGAGCCATGGAAACAAAAGCGGAAAAAGCCATACAAGGAAACTGGAAAACAATTAAACGCTCACTTAAACAAACTGATTAGTTTAAATAAAAACTTCCCATGTACTTTTCAAGCTGATTTTTCTGCAACAATTTCTAGCCCTTTAAACTTTAAAGAAAGAGTATCGCCTTGGTTTTGGCTAAACGCTTCTGTTTCATCGCAATAATTCCTGCAGTCAAAATGGATTATTCGAAATCCCGCACCTTGAACATCACTCTTTAGAGTATCCGTGTAATCACTTTCTATTTCTACTAAAGTTTCCAAATATCCTACTGTTAGCTTATTTTTAAACTCAGGCTGATCGGACTGCTCAACTATGTAATGCTCTAGGTCTGTATCCAAAATCTCTAACACTCCATCTGACTCCAATACACCCATGGACCATTTTAAAAAATTCAATCTGTCTGATCTTTGTAAGTGATGCAAAAATTTATTAACCATAATAAAGCCAAACTTCATTCCTTGTGGAGGTTTCGTGGGGAAATCTGCCTTCATAAGAACAACATTTTTTTTCCCTGTAAGCTCCAGAAAATGAGACAAGCCACTCATAATGAAAGGATCGCTATCAGACAGCATCAACTGTGGAAAGTTTTCTGGCCAAGAATAGATTCTGCTGAATCCTGCTAAACCGGTTGCGACATCCAATACCGACTGTTGCAAGTTTGGGAGTTTAGGTTGAGGGGGGTCTTCCCATGGAAAGTTTTTAGTCTGGTACAAATAATAGCTATAGCTTTCGCTAAGCAAACGAATAATTTTAGAATCATTCCTTAAAATAGGATTTTTAGCGATCGTAGCTGCTAACTTGTAAAACAGATGGGCCATTTTTTGATTCAATTTTTGCAGAGAATCAGCATTCCCAAAAAAATTATTTTTGAGATTAATATTAATATGATCAAAACTTAAATACACGGCAAGGCGCTCATGTTGAGCATAAACCAAATCAGCTAGATCAATCATTACTTCTGGATAAATCGATCGAAGCAATAAATTAAAATATTTCTGATTTTCCCTCCCTTCTGCAGAATTAAAAAAACCCAAACGTTCATTCAAATACTCAAATAAATTTTTTGTGCGCTCAACCAACTCCGGGGAACTGGAATTCTCAAGACCCATAAAATCTCGGCCATGATTGTTTAGCAGAGGAAGGCGAGGGGAACTGTCTATAAAAATTGGGGCTATTTTATCCGTCATGTGATAACGAGACTTACATTTATCAGTGGTTAAAGCACATCTACAAAAGGTGCGCCCAAAGCTTTATAACTCTAGTGATTCTTTTTTAAGGATCGCATTTACAATTTTCAACTGCTTAATAATTTTCCCCTAACATCTAGTGTGCCGAATCAAATCTAGAAATGACTACGGCCAATCCCAAGCCGCCCGCCCTAACAGATAAAACGTGAGCACAACACATGGTAACAAATAAGGGACGGCGGGATACGTGTCTCCTCCTATTAAAAAATATAGAGAAAAAATTATCCTTCCCCCATATATGAATGCCAATACTTGAACTAATAATCTTTTTCCACGAAGAATTAACGGGATAAGAATTAGAACTAAAATAAAAAATACTACGAAACCACCATATACCACCTTGCTCATTGCTAAATCCACCGGTGGCATCTTCCACCAGGCAATTATGATATACAGCACATTAAGAACCAAAAAACTAATTCCTGCTAACCGGTATTTTTTTAAACTCGACTCAACCAGCTCTGTCGCCTCAGAAAAGTTTTTAATCATACTTTAAACACTCCACACTTTTAGCAAGTTTTCTCTAGTGAAAAAAGACACTGTTTTTTTGTATTTGTTAGAACTATTAATCCAAGTCAAAAAAAATTATCATAACTTCCCACTCCACTTTGCCATAAAACGAACAAGTCTTTTAAAGACTGGGATTTATCACTTGACAAAGGAACTATACCGGTGAAATAATCTCTTTCTACGTTCTCACACCAATCACAAATAAAGATAGAAATCTCTTTTTTATCAGTAGGTTGCAGAACTATTATAATTTAACAAGGGTCAGGTGTAGCTATGAAAATGACGTTTCAACCTAAAAATGTCAAGAGAAAGCGAACCCACGGGTTCCGTAAAAGAAGTTCATCTCCGGGTGGGCGAAGAATTCTGGCCAATCGCAGACGCAAAGGACGTAAACGTTTAACTGTTTAATTGCATGAGAAAATTCTCGTTTGGAAAAAGGGAACGCCTTGCAAAAAGGCCTCAATTTGAACAGGTAATGAATCAGGGCCAAAAACACCGTACAGGAACTTTTTGCACTGTCTTTTTTTTACCTAATGGCCTAGACAGGAAAAGGTTGGGAATTATTGCTTCTAAAAAAATAGGGAACGCAGTGGCTCGCAACCTTACTAAAAGAAAAATTCGAGAAGTTTTTCGTCATATTAAAGGTCGCATCGAACCGGCCATGGATATTGTGATCGTATCCGGAAGGGAGCTAGTTTCACTTCCCGTTTCAGTCATCGAGAAAAAAATTTTTCAGTCCCTCCCTGTCAAAAGTAGTCTATAAGGAAAACCGTTCCTTTTGACCTCCAACACTCGAACTTTTTATATTATGTTTCTTCGAACTATAATCAATGAGCTCCTAATCAGGCTCATCCGACTGTACCAGAAATTTGTTTCTCCATTTCTACCTGCAGGTTGCAGGTTTTATCCCACCTGTTCTGAATATTCGGCGCAGGCACTTGGAAAGTATAACGTACCTAAAGCTCTGGGACTCTCACTCATCCGATTACTTAAATGCCACCCCTATCATAGTGGTGGTTCTGATCCTTTAAAATAACACGGAGGTCGTTCGCTTGGAAAATAGATTGCTAGTTGCTTTTGTTTTGTCTCTCGGTGTTTTCATTGGCTGGGGGTATATCATGTCCATGATAGAAGGGCCACCCCCTTCTCAAGTTGAGTTGGAAAAGCAACTCGCGGATGTTCCTTCATCAATTAGTCCGGGGATTCCACAACAAGCCTCATCAATCGGAAAATCGGAAAACCGCTCTAAACCACCCAGTGCGACCTCGCCTGCGGCAACTGTTAGCACACCAGAATTCCCAGGAGAAGAGACGACTATAAAAATTTCAACCGGTCTTGCTACTTATATATTTACCAATAAGGGAGCAATGATTAAAAACATATTACTCTCTCAACACAATACAGCCAAAGGAGAACCTATCGACCTTGTTGACCACAAAGATGGTGCCATCCTTCCGTTGGCACTCGAGTCCAGCAATAGTCAGGTCACCAATATCTTACAAAATGCTTACTACCAACCTTCTAAGATGTCTCTGGAGCTCTCCGAATCTCAACCTACGGGAAAACTAGAGATGAAACTAGTGCACTCTTCTGGTTTAGAAGTAAGTCGCGAGTTTAATTTTCGCTATAACAATTTTATGGTTGATGTGAACACTCAAATACATGCGCCTACTTTTTCTTCTCAAAACTTAACCTACAACGTGTTATACGGGCCAGGTATGGGGGGGAAGGTGACATCCCAAACAGATTATATCGTTTTTAGCGGCGCCACAACTTTTGTAAATAATGAAAGATTAGAAACACCACCTGAAGATATTGTCAATGAAGTAGTTTACCGTGGTGATGTAGCATGGACCTCTTTTCAAAATAAATACTTTGGTACGGCGCTTATACCTAAAGAAGGGATTAAATCGGCTGTCGTGAAAAAATATGATGAAAATGTTTATGTTGGACTGAAAATGGAAAGTGTCCAATCATCCGCTTCTTCATCATATATTTTATATGCCGGAACCAAAGAGTTGCAGGTACTAGAAAAATCAGGTCATAAGTTAGTGCGACTCATGGACTATGGGTGGTTTGGGAATAAATTCGCATTTCTAGTAAAACCGCTACTTAAAGTACTCCAATATTTCTATAACATATTTAACAACTATGGGTGGGCCATCATATTTGTAACTATCATCATTAAAATTATCTTCGCCCCACTCACACACAAAAGCTTTAAGTCGATGAAAGGGATGCAAAAAGTACAGCCTTACGTTAAGGTCATCCAAGAACGGCATAAAGGTGATCGTCAAAAAATGAATGAAGAAATGATTGAGCTTTATAAAAAACATAAAGTCAATCCACTTGGCGGCTGCCTACCAATGCTTCTCCAAATACCCGTATTCATAGGACTATACCATGCTCTCTTCTTTTCCATAGAGCTACGTGGCGCTCCATTCGTTGGCTGGATCGATGACCTTTCTGTTGCTGATCCTTATTATGTTTGGCCCGTCTTAATGGGAGCCACCATGTTTCTACAGCAGAAACTTAATCCATCAATCGGCGATCCAACACAGCAAAAAATCATGATGATGTTGCCTATCGTATTTACTTTTCTATTTATGTCATTCCCATCGGGTTTGGTTCTATACTGGACGATCAACAATTTACTAACCATAGCTCAACAGGCTTATATCTATAAATTCACCAAAGACTAGTAACCTTCAATATGTAAACCCTTTCCTTTTTCTTGCTATTCTAATTTTGTATGGGGATGGTCTTTTTGTATAACCATAGCTTTACCAAGTTTTACTATGAGTGACACCATCGCTGCCATAGCCACACCAACGGGTGAAGGAGGAATAAGCGTAATCCGCTTCAGTGGAGTGGATTCGCTTTCGGTTGCTCTAAAACTTTTTTGCACACCTAGTGGCAACTCAGTGGAAAAGTTTTCTCCCCATAAAGCTCATTTCGGCTCTATCTATGACCCAACAACTAGAAAGTGTGTGGATGAAGTGGTACTCACCTGGTTTAAAACCCCAAAAAGTTATACTGGTGAAGACGTAATCGAGATTAGTGCTCATGGCGGAATATTCGTTTCATCTCGAATACTTGGGCTCGCCCTAGACCATGGAGCACGCCTTGCGGAACCAGGAGAGTTTACGCGTCGCGCGTTTATGAATGGTCGCATCGATTTATCACAGGCTGAAGCAGTCGCTGACCTTATATCCGCATCTTCCGAGAGAGCACTGCAGGGGTCTGTCATGCAACTCAAAGGGCGTCTTTCTAAAAAAATCACTGCGCTTTATGATCGCCTCCTCTTTGTTCTTAGCCAGACAGAAGCTGCTATCGACTTTCCTGAAGAAGGATTAGATTTTCAAAAACGCGAGAAGTCAATCAGTGAACTAAAACAAGTCCGTGAAGAAATATCCGATTTAATCGGTACCTATAAACAGGGGAAAATATCCCGTGAAGGAGCATCGGTTGCGCTTGTAGGTAAACCCAACGTCGGCAAATCCAGTTTGCTTAATGCTCTGCTTCAAGAGGACCGCGCTATCGTGACCCCACACCCAGGAACCACCCGGGATACACTGGAAGAAAAAGTACGCATAAAGGACACTCATATAAATATTATTGATTCAGCGGGACTACGTAAGCACCCAGAAATTATTGAACAAGAAGGTATCCGAAGAACCCGCTCTGCCATTGATAACGCTGATCTCACCCTTGTCATTTTTGACCGTTCGCAGCCTCTAGACGAAAATGACGACCTCATTTGCAAAGAAATACATAATAAGTCTACACTAATCGTCATCAATAAATGCGATCTACCCGAACAGTGGCCAATCGAGAACTTGAACGAAAAAATTAAAACCGACACACTTATTTTTGTTTCTGCCAAAGAACAAAGTGGCCTAGATTCTCTTATAGATGCTATTTATAATTGCGTTATCAACTCAGAAATAAGTAGCGATGCTATTTTTATATCTCGTGAACGGCATCGCTTAAGCTTAATTCAAGCCTCCTCCTCATTAGAAAAAACTCTTATCTCATTAGAAAAGAAGCTATCGGAAGAGTTCGTAGCTATTGACCTTAGTATCGCAATGAATCATCTTGCAGCCATCTTAGGAAAGGCTATCGAGGATGAATTACTGGATCAAATTTTTAACTCTTTCTGTATCGGTAAATAACTTAAAGTTAGATTTAAAAATCTGATGACCATTAACAAAATTTTACACATCCAACCCATTACTCTCAATGAAAGGCTTGAAAAGGGTGATGATATTTGCCTAATCGATGTTCGTGATGACTGGGAATACTCTTTGACCTCTATTAAAGGATCGAACCACATTCCGCTAAATGAATTAGTAGATCGTGTCCAAGAAATTATGTTTGAAGAAGAAATTGTAGTTTATTGCCATCACGGGGAGAGAGCGTTCTTGGGAGCACAGATTTTAATAGAGTCTGGGTTTAAGAAAGTTTATCACCTGACGGGGGGAATTGATGCTTGGTCGCAAGTAGTTGACCCAAAAATTCCAAGGTACAAAAGTGAATCTTTTTAATGTCAAAAAAATAAAAGTTAGAACTCTCTCTATTTAATAATTTTAATTTTATATCAAATGATTCGGAGTGGGATCGTTTACGCGTTTTGCTAGTTATGGCTCCAGACTATACTTTACCGTCAAGTCCCCGCACAACAATATCACGCATAATGTCGGTCGGAGCCTTTTGTCCGGTCCATAACTCGAACTGTCCAACAGCTTGATTGACAAATAATTCAACCCCCGAAATAGTGACACATCCGGCAACTTTAGCCTCCCGAATCAAACGAGTCTCTATAGGATTATAAACAGAATCAAAAACGACCATTCCCTTTCGCAAGCACCGGGATGAAACTGGTGTTTCTTCAAGGTTGGGGCTCATTCCAACTGGCGAACAGTTGATAAGCACATCTATCTCTTCTTTATCTACCTCCTGAATACTCACAACCTTTGCTTTTAGTTCTCTACCTAATCGAATTCCTTTTTCTTTATCTCGATTATAGGTGACAGTAATCTTCGCACCTTTCTCATAAACTCCATATCCAATCGCTTTTGCGGTTCCACCCGCACCAACAATGAGCACGTTTTTATTTTTAAGATCGACATGTTTTTCTAGTGCTTTCAAAGCACCCATACAATCAGTGTTGTAACCTTTCCATCCTTTTCCATCGCGCACCACCGTATTGACCGCTCCTATTTTTTTAGCAGTCTCCTCGATTTCGTCCATTACAGCCATGATATCTTCCTTAAATGGCATCGTCACACTCAGGCCCTCAAAGTATGGACTAAACCCTTTAAAAAATTTTTCCACATTATCTACAAGAAAAGGAACATAGATATCAGTTGACCCTGTTTCTTTAAATGCTCGGTTATGGATAAGATATCCCATGCTCTTATAGACTGGATTTCCTATCACGCCAAAAATTTTAAACGAATCTCGTTTATCACATACGCGGTAGATATCTTTCAGGATTGCACCAGTAATCTGGCCTGGAGCAGTTTCCTTGCCTGTTTCTAATGAACCGAAAGTTAAAAATCCGCCTAATAGTGGCGAAAGAATCCGACTTGCTTCTCCTTTCTCCCCCATGCACAACGCGATAAGTTTTTTATCATCCTTTTTAGATCGGTGAAGGAGCTCAAATAAAGCGAGGTTATCGGTAATGTCACGGGCATAAGTAACAATCTTAAGTATATCGGCCGGCATCGCGCACATTAATTCATATAGGTGGCCGATTTCCTCAGGAGTATCAGTAAAATTGTGGTACGAGAGTATGATCTTTGATTGGTGTTCGGATTCTAGAAATGGCTTTAACAGTTCCTTTGGAGTGGACGTTTCGATATCAACATATTCTGCGCCAGCTGCCATAGCCTGTTTTAGCAATCCAATTCTCTGTTCTTCACTCCCAGAAAATTGTCCTCCTTCGCGTTTAGTTCGATTAGTAACAATACAAGGTTTTGTAGAAGCACTGAGAAGAGCATCAAGGTCATAATCACTCATGAGGTCAAGACGTAACTCAAGAATATCCGCCAATGGTCCTACAGCGGCAATATCTTCTAATGATTTATGCTGGGTGGGACCAACAATAGGAATGCAGATCATGGAAACGTTGTATACGAAATTTCTAACTCACGCAAGCCTCAAGAATAATTCCGGCTAAAGAGGGTTCTCTTTTAATCATTCAGTTAGAAATTTTCTCAGCGTGCTCCGTTAAGCGACTCAACATCATTACTCGAAGTAGGCTTGGCCTCATTAGAAGGGGGTTGCTTCATCTAATTCCTTTTGTTTTTTCATGGCAGCTTCTTCAGCTGCGGCCTGCTCCGTAATTTCTTTGGATTTTTCCAAAAACTTTTCTCTAACGCCTTCAAATTGGTTAGACAGTTCCTCTTTCTCCCTCTCCTTACGCTCCTTAGATTTTTCTAAAGCACTCTGAACAACCTTATCCGCATAAGAAAGAGGCTCAACATTTTCAATTGAAGTAGACTTCTCCTCAGTCGACACTTGGCTTGAGTTTTGGATCGCGGCAAGAGCAGCATCAATTGCACGTTTCTTCAGTGCTTCGGGCGAAATGGTAACACGGTCGACCTGGTTTTGGATTGTTTTGACAGGATTTTTCCGGCTCAACTCACCCATACGAGTTTGTTGGTCATACTTTCCAAAAATCTGATTCACTGGAATAATTGACAAGGTCATTTAAATCTTCCTCATAGCAGATCAAACTTTTCTCGAGATAATCGGTCTATTTTTAAGGAAGCCACCGTATCCCTTACCGATTTTTTTTCCCTTTTGTAACCCGAAAATCCTTTTTTCAACTTCTTTCATTTTGAGACCAATCTCGGCCTCACATTCCTCTTCCATACGAAGGATTGTCTCAAGTAGTTTTTCAAGGCTTGTCTTTAAAGCTTCCCCTTCTTGCTCCAAGCTTTGAATTTCTTCAGGAGGCAATGATTGCTGTCGTGCATTTACTTCACCTTCATGGCTATGAAAAATTTCTATGATCGTATTTTTTTCTTCAATAATTTCAAGAACCCGCACCTCATCTTTATCTTCAATCGCTTTTTTTTGTTCCCCTATCTTGTCGATTAGATCTTTAAAACAAGACTCCTCCTTTTTCAAGCTGTCTAGAATCAATTGTTTTGTTTTTTTTATATTCACTTAAACTACCGCGATAAGATTTTTAACTGTCTGGTTTAACCTGGAAACCTCCGTAAACTTATGTAGTTTCTCTAGAGGCAAGCTAGGAGTTTTTGTTTGAATTACAACCTGATTGATTTTTTGATCCAAGTCCCCAAGGTTTTCTCTAAGCAAATTCTCCAACTGTTTACTCAACAGGGGAAGAATGCCTGCCTCTTCGTCAGTAAAGATCTTAAGCGTTTCCTCAGCATTAACCTCCAGCGCCTTTTTTAATCTTGGTTCGTCAACGACAAAAGTATTATCATTACTTGTTCTAATTCCTGCGGAATTTAATCGGGTCGCGATATCCTTTGTCGTATTTGAAAAAGGAGAGGTAGGTCCATCCAAAATATCTGCCAACGCTATAGAAGTTGATAGCTCCTGCACAGTTTTTTTCTCCGTGTTGACTACTCCGAACCCTATCTCCTGTAAATTTTCTGAACTAACACGAAATATATCGATTTCCTCATTACGCTTTTCAATAATTCTGGTTTTTTCCTGAGCTTGAATCGTTAGATCGTTGCGTATATTCTGTATTTCCTTATCTTTACTAAATTCTTTTGACTGAGAAAGAATATCATTGATCTGACGAAGGGAGTCGTTGAAGTGATTGAAGAAAGTTTTAATCTGATCAATGGCATTGGTCGCATCGAAAAAAACCTGAATATTTGATTTTCTCACTGACGCCTCTAATGCAGTTATAATCGCGTCTTCAGAAATATTGGTGAATTCATTAAAATCACTTTCAATTGTTTCTGGTTCCGCAAAACTTCTATCCACTTCAACCAATGCTGGTCGAGGTGTGACGTTAAGGTTGATCGCCGGAAACCTCACTAGCAATTGGTCGGCGTCAAACTGCAACTCTTTTTGAATTGGAAGTCCCTTGAGATTGAGTTCAAAAAAACCGAGCTGAAGTAAAATATTATCGTCGTCCCTTAGGTCTATCTTTGTTGACCCACCAGCAAGACTTGACAAAATCAGGCGATTGTTGACAACTGATGCCTTTACCCCGCTTTCTATAGTCCCACCATCCAACCGATCGTTATCAATGGTGTCCTCATCCGGGTCCAGTTCTCCGTTTCCATTACGGTCTTCCGTTAAATAGAACCCTCCCCCAAACTCGCTTGCACTGAAGGATATGACATCAAGAGTCCCATTATTATTTATGTCCTCAACGCCGTCCAACTTGCCATTATTATTTGTATCTTCGCCACGATTGATTTTATCTCTTAATTCAAAAATCGAATCCGTAGTCTCGACCGAGATTTTGAATCCATTAACATAAAAATTTCCACTGAGTCCAATAGCTTCTATAGGTGAGGATTGCTCATCCGATGCCAAGATGCTGCTAACCATTTTTCTTGTTGGAGCAACGGTGAATTTTCCTGTAGGCGAGGTTTTCCCTGCTTGAATTTTTACGAGGTCTTCGCGCGACGAGTCTGCTGCATTCAGATTAAATGCACCGTTATTGCGAAAAACATTTACGGTGCTCCGTAGCGTTTGAAGAGAGGCGCGAAGACTGCTCAATCGCTCAACCTTCAAATCGGAAAACCGATTGTTTCGTTCAATATCATCAGCGATGGGAAATTTATTTCTTTCTGACTTTTCCTTAACAATGTTGACGGCATTGCCCAAACGGAAACCCGCCAATGGGCCACCCCCCTCAAAAACCGGAACCCGCCTTCCAACAATATTTAATGATTGAAATACAAGATCGTTTGTTCCCGATCTAGGTTGACCTCCAGAGTTGAGGTCATCCTTTGCCTCGCTAACGGTCGCTTTATTTCCACCAGAAACGGTAAAGGGGGAGGTGAACAAAAATGAATTGCTAGTACCTGTAACTTCCATCGTGCCTCTCAAGCCGAGAAAAAACAGGAAAAAATAAAGATTTCCGTTTTTTTCCCGATAAGAGCACAAGGAACAGCTTTGCCAAGACTAAAAACAAAAAAACGCTCGTCGGCGCCATATCGCGTCGACTTAGCCTTTGCCAGATATTTATATCCGGTGCTGGCTCCAGTTCGGCAGGCTTGCCTCAAGGAAGCAGGCCACTCTTTCTGCAATGAAAGAGTTAGTTCCAAAAATTGATAATTCTCCATCACTCTGCACACTCCCCAGTATGCTTTACAGATGGTGAAATATCGGATTTAGGAATGAATCCACGTGCTCAACTGTTGGTAATCCTCCGGATGTGACCCGGCGGGCGTAACTTTTTTCTCCTTAAAAATAACTCTTAATTAAGACCTTTTATTAAATCATTTCATCGATGGTTTTACCCACCCCTGATTCAGGTTGACCCGGTTTAGTCTCTTTTGGCCTATCCTGCTCAACTCCTTCTGCCCGCGCTTTTGCTGACG
>ERZ651768.2706-NODE-2706-length-12136-cov-3.137574_pt1 | contig 12136 bp, 10 predicted proteins | sample MGYA00514754_ERZ651768 | MGnify/ENA metagenome assembly ERZ651768 | reverse complement strand
CTCAACCAAAACGAGACGCAACGTGGATTGATCGGTAGACGTGAACGCTTTAACTGTCGCTACTTCACGTACCTCAGGAACAACCGCTCGGCCGCATTGTTTAGCTGCCGCCACGGCAATTCGCCTCCACCTGGTAACACCTCCTCTCCGAAGAATCGACGGTCCATGCACGGTCTGGTGCGTTGCCTGAAGTGGTTGAACGACCGCAACACCAAGCATTGTGGCCTCACGGACACCAACATCGAACCTCCGTCCTTTCAGCACTACCGCTGCCAGAGTGATGGCGACTGAAGCTTCTGGTGCCGGGACTGTTGGCTCAACGACCCGAACGGTCGCACCTGCGCGTGCCACACCCTCTATTCGGGCCAAGTACTCGGAGCCACGACCATCGAACACGCATATCTCGTCGTTAACGCCAAGGCGCAGGACCTGGCAAAGGTGTCTGGATTCGTCTAATGAAAGCACGACAACCTCACCAACACTTTCGATTTCCGGTATGAAGAAGCGAGGCCGCATTGAAGAGATTATAGTGGTCGATCTGACACGAGCCCTGTTGTGGGATCGGTATCAAGCCACCAAGGCATCACAGGTTTCACGCTATACTTCTCAACAGGATGCTGGTGCGTGGACAAAAGCTCGGTAAGTACAAGATCCTCAAAACGCTCGGTAGTGGCGGATTCGGTACAGTATACCTAGCTAGCGATACTTTTATTGATAAGCAGGTTGCTCTTAAAGTCCCTCACCGACAGAATCTAGATTTTGGTAAACAGCTTCAAGAACCTCGGCTGCTTGCCACCCTCAACCACCCTAACGTGGTCGGGATCACAACCGCCGAAAAACAAGACAACGTGTTCTTCATCGTGATGGAATACGTCCCCGGCGAAACACTTGAAGAGCTGATCAAAGCAAATGGTGCGATCGAAATCGGCCAAGCACTCGAATACACACGTCAGATTTGCAAAGCGGTGGACCATGCACACCAGCAAAATGTTCTACACCGGGACCTCCGCCCGGGCAATGTAATCATCTCGACTAATGGCGTTGTGAAAATCCTTGATTTCGGTACTTCACGGTACCTGGAAGCTGCAGCCCATGGGACAACCATCATCGGTAGCCCACCCTACATGGCGCCAGAACAGTTTTACGGTAAAGCAGTTCTCGCTTCAGATATTTATTCGCTAGGTGTCACGATGTACGAAATGCTAACCGGCATTCTTCCCTACGATACACCGACTCCATCAGATCTCGAAAAGCTGATGAGCGGCAAGCTCGTCACTGCCCCGAGATTGCGGAACAAGAAAATTCCAACCCAGATCAGCGACATTGTAATGCGTGCTATGGCGCCCGAGATACCCAACCGCTACCAGCGGGCCGGTGATTTACACGATGCTCTGACTGAAGAACCGTCATTCCGATTGCGACCTAGGGTCTCAAACACGAGGTTCGCCTCCGAGGTCAACCGAGTCATCCCTTCGCTTGGAATACAGGTGACACCAACGCCAAAGTTTTGCCATAACTGTAGCAAACCGCTTCCGGGCAGGCGCGGTACTCTATCGGAGTGTCCGTTCTGCGGTGCAGAGATCGAGCTGTAGTGCTACACTTGATCTAACTCTTGAGCGTGTTTAGAACACACTCACCACTCTTCTTCGCTCGAAGGAGTTTTCCATGGGATTCACCGGTACCGGCAAGATCTGGATGAACGGGTCCTTGGTCGACTGGGCCGACGCCAAGATTCACATCGCCTCACACGTGGTCCACTATGGTAGTGGCGTGTTTGAGGGCGCACGGTGTTATGACACGAAGCGTGGCCCAGCTTGCTTCCGCCTCGACGCGCACATGCGCCGGCTTCTGGACTCGGCCAAGATCTACCGTATGAAATATTCACTGTCCCAGGAGCAGCTGGAAAATGCGGTTCTCGACACGATTCGAGCTAACCAGTATCGCGCCTGTTACATTAGACCACTCATCTACCGTGGCTACGACACACTCGGAGTGAACCCGCTGCCGTGTCCGGTCGAAGCTACCATCATGCTGTGGGAATGGGGCGCTTACCTAGGCGAAGAGAGCATCACAAACGGAGTCGACGTCTGTGTTAGCTCATGGTCTCGGAGTGCGCCGAACACCTTCCCGGCACTAGCCAAATCCACAGCAAATTACGCGAACGCCGGGTTAATTAAGATGGAAGCTGTGGTCAACGGCTACAGTGAGGCAATCGCACTCGACCCCGAAGGTACGGTGAGCGAAGGCAGCGGTCAGAACCTCTTCATCGTCCGTGAGAATACCCTCTATACACCTGCGGTTGCGTCATCGATACTACCTGGGATTACACGGAACTCAGTCATAACGATTGCCCGCGACCTTGGCCTCACGGTTATCGAACAAGCGATTCCTCGCGAAATGCTTTATATCGCTGACGAGCTTTTCTTTGTGGGCACCGCTGTTGAAGTGACTCCCATTTCATCGGTTGACAAAATCGTAATTGGGAAAGGTTCACGAGGTCCAATCACCGAAGCGATCCAACGTACTTTCTTCGATATTGTTAACGGCCGGGTCCCAGACGAGAATGATTGGTTGCGCCCTGTTTACACGGATGAGGACGCCAAGGATCGTCCGAAACGGACGTCAGCGAAGACTGCACATTGAGTCCTAAGACTTCACCGTGAAACAACTGCAATGTATGGCGAAGGCTTTTCCATTGACGAGGGCAAGTGGAATCACAAGGGGATCGTAACGTCGAACCTCATTTCAAAATGACGTGGCACAATCGAATATTAGAAGCTACTCATTGAACAATAATCGACCTTTAATCCAGCCGGTGAGCATCGCGTGCCCTTTCGCACTCCGACGGACCCGTACACTTTCGGCTTGAGCCTGCTCGCCAAACGCGAGCTGTCTGAAATGCAACTCCGAGAGCGGTTCCGTAAACGCAAGTTTGAAACTCAAGCAATCGAGGCTGCGCTTGGGAGCTTACGCCGAGAGGGGGCTCTCGATGACCGACGCACAGCCTTCGCATATGCCCGAACAGCCGTACGACTCACAGCACGCGGTCGGCGTCGCATCCTTCAAGAAATCCTTGCGCGGGGGATTGATGATGGCACGGCACACGCAGCGGTCAATGCCGCATTCGCTGACGTGGATGAAGCCGAGGTGCTGGCGCGCGCGTTAGCAAAGCGACTCGACGGCCCAATCCGGGACGCCGCACACCTACGCCGATTGCATCGTTCACTACGACAACAAGGATTCCCCACTTCACTAATTATCCCCGCGCTCGCAGCGCATCCAACGAACGTCGAAGAATGAGTATAGCTATCAGCTCCTAGGTATATCCCTGAGCAGATCGCTGTAAAATGACGCCATGACCGCAAGCGACACTCGACGTAGTTTCCTTGACTACTTCGCCAGGCATGGACATCAGGTCGTTGAAAGCGCGTCGCTAGTTCCCATAGACGACCCGACCCTCCTGTTCACCAACGCTGGAATGAACCAGTTCAAATCCGTTCTTCAGGGTCGTGAGCAGCGTGGCTATACACGCGCAGTGTCCTCCCAAAAGTGCATGCGTGTCAGCGGAAAGCATAACGACCTGAATATCGTGGGCCAGTCTCCGCGCCACAACACCTTCTTCGAGATGCTCGGCAACTTTTCATTCGGTGATTACTCCAAATCTGAGGCAATTGCCATGGCTTGGATGCTTCTGACCGAGGAATGGAAACTCGAACCCAACAGGCTTCGCGTGACAGTTTTCTCCGGCGACAAGAATGCGCCGAGGGACGACGAAGCGTACAGCGCTTGGCAAAAGTTTCTTCCAGCGGACCGAATCGACGCCTGGGGCGCGGCCGACAATTTTTGGACAATGGGTGAGACGGGACCTTGCGGTCGGTGCTCAGAAATTCACCTTTTTCTCGGCGATGACCCGAAGTGTACCGAACCCACCTGCCGCGGTACTGCCTGCAGCTGCCACACCTTCATCGAACTCTGGAACAATGTGTTCATGGAATTCGACCGGCAGGATGACGGCACGTTGAAACCACTGCCCATGCTCTCAATTGACACTGGCATGAGCCTCGAGCGCGCGACTGTCGCACTGCAAGGCGTGGCCTCCGTGTATGAGACCGACCTATTTCAGCCACTTCTCCAAGCCATCGCTGAGTTGGTTAGCACGCCCTACGGTAAACAATGCAAGACTGATGTGTCGATGCACGTTATTGCTGATCATCTTCGTGCGATGACCTTTCTGATCAGTGACTTGGTAACACCATCAAACGAGTGGCGGGGCTATGTGCTGCGCAAGATCATGCGACGGGCCATGCGGCACAGTAAGCAATTGGGACTTACGGAGCCGTCTCTCCATCGACTCGTCGATGTTGTCGTACAGGAGATGGGTGATACATATCCCGCCCTTTCGAGCAACCGCGACAGGATCGTCAACGTAGTACGAAAGGAAGAGGACCGTTTCGATACGGTATTAAACACCGGACTCGCAAAACTTGAGGAAGTATTGGACCGCGCAGAAACCGGTAACCGGTGCGTGACTGGTGAGGATGTCTTCCGCCTATACGACTCACTGGGGTTACCGGCTGAATTCGTTGAGGACCTCGCCGGCGAACGCCAGCTCTCAATTGACTGGGAAGGATTCGAGCGTCTCATGGCAAAACAGCGTGACCAAGCTCGTGCAGCGAGCGGCTTCAAAACGAAACGGGATGATGCTTCCACCTTTTGGACCTCCGAGGCTCTCGATAAGAATGTAATGGACACTCAGGACCGCTTTGAAGGGTACGAGACAACGCGAATTGATGGCGGCATGATCCTCATGCTGTGGAACGACGCACCGGCCCCATGCACACAACTGGACGCAGGTAACACAGGGTATTTGTCACTCGACCGCAGTCCGTTTTATGTCGAAGCAGGCGGCCAGGTATCAGATACAGGCCATATCGTGTCCCACGACGGCAAGACGAAAGCCGTCGTGGAGGACATGGCTCTCTGGGGCTCGTTCCCGCGTCTGCACAGGATACGTGTGGTCGCCGGCACCCTAAGTCAAGGTGACGTGGTATCGGCAGTCGTCGATGCACCGCGTCGTAGGGCCATCCAGCGGAATCACACGGCGACCCACCTCCTTCACGCCGCTCTCCGGCAAGTGCTTGGTCATCACGTTACCCAAGCTGGTTCGCTCGTTTCGCCGGAACGACTTAGGTTCGACTTCACTCATCCGACCCCAGTCAGCCAATCTGATGTCGAAGAGATCGAACGCCTCGTCAACGAGCAGGTTCTGACCTCTATTCCTGTTGACACGGTTGAGCAACCTACGGATGAGGCAACCAGTAATGGCGCGATCGCCCTATTTGGAGAGAAATATGGCGACCGTGTACGCGTGGTGTCGATTTCTGACTTCAGTAAAGAGCTTTGTGGAGGTACGCACTGTTGCGCGACGGGAGAAATTGGCTCGTTCTTGATTGAACAAGAAAGCGGCACTGCCGCTGGCGTCCGACGGCTCGAGGCAGTAACGGGGGCACCTGCTATCCAGCGGCAGCAGGCCAGACGCTCCTTGCTCAACGGGATACTTCAGGAACTCGCTTCACCAGAAACTCGTGCCTTGGATGTACTTAGGGAGCAGCAGGCTCAGACGAAACAGCTGGCACGAGATGTGAAAATCCTAAAATTGAAACTGGAACTGGCATCTGAAACGGCCACGCACGTCGACATTGACGGCGTTACACTGTTAACGCGGCGTGCCGATGGCTTAGATAAGGGCTCGCTCCGCACACTCGCCGACCAGTTAAAGGGCAACATCAAGTCGGGTCTTGTGGTTCTTGCCTCAGCCACTGAGGCCGGACAGGTAGTGATTATCGTTAGTGTTACACCTGACCTTAAGGCTCGTGTGCCTGCTGGACAGGTCGTTAAGGCGCTAGCGCCACTCGTGGGCGGAGGTGGCGGTGGAGGTCGACCTGACTTCGCCGAAGCCGGCGGCAAGGAACCACAGCACATTGACCACATGCTATCCGAGAGTGAAAACGTCGTGCGCAGTTTCCTGGACAACAAAGAGTGACACGGCAACCATCCATAACCAGCCGAAAGTGGAGCGTGCGCGTTCCACACAGTGACTCTCTAGTCGCTGATCTATTTTCTTTCAAGCCGTGACCACCAGTGTCGACTCGACGATCTCTCGCCTTCGCCTTGATGTCTGGCTGGATATCACCTGCCTCTTTAAGACACGGTCTGCGGCGCAAAAAGCTTGTAAGGGTGGCAAGGTCGATGTCAATGGCCAACGCGCAAAGGCGCATCGAGAGGTTTCTGTTGGAGATCGCATCGCGATCACGCGTGCTTTTCGCGAGCGACAATTGGTAATTGTAAAGGCCTTAACGGAACAGTACGTAGCCAAAGTTAAAACTCGAACCCTCTACGAAGACGCCACACCACCTCCGTCTGAGGAGGAAGCGGAATTGCGGGAATTGGTAAGGCTGGCCAACCGAGCCAACCCTCCGGCCCGGTCGGGCACGGCCCCAACAAAACGGGAACGCCGAAACATCCGTCGACTGAAAAGAGGGAGCGACTGAAACCAGTCTCGCTGAAGAGACAGCGTAACGATGACTCGTCCAGTGGTATAATGACGGTTTGCTAGCGTGCTCAAACGCTAGGCTTCTTGAGGGCTGAACTCGTGGCAAACCATAAGTCGGCGGTTAAGGCACATCGGCAGGATATCAAACGGCGTGAACGGAACCGACAGCAACGAACGCAATTGCGCACCGTGCTGAAGTCAATTCGAGCCACTCTGGGCTCTGGAGATGCGGATGCGGCCAAAACCGAGCTCCGGGGTGCAGTTTCAGTGATCGACAAGATGGCCGGGAAGGGCATCATTCACAACAACACGGCTGACCGTTACAAGTCACGCCTGGCAAAGCGACTCGCTAATCTTTTAACCTCGGCGTAAATCACGGCGGACTCCACAGAGTTCTAGGACAAGTTGCTCGATTACGATCCGTCCGTCCCCTCTAGAGCTCTTCAGAGCCAGATCAGTCCGATACAGCGCGTCCACCGCTGCCTTAACTTTGCTGGACGCCAGCCTCTCACGAACACACCATCCGAGCTGGCCAAGAATCTGCTGTGGCACCACCCCGGCGTTAAAGAGTAGAGCCACCTCCCTCAGTGCAACATCCGCCTTACCCTGTACAATTGCCCGCGTTATCTCCCAGTTGTCCTGCAAGACAGCCGGTCCAACGACGGCTTCAACGTCGATCCGTTCAATCGTAGCCTGTCCAGAGGCATAAATTACCAAGCGCTCGAAATCCGCTCTAAGCCTCGGTAGATCTTTACCCGTTCTGGCAATAAGCGCCTGCACCGCTTCAGCATCCATCGACAACTTTCGCCGTTTCACCTCATCACGCACCCAACGCTTTGCGTCACCCTCGGTCTCAATCCCCGAGCAAGTCACGACAGTGGCGCACTTTAGTAGTTCCTTGACCACTCTTCGCCGCCTGTCGAGATTACCAGCTTCAAAAATGACCGTAACTTGAGGCGAGGGGCTCTGAACGTACTTTTCAAAAGCCTCGAGATCGCGTGAAACCTTTTCACTCTCAGAATTCAGAATCTTCGGCGTGAGTACACCTTCGGCCTGCGACACAATAACAATGCGACGCGGTCCGAGCATCGGCAACATGCGGACGGCCTGAAGCAACGTCGCCGGTTTCGTTTCCCCACCATAGAGCCGCTCGACGTTGAAGGGTCGGAGCTCTTTCTCGACAACCTCAGTAAACTCACGAGCTAGACGAGATCTCTCGCCCTCGTCACTTCCGAGAATCAGATAGATCGGGTCTGTGTTACCCGAGGCAATTTGCTTACGAACGGTGGCCGGAGTGGAGGCCGCCATGGATGAAGTCAGCTAGAACGCTTCGAGAATCGAAGTAACAACCGTGGTTCCAAAATCGCTGGCCATACGCTCAAGTGCATTCGTATCCTGACCGAAAAACGCATCTGCGTCGAGAGCGCCGCCGCCCGTAGCAACATCATATTCCTCAGTGAAGACAAGCGAAGCGTTCTCCCAAATTGCTTCTTCTGTCCGTAAGTCACGCAGCACAATACTGGAAGTGAGCGTGAAAGTGTACCGGGCGGCTTGCTGCTGATCTGTGAAGCTCGACGGCTGTAAGTTGACCGACACAACCCGACCGATGAGGACAGCATCGACACCGCTCTCCTGGGGCACAATTTGGTAGCTGCCCCTCCCGATGAATTCCGTGCGCACTGCTTCGGTCAATATCTGCTCCATCTCGAAAAAGGCCGTATTATTTTCGAAGAGCGGAATACCGATCGTTTCGACGTAATCTGGTAAGAACGAGCCTCGGCCGGCCAAGGCATAGCCACAACCTGAGCTCAAAACGCTCACGAGCAGTGCCACAGCGCAACACCTCCGAGCGTTCGCACCATTTGTGTACCTCGACATCTTCTTCACTGCCCAGGTCATTTTGTCACAACGTTAACAAGGCGGCCACGAGCGACGATCACCTTCACTATAGTTTTACCAGCGAGGTGCCCCTGAACCTGAGGGTCGACAAGAGCATCCGCTTCGAGGTCGGCGTCACTCCGGCCAGTATCCACCGTTAATCGAGCACGCACTTTCCCATTGACCTGCACTGGTACAACCACTGTGTCGGGCCCTGCCACCGACGAATCAATCTTCGGCCACTGTGCCGCAATAAGACCCTCCGAGTATCCTAGTCGCTCCCAGAGCTCTTCCGCGATATGCGGAGTAAACGGTGCCATCAAAAGCACAAGCGCCTCAATCGCCTCGCGGAGCACGGCTGCCGTTTCCGGACGAATATCTGAAGTTTCTGACTGCCGTGCCCTCGGACCGCACCCAGCCTTGTCACAGAACACGTACAGATCGTTCACGAGTTCCATTAGTGCAGACACGGCCGTATTTAAATGGACACGCGGGTCGAGATCCCTAGACACCCGGTGGATGGTTTCATTAGTCTTGCGGCGCATAGCGCGTTCAGTGTCATCCAGGTTAGCCGACGGCTGCCCTGCATCACGCACCCGTGCAGCCAATGGCTCCACCAGTCGCCACACACGACTCAGAAAACGAAAACTCCCTTCAAGTCCGGTGTCAGTCCACTCGATTTCCTTTTCAGGAGGAGCAACGAACATTTCATAGAGGCGGAGCGTGTCTGCTCCATAAGTCGCCATCATGTCGTCAGGATCCACAACGTTACCCTTCGACTTCGACATCACGGCGCCGTCCTTCAGCACCATCCCCTGGGTAAGAAGCCGGGTAAACGGTTCGTCGTGCTCCACGAGCCCGAGATCCCGCATTACTCTACAAAAGAACCGAGAGTAGATTAGATGCAGGATGGCGTGCTCCACACCTCCACTATAAAAATCGACCGGAGTCCAGTAGCGTACGGCTTTAGGATCAAACGGCAGTGCCTTGTTATGCGGATCGCAGTAACGATAGTAGTACCATGACGAGTCGACGAACGTGTCCATCGTGTCCGTCTCACGTCGAGCGTCGGTGCCGCACGTCGGACATGTCGTGTTAACAAATTCTGGCACCTGTGCCAGTGGCGAATCGCCACGGCCGCTGAACGCCGTCACATCTGGTAATTCAACCGGAAGTTTGTCGTAGGGAACTGGTACCAAGCCACAGGACTCACAGTGGATAATCGGAATTGGCGTGCCCCAATAGCGTTGCCGTGAGATCCCCCAATCCTTCAGACGATACTGCACCGCACCTTCGCCGATTTTCCGATCGGTGGCCACCTGCGTCATCAAGACCCGAGCCTCAGCTGACGGCAAACCAGAAAACTCTTCCGAAGCTACTAGCCGCCCTGACCCCACATAGGCTTCCTCGAACTCCGAGAGTGAGGTCGCGTCCTCATCGGACTGAACAACTACACGAACTGGCAAGTTGTACTTCTGCGCAAACTCGAAATCGCGTTGGTCATGTGCCGGAACACCCATGACTGCGCCGGTTCCATAATCACCGAGGACAAAGTTCGCCACCCACACCTGGACATCCTCACCGGTAAATGGATTGGTGGCTCGCCGACCTGTATCGAACCCTTCCTTCTCAATGTCTCCGGTAAGTCGGGCCGTCCGATCCTGTGTCCGGAAGCGGCGTACGCGTTCCCGGAACGCCTCTGGCTCATTTGCAGTGGTTGCGATTTCTTCCACAAGTGGGTGCTCAGGGGCTAGCAGAATAAATGTGGCACCATAGATTGTATCGAGACGCGTCGTGAACACCTCAATTGGTACTGCCGTGTCACCAGTCAAAAGGAACTGCACGCGCGCACCCTCAGATCTACCGATCCAGTTGCGCTGCATCGTCAGCACTTTCTCTGGCCATTCGGTTAGACGGTCAATACCGTCAAGTAATTGATCCGCGTACGCGGTAATACGTAAGAACCACTGCTCCAGCGCACGTGCGTCTACCTCAGACGAGCAGCGCCAACATTGCCCCTCGATCACCTGTTCGTTGGCCAAGACCGTCAGACAGCTAGGACACCAATTAACCGTAGAACGTCGTCGATACGCCAGACCACGTTCAAACATCTTTAGGAAAATCCATTGGTTCCAGTGATAGTAATTGGGCAAACAGGTCGCTATCTCGCGTTCCCATGCATAGCTGATACCCAAACGCTGCAACTGCCCTTTCATGTGAGCAATGTTGTCTAGCGTCCACGCCCTGGGGTGTACCTTGTTCTGAATAGCAGCATTCTCGGCTGGAAGACCAAATGCGTCCCAACCAAACGGATGGATAACGTGGTAGCCCTGCATTCGTTTCATCCGAGCCACGACGTCGCCAATCATGTAGTTACGGACGTGCCCAACGTGCGCATGACCCGACGGGTAGGCGAACATCACCAGGCAATAGAACTTTGGCTTGGAAGAATCTGCTGCTACTTCAAACGTCTGGCGCTCAGCCCAACGCTGTTGCCACTTCTTCTCAATTGTCTGCGGGGAATACTCGGACACGGCTGAGGCCATACGCGTGAACCAGCGAACTGCGTCGCCAGCGGTACCTCGATGGGCGTACTGCACAAGCGATCAGCGGATGCTGATCGGATCGATGGAACGCCGAATAGTAAACGTCGTAGCAACGATCAATAAGTGACGGAGACGTCCAACAACCGCCACGCCGCCATTATAGCGTAGGCCCCTGGTTACGCAGCGTCGAACTGGATGTACTGACATCCACCCTTATACGCGGTGTCACCAGACGCCGCTGGGCCAGTGTGCCCGATGCAGCGATATGATGTCTTCTATTACCGCTTCCGCGCGATCGGTCGAACCCTTGAACGATGGCGCATCGCCGATGGGCGAATCACGAAGAACGGCGATTGTCGAGTCAAGACACTCATCAAAAGCTTGAAGATCGTAGCCGCCCTCGGTCACAAACGCCAGACGGCCACCACACACTTCATCCGCAATGACTCGTAAGTGACGGGTCATGGCTCGATAGCCTTCGGTCGTGACCTGCATACCGGCAAGTGGATCTCGCTCATGCGCATCATATCCAGCTGAAATAAGCAAAAGGTCTGGCGAAAACGCCCGTAAGGCTGGCAAGATGAGGCGTGTGAATACTAGTTCGTAGTCGGCGTCGGTTGCGCCGGCCGCGAGTGGCACGTTCAAGGTTCTCCCCTCACCCGCATCGCGTCCGATATCAACAGTCGCACCCGTCCCAGGGTAAAAGGGATACTGGTGCGTAGATACATAAAGGATGCGAGGATCGTCGTAAAACATCCACTGGGTGCCATTGCCATGATGAACGTCGTAGTCGACAATCGCCACCTTCGATGCACCGTTCTTTAAAGCATGCGCGGCTGCTACAGCCACGCTGTTGAACAGGCAAAAGCCCATCGCTCGGTCGGCTTCGGCATGGTGACCCGGCGGCCGTACCAGCGCGAGCGCATAGCCCCCACCAGCCATTGCATGAGCAGCCGCCTCCACAATCGCGCCGGCAGCCAAGCGAGCACAGTGCCTTGGCCCCATAGCCGGTGGACTTCCACCAGCCTGCAGGGTTCATCGTGCTCGAGGCTCCATGCCCAGTCTCCGGTTGTCCATGCCATGCGGCTCCTCCATCAATCTCCCAGCCGCGTGTCGGCGACGTCGTAGTACATGAGGAGTTTCTCATCCTCTTGAATGA
>ERZ651768.2705-NODE-2705-length-12139-cov-3.629498_pt1 | contig 12139 bp, 10 predicted proteins | sample MGYA00514754_ERZ651768 | MGnify/ENA metagenome assembly ERZ651768 | reverse complement strand
AAAAGAATGGTGACCCCGACAGGATTGGAAAGATTGTGGAATTTCAAAGAGTTAGCATTATATTAGTCACTTTTATTTTCCATTATATACCAATATATTGATCTAAAGTGACTAATTGATTTTTGCAACTACAATAGAAATAGCGCTCTTTCAGCCGCCCTGCGCCTGACCAGTCCAGCCAGTATCCTGCCCCCTGCCCTGCGCCATTTCGGGAACTCATCAGCTGCACCTAGATACTCTCCCCTGTTAAGTTTCATTCTCAGGGTGCTGCGCTGGAGTGCGCCGCTGCCTAAGTTATATGTCCAGGAGCAGAGTGATGAGAACATGTTCTCTGTCAGCCCGGCGGTGACGAGCCTTTCAATGGCTGGGCAGGACGGACATTCACCAAGCGCCAATTTTAAGGCCGGGATTCATTTTATCCTCCCGCCAGTCCTCCAATACTGAATCCGGCAGTGTGGGCCGATAACGGAGAGACCGGAGCCGCTCAAACAGCTGCCCGTTAAGCTCGGAGAGGATTCGTGAATTCTTTGGGTCTCCACTGACATCCACCGTTTCCCGGGGATCTTCCGTCAGGTTGAATAAAATTGGGGAAAAATCTTCCATGAAGATGTACTTCCATTCCGCTGTCCGGATCATATACATACGACAGCGGTCAACAGGCATGCCGAGCCAATTACGCACTGGCAAAAACGAGTAGTCGAATTCGCTCAGGACCGAAGTTCGCCAGTCGCCGTTGTGCTCACCTCTGATGATGGGCACGAGAGACCGGCCCTCCAAAATATGGCCGGGAACGTCTCCGCCAAGTCCTTCCAGGATTGTGGGCAGGATGTCTATGGATTCGACCAATGCATCGGTCTCGGTCCGACGGGTGCTATCCGCCTCGGGCGACGGATTATATACGATGAGGGGTATACGGACGGATTCCTCGTGAAAAAATTCCTTATCGCCAAGATAATGATCCCCGAGGTAGTCACCGTGATCGCTGGTGAAAATGATCAGTGTATCTTCCATCCGTCCAAGCTGTCTTAAACATTCCCAAAGACGGCCAAGATGGTCATCCACCTGCTTCGTCAGACCCATATAGGTGGGGATGACGGTTTGTCTCGCTGCTTCCGGCCGGAATGACTGGGAAACCCGCAGCTTTTGATAAGCTTCGATCACAGGATGAAGATCGCCCGTATCAAATTCGCCTCGATTGGCGTCGAGGATCGATCCGGAATCATACATATCGTTATAAGGTGCGGGCGCGACGTACGGCCAATGAGGTTTGATGTAACTTAGATGAAGACACCACGGTTCATCCTTTTTCGAACGAATATAATCGATCGCCCGATCAGTCATATAAGGCGTCTCGGAATGCTCTTCCCGAACACGCGCGGGAAGCCGCGCGTGCCGCATCTCCATCCCGCTCAGGATTGTGCCATCGCCGTCCTCAGCCGAGTTTGCATAAGTCAGCCAAGGATTGTCGTCCACATATCCTTTTTCCCTGAGATATTCCGCATAATTGTTGTTAATGGCAATTCCGGGCGGCGCCAGGTGTGTCCCATCATCCCGGTCGTAGGGCTCAAATCCGCCTTCTCTGTAAAACCGCCCCTCTTCGGACTGCGGATCAATGCCGAGGCGCTGAAGATCAGCCGTATTTGGGGTTATATGCGTTTTTCCGGCGACGGCGACCGTGAGGCACATCTGCTTGAGGTGATCACCAAGCGTGTGTTCACCTGGCCTTAACGGAACAAAGTTCCAAAACGCACCATGGGAGGCGACATACCGGCCCGTGTAGAAACTCATGCGAGATGGACCGCAACTAGGGCTTTGGATAAAGGCTCTGTTAAACTTCACCCCCTGTTGGGCGAGATAATCGATATTGGGCGTTTCCAGTGTCGGGTGGCCGTAACAGCTCAAATAATCGGCCCGCAATTGGTCGCACATGATAAAGAGGACGTTTCTAACATTTCCCATGAAGCTAACCTTCCCGGTGGCGTGGTCGTTATGACGGAGGCAGCGGATCTACTTGGACTTGGCCCATTGCTCAAATTCCGACCGGCTTGCATCCGTGGCCGGATATACGGAATAAAGTGATCGTCCCTCCGTCACTTTCTGTGCGGCAAATTCTTCATAAGCCGTCATCTCGTTCGTCGCCGCGGCAACCTCATCGACCAGGTGTTCGGGAATAATCACCACCCCATCGTCGTCCCCAACGACGATGTCACCGGGAAAAGCCGCGACACCGCCGCAGCCGATTGGAACGTTCAACTCGGCGGGATGGAGATGGATTGGACTGGAGGGCGAGGCTGGCTGGCGATGATAGGCGGGAAAATCCAGGGCCCGAATATCCTGGGTATCACGGAAACCGCCATCCGTTACTACCCCTGCCCCGCCACGCTGCTGCAACCGGCTCAACATGATATCACCAGCCGACGCCGCCGATGCGTCGCCCCTGGCATCAATGACAAGCACGTGACCCGGCGGACATTCCTCCATTGCCCGCCTGTGCAGATGCTCCTCACTTTTATAGGACGCCATCGTATCTATATCTTCGCGCGATGGGATAAATCTGAGCGTGAATGCCGGGCCAATCATCCGTTGACCGTTGGAATGGAGTGGCGACAAGCCCAATACGACCCGGGACCGAAATCCGAGAGTGAACATATGAGTCGCGATGGTCGCGATCGAGACGTTTTGAAATTTTTCAATAAGATCGTTCATATCATTCATTGTTTGAAGGTCCTTGATCCCGTGAGGCAGATAAATCAATATAATCAAAATATTCTTGTGATATATCATAATTATGTTAAGTTTCCAATTGTATTTAACGCGCGGAACATAATTTATGGCCTAGGGGAATTGAAGCGGTGGGCAGGGTTCTTCAACCCTTTAGTTATTTCGAGCCGGAAACGCTGAACGAAGCGGGCGACTTGATAAGCGCGCCGAACGCTCATTTAGTCGCGGGAGGATGTCAACTGGTCCGGGCTATTCGTCTAGGCCGTCATCAGCCGGCACGCCTGGTAAACCTTTCCCGCATTCAAGGCCTTGATGACTTAACCAACGATGAGAACGGAAACCTGATTATCGGGGCAAGCGCCACGCTCTCCCAGATTGAGGAGTCAGGGCTGGTCCGTGAAAATTGGCATGCCCTGGAGGACGTGTTTCAGAGAGTCATTCCACAACAGGTTCGAAATGCCGGAACACTGGCCGGAAATATTGCAGCGGCAGTCCCTTACTATGATTTCCCGGTCGCCCTAACGGCCTTGGGAGCAAAAGTCTGCTGTGAAAAACTGGGCACGCAACGCGAAATTCCTATGAAAGACTTTTATGCCGCGCCGCGCCGGACTCAGGTCGAGCCGGGTGAGATCATCACCAGCCTTGTGTTACCAAGCGTTTCAACCGGAGAAGGTAGCAATCTCAAGTCCATCTTGAAGGCCCGGCGCCATCAACAGGATGTTCAAAAGATCAACGCGTCGGTGTGGATCAAACTCAACGAAACAAGCCGCGTGGTCGAAGACGCCCGGATCGTGGTCGGCGGCTGCGATTACCGCCCCCTGCGCCTCAATGGGGCGGAGGAATTTATTCGCGGACTCACGCCGGACGAAAATACGATCATCCAACTCGGCGAATGCGCCGCCGACCAGATTGAACCACTTACAGATCATCCTTGGATAGAACCCGTCCGAAAAAGTTTTGTGCAAGCCCTCGTGCATGACGCCGCGACATCCGCTCACGAACGGGCGGTGCAGTCTATCCATATGCAGAGCTCAATTTAGGGGGCCGTTTGTGTGATGCCACAACAGGAAGAAATTGATATTTCACAACAAGGATCTGAAACCAATCCAAAGGGCGCCATATCGAAGCTTATCGCCACGTTTCTGATTAATGGCAAGCAGCGTGAAGCGATTGTCCAACCGCACCTTCTGCTCCTTGATTTGCTCCGAGACACCTTCCGGCTCACGGGGGCAAAACGGGCCTGTGCCGAGGGCAATTGCGGGTCATGCACGGTACTGATTGACGGCAAAGCTACCTGCTCATGCATCACACTAGCCATCTCAGTGCGGGACCAAAATATCAAAACAATTGAGGGGCTCGCCCTTCAGGACGGCTCGCTCCATCCGCTTCAGCAAGCGTTCGTCGATCACGCCGCCGTGCAATGCGGATTTTGCACTTCCGGCATGTTGATGTCGGCATCGGCCCTTCTTGACCAAAATCCGAGGCCGTCGCTGGATCAGATCAAACGGGCCCTCAGCGGAAATATATGCCGCTGCACCGGATACGTGAAAATTTTGGAAGCCGTGCAGGCAGCCTCCGGGTCAAATTCTGGGGAAACGTCGTAATGGCTCAAGGATATATGTATGTCGGGCGATCGATGCCCCGCTCCGACCTGATCGACAAGGTCACCGGCAAAGCCCGTTATACCGAAGACATTGTCGTGCCTGATATGCTTGAAGGAAGAATACTTCACAGCACCCGGCCTCACGCCAACCTTAAATCGATTGATACGTCGGTGGCAGAACAGGTCCCGGGGGTTGTGGCCGTTATCACCCATAAAGACTTGCCGCCGGACCGGTTCAGCAGATCAACAATGGCCGAGGCCCTTCCCGACTGGGCATTCGCCTTCGAACGTCAAGATCAGTTCATCCTTTCGGAAAAAGCCCGCTATATCGGCGATTGTATCGCAGCCGTCGCAGCGGAAACCATTGAAGCCGCGGAACAAGCCTTGGCTCTGATCACCGTCGAGTATGAAGACTTGCCCGCCGTTTTTGATCCTCTGGCCGCGCTGGAACGTGACGCCCCTCAAATTCACCCTGACGTCGACGGCAACGTCGCGCTTGACGCCAACTACGCCTATAACAAAGGCGACGTCGAGGCCGCTTTCCGCGCGGCGGAAGCCACCGTCGAGTTTTCCGGCAGCACATCCCGGCAAAAGCATTTCCACCTGGAAACCGATGCTGCAATCGCCTGGTGGTCCACGGACGGACGGCTTCATATTATTTCTCCGTCCCAGGGGCCTCATCTGGCCCGACGTCATTTCGCCAAACGTGTCTTTCCTAATCTCAGTGAAGGTCAGATTCAATGGGAATCACCAACAATTGGCGGTGGCTTCGGCGCCAGGCTCGCGCTTGGTGTGGAACCCGTTGCGGCGGCCCTGGCTAAAGTGGTCGACAGACCGGTCCGGGTCACCATGACCCGGGAGGAGGATTTCAGGGGCTATAGCTCGCGGACCGATCAGCATCAAACAATCCGAATGGCCGCGGACAAAGACGGGACATTAACGGCCATTCAACACCACGTCATTGGTGACAGCGGCGCCTATATGTCCCACAGCGGCACGACTTGCCTCTCAAACGTAAAAACGCAACTGGGACTTTTCAGGTGCGAGAATGTGGAAGGCCATGTCACGGTCGCTTATACGAACACCCCCACCACGGCAGGCTTTCGAGGCTATGGGAATCCCGAAGGCGCGTTTGTGTCGCAGCAGGCCATTGACATGTGCGCTGAAAAAGTTGGTATCAGCCCCATTGATATCCGCCTAAAGAACATACGGACCGAGGGCGAACCGAGCCTGTTGGAATCGGTGCCATTGGAACACACCCGCCTCCGGGAATGTATTATGACCGGCGCCGAACGCTTCGGATGGAACGACAAATGGGCCGGGTGGGGCGTCAAGAAAACGGGCCGCCGCCGCCGCGGCGTGGGTATGGCTGTCGTTGGCCACGCCTCCGGCGCCGGTGGCCATTTGTTGGAACATTCCAGCGCTATATTTAAAGTCATGGAAGATGGCTCAGCCAATTTAATCGTCTCACCGTCCGAAATGGGGCAAGGCATCTTGGGCGTGCTGGCGCAGATTGGCGCCGAAGCCTCGGGCCTGGAATATGACAAAATCCGGACTGTAACCGGTGACACGGATGTGACGATGTTCGACATCGGATCTCACGCCAGCAGATCGACGCTCGTGATCGGCAATGCCGTCGCCGACGCAGGCCAGAAGATCAAGACCCAAATCCGGAAACTGGCCGTGGATCATTTCGCGTTGCAGCAGAGAAATGTCGTGGTCGACGAGATCGATGTTCGAGGTGGCAGAGCCTTTCTAATTAATGATCCGGAAATCTGGATTGATGTCGCGGAAATCTCCGAAAAAGCCATCTATAACTTCGAAAAGAGGCCGGCCTCAAACTCGGATGGGGACGGAGGTCCGGACGGACAAATCGTCGCAACCGGCTCATATTTATCATCTTCTCACCACCCCAATCACCAGGCCGGATTTGTGGAGGTCGAAGTCGACACGATGACCGGTGAGGTCAGCGTCATCAAGTATCTCGCGGTGCATGATATCGGAAAAGCCATCAATCCCCTTCTTGTGGAAATACAAATGCAGGGCAGCAGCATGCAGGCGATCGGATTTGCCCTGCTTGAAGATTACGTTATCGATATCGAAACGGGTGTCACGTTAAGCGATAGCCTGTTCAGCTATCGCCTCCCGAGAATCAGTGACGTTCCGGAATTAGAGCACCATCTGATCGAAGAACCGATAGAAGCCGGTCCGTTCGGTGCCAAAGGTGTCGGCGAAGCAGGTCTCGCGCCGCCGGCTCCGGCCATCGCGAATGCCATTTATGACGCCATCGGCGCGAGAATCCACTCACTCCCTCTATCTAGCGACAAAATATTGCACGCCCTTAACACTCAACGCGACCCGGAACAGAAAACCGGAACGTCGTATGTATCAGGACAAAACATATGAGTGGTAGCCCAATTTCCCCAAAACCAACGCATGGAACGCAATCATGTCCAGAATAAATTTGAGTGACCTTTCCTATGTAGCCTACCAAGTCACTGACCTCGATCTCATGGCACGTTTCCTGGTTGACTTTGGCATGACCGAAGCCGACAGGACCGACGCGAGCTTGTATATGCGGGGACAAGGATCCCGGCCATTCATCCACATGTCCGTCCAAGGCGATGAGAATTTGTTTCTCGGGGGCGCGTTCCAGGTGGAAAGCAAGGCTGACCTCGAAAAGGCGGCCAACATACCCGGATCATCCGACATTGTGGAAGTAGACCGGCCCGGCGGCGGGCTTGAAGTGACCCTGACGACCCCGAACGGCCATAGTCTTTGGCTTACTTACGGCTCCGAAAATGCTCCCCAAACGGATCGGAAACAGGCAGGCCGGATGAACTTTGCCGACTACGTCAATCGCGTGGACAAACCGGTTCGTCTGGCGTCCGGCACGGCTCCCATCCTCAGACTGGGGCACTTTGTGGTGAGAGTGCAGGACGAGGCTGCTGAAACCGCCTGGTTCACTGAACATTTTAACCTCATTCCATCCGATTATCTCGGCGCCCCAGGCGGACCGTCAGACGAAGTGATCGGCACCTTCCTGCGCTTTGACCGTGGCGCCGATCCGGTCGAACATCATTGCTTGTTAATCAACAAATCAGAGGGCGCTCCCTGTCACCACAGTTCGTTCCAGCTCTTGGATCTGGACGCCGTGATGATGGGACACGATCACCTGCTTGGCAGCGGCTGGAACCTTGATTCCGGAGTAGGCCGGCATTTATTGGGCAGCCTCATCTACGACTACTGGCTGGATCCATTCGGCAACCGTGTCGAACACTATACGGATATGGACATGCTCACGGAAAATCATGAGCCTGTCATGTTTTCCGGAACGGCGGACGAAACCACGCAGTGGGGCAAGCCGGTTCCCCCCTCCTTTTTCGACTAACCGAGATCGATGCGCGAGAATCCTACAATTGCCAATCTCGGTGACCCCGTACGCCGACGCGAGGACCTCCATCTCATCACCGGTACTGGTTGCTATGTGGATGACGTCGCGCCGCCGTCCGCTGTCCATATGCATGTCCTGCGATCAACAATCGCCCATGGTAAAATTGAGAATATCGACATCAGCGCCGCCAGTTCCGCGGACGGAATTGTCGGTATCTTGACAGGTTCGGAATTTCAAAATGATGACCTGGGGAACATTCCGTGCCAGAGCGTACCCGCCTTCGTCCCGCCCGAAGCGTGGCGCAAAAGTCCTTTCCCGGCGCTCATTTCTGACCGGGTTCGGGCGGTTGGCGATCCCATCGCGATCATCTTGGCTGAAAGCAAAGAGCAGGCTCAAGATGCTGGGGAGCTGATTGACGTATCTTATGATCCGCTTCCAGGCGTTTTTTCCATAGAGGATGCGCTCCGGCCTGAAGCACCTCAGGTGCATGACGAAGCCCCTGGCAACATTTGTTTTAATATTCACTTTGGCGACCAGGAACTTACCCGTGAAGCCTTTTCCAATGCGCACCACACGGTCAGGTTGATGACTGCTCAACCCCGCTTGCACGCCTCGCCACTGGAAGTGCGCGGTTGTGTCGGGGACTACGACCGCTCCAACGGCCGATACAAGCTTATTACCTCCACCCAGAATCCGCATAACATCAAACGGCTCTTGAGCGAGACTATATTCCGCGTACCGGCCCATTCCGTTCAAGTCATTGCCGGTGATGTGGGGGGTGCCTTTGGCCTGAAAGGCAGGCTCTATCCCGAAGATGTGCTGGTGCTGTGGGCGGCTCGAAAATTCGGCCGGCCGGTCAGGTGGACGGAAGACCGCAGCGAATCGTTTCTGTCAGATTTCCACGGCCGCGACCAAGTAGCCGAGGGTAAGTTGGCGCTAGACGCGGACGGCCGAATCCTGGCGCTGGACGTGACAACGGCGCACAATCTTGGTTGCCGGCTTGGACCCGCAACCGCTGTTTCTCCATTTCAAACAGCCAGAATGCTCTGCGGTCCCTACCGCATCCCCGCCGCGCACGTTCAGCTCCAGGGCGTATTTACCAATACTCGGACAACCACATCTTATCGCGGCGCGGGTCGTCCCGAAGCGACCTTCTTTACTGAAAGAATTCTGGATCAGGCTGCTGGGGAATTGGACCTCGATCTTGTGGAAATCAGACGGCGCAATCTCATTGAAGCGAACGAGATGCCGTACCAAACCGCGATTAGTGAAACATATGATTGCGGCGATTTTCGGGGCGCTCTCGAAACCGCGCTCCAAGGGGCTTCATGGGAAGACTTCGCTCAACGGCGCCGGAATTCTCAATCCGAGGGCCGATTACGGGGTCGCGGCGTTTCCTGTTTTGTTGAAGTGGCGGGCCTTGGCAACGAACGCATGGAGATCCGGTTTGACCCCACCGGCAATGCGTCCATTGTTGCCGGCACATTTAGTCATGGTCAGGGCCACAAAACCATCTATTCCCAAATGCTCTCGGGCTGGCTCGGACTTCCCATCGCGGATATTACAGTCCTCCAGGGCGACACGGATATCGTGAGTCATGGCAATGGGACTAACGCCTCGCGCTCTGCAACGATGGGCGGAAGCGCACTCCGGCAGGCAGCCGATAAAATAGTGGATCAGGCCAAAAGAATTGCGGCGTGGAAATTATCTACCACAGCCGAGGACATTGGGTTTGCCGACGGCGTCTTTGCGGTCAGTGGCAGTAATCGGTCGATCAGTCTGTCAGACGTCGCCAAGGCGTCCTATCAGCCGATTGGGTATCCCGCGGAATTGGGCGTCGGATTGGATGCGGTGGGCTATTACACCGCATCACCTCAGAACTATCCCAATGGTTGCCACGTCGTGGAAGTCGAAATTGAACCGGAAACCGGTGAAATTTGTATCGACCTCTATCACGCTGTGGATGACGTTGGGACCGTCGTAAATCCACTGCTCTTGGAAGGGCAGCTGTACGGCTCGGTCGCCCAAGGAATCGGTCAGACCCTATTAGAACAGGTTGAATATGATTCATCCGGTCAATTGGTAACCGGAACGTTCCTTGATTACGCGATGCCTCGGGCCGACGTCATGCCGAGAATTACCAGTAATCCGTTTCCGGTTCCAACCACCACCAATCCACTCGGAATTAAGGGTGGCGCGGAAGTCGGAAATATCGCCGCGCCTCCGGCGATCGTTCAAGCAATTGAAGATGCCTTGAAAGATTTTGGCGCGACTGAAATCACCCTGCCGGTCACATCCCAAAAGATCTTTCAAATTATTCATGGAAACTCTCAGGAAGCGGGGAACACAAAATGACACTAGAAGTATTGATCGAAACGGCTCAGCTCGACGACGAAAACTGGCTCGATTTTCCGGATTACGGATTTAAGCAGTATTTTTTATGGAAGAACGAGGAAACAAGTGCAACCGTGGCACTACTTGACTTCGAAGAAGGCGGCGGCGTTCCAATGAAGCATACCCATGCCTCAAATCAGTTCATGTACTGCCTGGATGGAGAATATGCCTATACCGATTCCGATCTGGTGTTGACCAAAGGTTCATTTTACATGAATCCGAAGGATCACCCTCATGGACCGACGGTCGCGCGCAAACGATCATTGTTGATCGAGTTATACGATGGGCCGCATTATTATGAGAAACCGTCATTCCATACTGACGAGACAATTGGAGATTTCTTAAAAAATGATGAGTCTGAGAACTAGTCAGCGAAATTCAAAGAGCCCAGCCAAGAAGGACTCTAAAAGGCATGACTCGCGGCCCGGCACCGCCGGGAAGAAGCCGCCTCGGCTAGGAGATACATTAGCCGATCAAGCCTATCGGCAGATAAAAGACCGATTGATAGCGGCGACCTATGCCCCGGGCGTGTTTCTCCAGGTAAACAGTATCTGCTCTCACCTCAATATTGGTCGAACCCCGGTGCATCAGGCTCTTCACAGGTTGCAAAGCGAAGGCCAGCTTGAAATCATCCCTCGCAAAGGCATATTCGTCAAAGCTGATTCCCTAAATGAGATCATTCAAACTTTGGAAGCACGGTCGGTTATAGAGCCGTATTGCGCAGCTCAGTGCGCCCTAAAGGCCACACCCGATGATATTGCGCGCCTTCGAGAAATACTGGACAAGTACGAAGTCCGTTTATCATCGAATGACACTGCTGTCTTAATGCAGCTAGACCGGGAGTTCCATCACACCATTTCGGAGATCGCGGGGAACCCCATTTTGGCGGAAGTCTTGTCTCCTATACACGAGCGCATCTCCCGCGTCTGGCACCTGCCTCATTGGCAAAATCATGACTTTGAGATGACACGCGAAGAACACGAAGTGGTCTACGATGCAATTGCCCGCGGTGATTCAAAAAGCGCAGCCGACATCATGCGTCAACACATAGAGTCGATCCGCGAAAGGATACTTCTGACCTGAACCTCCGGGACCGGGCCTGATGGAACACATTCAAACATCTGCCAACAAACAGGAAAAAATATATGCCAATCACACGAATCACGTCAGAACACGTAGCAGAACCCGCACCCAATCTTTGGTCCAACTGCCTATTGGTCAACGGAGTCTGCTACATCTCCGGCATGACGGGGCGGGACAAGAACATGGAACCAGTCGACGGCACAGACGAATACGAGCAGACAAAAGTCATATTCGACAAGATGAAACATCTCGTCTCCGCCGCGGGGGGATCTATGGCCGATATCACTAAACTAACGATATTCGTGACCGATATTGCCAACCGAGAGAAAGTCTGGAAAGCGCGGGCCGAATTTTTTGAAGGGGATTTTCCAGCCTGTTCCCTTGTCGAAGTCAGCGCGCTGGCAGACCCCCGGATATTAGTAGAAATAGAAGGTGTCGCACATTTGGGCCAATCGGCTTAATGCGCCTCGCTTGAACAGCACGGGCGTCCCATATGCGGCGATCAGGACTCAACGCGGCAATTTTTAAAAGAAAATATAGATTAGAGGGCAAAATACCCTTTAACCTCTTGAAAAGATTGGTGGGTGCAAAAGGGCTCAAACCTCGGATCCCGTAAGGTTGAGCACCCTGTAGATAAATCGTCAGCTTATAACCTACCGCTTACTTGGATTTATGCAGGAACCGGGTTTTGCGGTAAAGCGGGTATCGGGTCCCCGCAACCACTTACAGCGTGCAGTTACACATGCCTAGTTATTGTAGGGTCTTGAACAAATCCTACCCCTGATTTGAACCTCATATTGCAATCGGCGGGATCGTCAATTCTCGGTGGTTTCGAGCCCCCGCAACCACTTACAGCGTGCAGTTACACATGCCTAGTTATTGTAGGGTCTTGAACAAATCCTGCCCCCGCAACCAACGTTACTTGCACCCCCGTTTCTTTGGAG
>ERZ651768.2702-NODE-2702-length-12142-cov-24.957480_pt1 | contig 12142 bp, 9 predicted proteins | sample MGYA00514754_ERZ651768 | MGnify/ENA metagenome assembly ERZ651768 | reverse complement strand
TCCATGAGTGCTAGAGCACCGCCACATACTGAGGCCATGGATGATGATCCGTTGGACTCCAGAATGTCTGAAACGATCCGAATGGTATATGGGAACTTCTCTCTATCTGGAAGAACGGATACTAAAGCCCTTTCAGCTAGCATTCCATGACCAATTTCTCTTCGTCCAGGACCGCCAATGAACTTGGTTTCACCTGTACAAAATGCTGGGAAATTGTAGTGCAGATAAAAATGTTTGGTCCCTTTAAGTTCGAGAGTATCTAGTCGTTGTTCATCTGAGTTGGTACCCAATGTCGCGCTTACTAAAGCTTGAGTTTCTCCACGAGTAAAAACGGATGATCCATGAACACGCGGGAGGTAACCCGTTTTAATACTTATAGGACGAACTTCATTAAGGTTTCTTCCATCAACACGCTTTTTCTTTTCTAAAATCATTTTGCGCACTACATTTTTCTCAGCATCATGAAACACATTACCAAGAGTTCCCTTTAGGTCGTCTTCTCCTTCAGGATTGATTTCAGCTTCTAAGTCAGTTTTGATTTGGCTAACAGCATTAGTCCTTTCCTGCTTACCTGTAATTTCCATAGCTTGTTCAAGTTTTGGGCAAGCTATGCTGTTGACTCGTTCTACCAGAGCAGCATCAATTTCTTCTTTTACAACAGTAGCTTTTTCTTTATTAATGCGTTCTTTAAGCTGAACTTGAAGATCGATTAGCTTTTTAATGCGCTCATGCCCAAACTCTAGAGCGTTCATCATCTCCTCTTCACTTGCTTCCTTAGCCCCTGCTTCGACCATGACAATTCCATCTGTAGTTCCAGCCATGAGGAGTTGGATATCGCTTTTTTCGCTTTCTTCGTAGGTAGGATTGAATACGAAATTACCCTCAACTCTACCAATACGCGCTCCCGCAATTGGGTTGTCAAAAGGAATGTCCGAAATCATCAAAGCAGCAGAAGCACCGGTCATAGCAATAATATCAGCAGGATTAACTTGATCGTGGGAAACGACAAAACAAACGAGCTGTGTTTCATTGCGAAATCCGTCTGGGAAAAGTGGGCGGAGCGGTCTGTCAATCAATCTACAGGTAAGTGTTTCGTAGTCACTAGGTCGAGCTTCTCTTTTTAAGTATCCGCCTGGAATTTTCCCAGCAGCATAGGTTTTTTCCCTGTAGTCCACAGTGAGGGGGAAAAAATCTATTCCCTCTCTTGGTTTTGGAGCCATAGTTGCTGCAACCAGAACCATTGTGTCGCCTTGTCTTATTACAACAGAGCCACCGGCTTGCCGGGCTAGGTCGCCTGCTTCTAAAGATATAGTTCTTCCGTCAAGTTCAATTTCTACTCTTTCCATTCAATAATCTCCAAATGTTGATTAACGTCTAATATTTAGACGTGAAATAATTTCCTGATATCGGTTGACATCTTCTTTTTTGAGGTGATCTAGCAACTTTCGTCGTCGACTTACGATTTTTAACAGACCCTGTCTAGAATGTTGATCTTTATTGTGGGATTTGAAGTGATCGTTAAGATAGTTTAGTCGATTGGTCAAAAGTGCTATTTGTACCTCTGATGAACCAGTATCACCGTCGTGCAGTTTATAATCGGAAATGATGGTTGTTTTCGTTTCTTTAGTGAATGCCATTAAGCGCTTCCTCTTAACAGGTTAAATTTAAGAGAATGATTGCCAAATGTTTTCGTAGTGGAACTTGACTTGATGGTACTGGCTTGAGACCATTCTGTTATTCCACTGCGAAAACATTTCAATCACTCCTCTAATATAAAAGTTCAACATAGTACTCGTTTTGCTTTAAATACAACATCTTCTGGGGTTAGCTCAGATAGCTTATCTTGGTCTACCACAGGTTCAACAACAGCCAATATCTTGTCGTTGTTTCCTAAAACCCGAAAATAATGGCCAGGTTCAAATCGTTCGGGAAGGGCTTCTAAAAAACATTTTGAAAGTGCTACTCCGTGAGAAATAGACTTGAGGTATTCCTCTTTTACACGAATCGTTGGGAGAAAGTTGAGGACTTCTTCTAAATGCAAAAGCTTCTTAGATAAACTACCTTCTTCATGTGAAGTTTTTAATTCTTCCAGAGTCAAGGTACGCCCTAAACCAAACAATCCAACCTTGGTTCGAGTCAACCGAACCATGTGAGCATAACAGCCCAGCTTTTTACCAACATCATGCGATAGAGTACGAATATAAGTTCCGGAAGAACAGCGCACCTCAAATAAAACCCGATTCCCCTCCTTCTTTATGAAGTCTATTGAATATACAACTACTTTGACGGGATCTCTGTGGATATTAATACCATTTCTGGCCAATTTGTAAAGAGGAATTCCATTTTTCTTTTTCGCTGAGTACATTGGAGGAATCTGATCTTGTTCTCCCACAAACGTTTGAAAAACCTGTTTCATTTTAGCTTCATTGATCAGAGATGGGTCATTGGTAGATATTTTTTGTCCCGTAGCGTCTTGAGTGTCAGTTTCTGAACCCAGTTCGAGGGTTGCTCGATAAGTTTTCTGAAGGGACGATAAAAATTGAATAATCCGTGTGGACTGATTGAGGCATATGGGAAGTACCCCATCGGCTATAGGGTCCAAAGTTCCGATATGCCCAGCTTTTTTGACGCCAAGAATTTTCCTAACCGACCAAACCATGTCAAAAGATGTTGGTCCGGACGGTTTGAAAAGATTAACTACGTTATTCTGAGTGTAGCTCATTAATAATTTTATTTATTTTAGCAACGCGTTTCGCTGTTTCATCAAGTATAAATTCCAATACAGGAATATATCGAAGGTTGAGGTTCTTACCTAAAGAGCCTCTAATGAATCCAGATGCATTGGTCAGGCCTGTAATAGTGTCGTGTTGCTCGGACTCTGTTCCCAATACACTGATATAAACTTTCGCGTGTTTTAAGTTATTACTCAAATCAACGGTTGTTACTGTAGCAAAACCGATCCGTGGGTCTTTCAAGCCCCTTTGAATGAGAGCCGAAATTTCTTTCAGGAGTAATTCCTGAACTCTCTCTGATCGTTTAAACCGCATGGCTTTATGAAACCCTGAATAATACTGTTTATCATTTTAAATTTTTAAATTGTGTCCGTAAAAAAACAAAAGTTGAGTTAGCGCATCTCGTTTTACTAAATTTTGATCTCTTCTAGGATGTAAGGTTCTACCACATCTCCTTGCTTTATATCTTGGAAGTTCTCTAAAGAAAGTCCACACTCGTAACCTTGTTGTACCTCCTTTACATCTTCTTTAAAGCGTCTGATCGAAAGAATTTTCCCCTGATAAACCACTACGCTATCACGGATGAGTCTAGCCTCAAGATTACGTTCCATTTTCCCTTGCGATACATGACATCCAGCGATCGATCCTATTTTGGGGAGATTAAATACTTCTCTTACTTCAGCTCGGCCGATAATTAACTCTTTGAATTTTGGTGCTAGTAGGCCTTCCAGCGCTTTCCTCATATCTTCAATAGCTTCATATATTACGCTATATAAGCGTACATCTATTTTTTCTCGCATTGCTAATTCATCTGCTTTGTCCGTTGGACGCACGTTAAACCCGATGGTAATTGCGTTAGATGCACTAGATAAAAGAATATCTGACTCGGTTATTCCTCCAACCCCATCGTGAATGATTTTAAATCGGATTTCTTCGGTTTCTAATTTTGAGAAGGCCTCCTGCACTGCGGCAATCGAACCTTGAGTGTCCGCTTTAACTATAAGGTTGAGTACTTTGATTTTACCTTCTGCAATTTGATCGTGAAGATCTTCCATGGTCACTTTGGCAGATTCGGCTAACTGCACTTCCCGCCTTTTTTTGAGCCTCATTTCACTGTATTGCCTTGCCTTCCGTTCATCTTCAACCACATAAAACTTATCTCCTGGTTGAGGAACTTCAGGCATTCCTACGATTTCTACCGGCATTGCTGGGGTAGCTTTTGGAGTTTTATTACCACTATCGTTTATCAGTGCCCGTACTTTTCCGAAATAGGGTCCGACAACAAAAGGTTGTCCCACCGTCAATGTTCCCTTTTGCACTATCACCGTGGCAACGGGTCCCCTTCCTTTATCCAGTTTTGATTCAATGACAATACCTTGAGGGCGGAGAGTCGGATTTGCTTTAAGTTCCATGATCTCAGCCTGCAGGAGAACTAGTTCTAAGAGGTGTTCGATTCCCGTTTCTTGTATTGCGGAAACCTCCGTGAACATTGTCTGCCCACCCCAGTCTTCAGGTAGCAAACCTACTTCAGCCAATTGTTTTTTCACCTCTTCGGGTTTGGCCTCAGGTTTGTCAATCTTGTTGATAGCAACCAAAATGGGTACATTGCCTGCATGGGCATGATCGATTGCCTCTTTCGTTTGAGGTTTTATTCCATCATCTGCGGCTACTACTAGAATAACGATGTCCGTTACCTGTGCTCCACGGGCACGCATTGCTGTGAATGCTTCATGGCCAGGTGTGTCAAGAAAAGTAATGAACTGATCCTTGATTTTTGCCCTGTAGGCCCCTATATGCTGGGTGATACCACCTGCCTCGGCTTCGGTGACATTAGTTTTTCTTATAGCATCGAGTAATGATGTTTTTCCATGGTCCACATGGCCCATGATTGTTACGATGGGTGGTCGGTTGCAAAGGTCTTTTGGGTTTTCTTTTTCCTCTTCTTCAAAATCAATTGCCGATTTGTCCTTGATCAACTCAACTTCAAAGCCGCGTTGGTCGGCTACTTTTGATGCGACCTCAAAGCTAAGACTTTGATTTATGGTGGCCATGACACCCAAGCCCATGAGTTCTTTGATTATATCGTTAGGGGAACAACGCAATTTTTCTGCCAAATCGCGAATCATTATGTTTTCTGGCAATTGAGCAATTTCAAAAGCTTCTTCTTTAACTTCAGTAGGTAGTTGCTCTGGCTTGGGTGGTTCTGTGGGAGCTTTTTTTTCTGATTTTTCTTTAGCTAATTTTTTTTGACTGGCTGCAGGTTTATCTTTAGTTGCAGCAGGTTTTTTTTCCACTTCAGCAGGTTTTTCTTCATGCTTTGTAATTTTGAGTCCAGTTTTTTTAAATACTTTGATTGGTTCTTGTTTTGCTTGATCTTTCGTCGGAGGCTTACTGGTAGTTTTGGCAACTTTGGTTTTCTTTAAAGTAGTCGTAGATTTTTTTTTGGTTGTTTTTGCTGTCTTGGGTTTTACTTTTGGAGCTTTTTTTTCTGAGGGTTCTTTCTTCGTAGTTGCTTTGGTCTTTTTGGATTTGCTTTTTGTGGTTATTTTCTTGGTGGTTGATTTTTTGGTGGTTTTTGGAGTTACCTTTTTAGATGGAGGTTTTGGGGTGAATAGTTCGCGGATTTCATCTGCAGTTTTATCATCTATTGAGCTCATATAATTTTTAACAGCTTGCCCCATATCTTTTAGGGCATCCAAGATCCGATCATTTTGCACATTGAGCTCTAAAGCCAACTTGTTAATGCGAATTTTGCCCAAAAAAACCTCCTAAACCAATTTTAAATTTTTATAATTAGCTTACAGCATGTTGCGTTTCTTTTAGATTCAAAAACTACCTATCACTAGCTGATTGCTTTTTTGCCTGTGCGATTATTACCGTGGCAGTTTCCAAATCTATTCCTTCAATTTCTACCAATTCTTCTTTTTCCGTTATAGAAAGTTCCGCCAGAGTTTCAAATCCGTTTTCCAGAAGACACTCTATTACAGATGGGGAAACTTCGCGTAATTGATTTACTGGAATTTCTTGCTCTTCTTCGACAGAGGCATCTGGTATTTGGGTTTCCTCGTCAACTTCAGACTTTACCTCGCCCTCTCTGCTCTCTTCTATGATCCTCTCGCTTATTTTTTCTGCAAAATCTAAAATTAACGCTGCTTTTTTGGGTCCTATTCCAGAGAGAGTCGTTAATCCTTTTACACCTTGCGTTATTACATTCTCAGCAGTAACTACATTGCCTTCAAAAAGAATAGCTGTGATTTTCCCCCCCAGTCCTTTTGCCGCGCTAATTTCACCTAAAAAATTGATGCTAGAAGTACTTTTTTTAGTAGTTGGTAATAAACTGGAAATATCTAATGAGCCAGAAGCCTCTGAATGACCCTGAATATCTATTTTCTGTTTCACCAGTTTTGCGGCAAGTCGGACATTTTGTCCTTTTTTCCCAATCGCTAGAGACATCTGGTCATCCGCAACAATAATTGTCATCTGATTGTTCTCGCTATTTTTAATTATGCGAGAGATTTTAGCCGGGCTAAGGGCATTTTTAATAAATACTTCTGGGTCTTCTGAATATTCGACGATATCAATTTTTTCTCCCCGAAGTTCCTGTACGATAGATTGGACGCGCATGCCCCTCATTCCGACGCAAGCCCCAACAGCATCTACGTCACGGTCATTGGTTTTAACCGCTATTTTGGTTCTCCCATTAGGTTCTCGTACTATCCCCATTATTTCTATTATTCCCTCATTAATTTCAGGCACTTCAATCTCGAATAGGTTTCTAATGAGCCCTGTGTGCGTTCGGGAGAGAATCACTGTGGTATTTCGTGCTGTTTTCCCTATATCAAGAACATACGCGCGAATACGATCGCCTCGGCTAAATGATTCGCGAAATACTTGCTCTCGTCTTGGGAGAATTCCCTCTGCTTTTCCCAAGTCAACAATGATATCTCCATGTTGAAAGTGCTGAACAATCCCATTAATTAATTCGCCTTTTTTATCTTGGAATTCTTTACAAAGGACATCAATTTCTGCTTCACGAACTTTTTGTACGATTACTTGCTTTGCGAGCTGTGCGGCGACTCGACCGAAGTTTTTTATAGGTAATTGGATGAGCAGAGTTTCACCCATTTTAGCTTCCGGGTTGATTGCTCGGGCCTTTTCTAGCAAAATTTCCTCTTCAGGATTGGTCACTTCGCTAGACACAGTTTTTTCAGAGAACACCTCTATTTCACCTGTTTCACGATTAAACTCGATTTGAAGCGGGCCATTAGTTCCTAGTTTTTTACGCGCGGCTGCTTCCATGGCATTCTTAAGGGCATTGATCAAAATTTCTTCATCAAGGTTCTTTTCTCTAGCTAGTAGCTTTATGTTTTCTAAAACTTCGATGGTCATAGGGTTTTTTAAAATTCGATAATTAATTTAGCTTGCGCAATATCCGTCAATGAAATTTCCAAAGTATCTTTTTTGATCTCTAAAAATAGAGTGTCATTTGAAAAATTTTTAACGGTTCCCGTATTTATTTTACTATTATTAATGGGCGAATAGGTTTTGACCAGAATTTGCTTACCTTTATTTCTAAGAAAATCAGACTCTTTTTTTAATGGTCGATCCAGACCAGGGGAAGAAACCTCTAGAACATAGTGGTCGGCAATTAATTCGTGGATTTCAATTAAGTCTTCAATCTCTCGACTTAATCTTTGACAGTCGTAAACTGTCACTCCTTGATTTTTGTCGATGAATACTCTCAGAGACCAAGTTTTGCCAGTTTTTTTGTACTCAACATCAACCAGTTCTATGTCACTTCCTTTTAGAGTTGGCTCAATGAGATCAGTAACAGACTGATAAATAGGAGTTTTTCTCATATTTCTGTAGCAATCACATGTGGTCGCTTTTGCTTCGACTCTAACTAGGCTACTACTCTTTCTTTGCATCATGAGTTGGGAATTGATGCTTCTCCTTATTCCCCCATAAAAACAAAAAAAAAGCGTGGCTTAAGCCGCGCTCTTAGATAGGAACCAACTCTATTGCCTACATGTTACTAAAAGGGGGCAAGTGTTGCAAGGAATTTTTTTTATCAAGGAGTTATCATTATCATAACTCTGATAAAATTGTGGAAATATATTCGATTTCTTCTGGGAATGAAATTAACTGGGATTCGCCAGTTTTTCTTAGTTTTATTTCTATTTTTCCCTCACCAAGGTTTTTGGGGCCAACGATTATTTGGATTGGGATTCCAAGAAGCTCAGCGTCTTTGAATTTTACACCTAACCTATCTGAGCGGTCATCAAGTAAGGTTTCCACCCCTAACTCCCAGAGAGATTTATAGATTTTTTTGGCTGCTGAATGCACGGCATCGTCAGAAAAGTTGACTGGAAGAATAACAGCTTGAAAAGGAGCAAGGGAAATAGGCCAGATGATTCCTTTCTCATCATGGTTTTGCTCAATAGCAGCTGCGGCAGTTCGGCCAACTCCTATCCCATAACAGCCCATGATCATTGGTTTTTCTTTGCCTTGATCATCTAGATACAAGGCTTGCATGGATTCGCTGTATTTTTTGCCTAGGATGAAAATATGTCCTACTTCGATACCTCGTTTTATTTTATACTTTCCTGATTTGCACTTAGGGCAAGGGTCTCCTTCGTTGACACTTCTGATGTCCCCTATTTTTTCAACATTCAGGTCTCGTTTAAACTGAATACCAGTCAAATGGGTATCTATTTTGTTTGCCCCTGCGATGCTGTTGGACATAAGCGGGATTTCTTTATCGGCAAAAACTTTGAGCTTAATTCCCACAGGCCCCAAGTACCCGCAGGGCAACCCAGTCGTTTTTGTAACTAAATTTTCTGAGGCAGGGATAAGCCATTCGCAGTCGACCATGTTTTTAAGTTTGACAGGGTTGATTTCACGATCGCCTCGAACGAGCCCAGCAACTAGTCCTTGGTCGGTTTCAAATATAATGGTTTTAATTAGTGTTTTAGATGACACTCGAAGAAACTGGGTTACTTCTTCCACAGATTTTTTTTTGGGCGTGGCAACTTCATTTAGGTCTTCCAGTAACGGAGGTTCCTTATTTATTGCCGAGGTTTTCGTTTCAGCTTTTTCAAGGTTCGAAGCGTAATCGCATGAATTGCAAAATCCTATGCAATCTTCCCCAGAGCTTGCGAGCACGACGAATTCATGAGAGAAATTCCCCCCAATGGTTCCGCTATCGGCTTCCACCATTTTAAAACCCAGCCCACATCTTTTAAAAATTCGGGAATAGGCATTCGCCATACTTGAATAAGTTTCGCGAGTACTTTCCTCAGTTGCGTGAAAGCTGTAGGCATCTTTCATTGTGAATTCACGTCCACGCATTATTCCGAAGCGGGGTCTGACTTCATCTCGAAACTTGGTTTGAATCTGGTACAAGGTAATTGGTAATTGTCGGTAGGATTTTACTTCGCGACGTACTATGTCTGTAATAACTTCTTCGTGAGTTGGCCCATAGCAAAATTCGCGGTCATTCCGGTCTTTGAAGCGTAGCAATTCCTTTCCATAAAAATCCCAGCGTCCACTTTCGGCCCATAATTCGGCTGGTTGGACGCTAGGAAGGAAAACTTCTTGTCCTCCAATCTGGTTCATTTCTTCCCTGATGATCTGCTCGACTTTTCTAAGTACCCTTAGTCCTAATGGGAGGATTGAATAGATGCCGGCAGCCATTTGACGGATCATTCCAGCGCGGACCATGAGCTTATGGCTGACCACCTCGGCATCCGCAGGAGATTCTTTTAGGGTTGGTATTAGTAGCTTTGAATAGTACATAGTAACAATTTTCTTTTAGTCTTTGACTTCAATTGTCAGAAGACTGTCTCGGCTGTTTTCTTGTTCGCACAAAAACGGTTCTCGATCAAGGGTGTGTTTAACTATTGGATAGGAAATGGTTGGCTAGTTCTATGTCTTCAGTACTATGAATCTCTAGCCAACCCTTATGAATTTCAAGAAAGTTAGCGACGTAGCCTCGGTCGATCATTTCTTGTATTAGGTCGGTAAATTTAAATTGATTTATATTGTCAGCCTCCTGCAACTTACCGTGATAATTCTTTACGCAGTCTTCATAGGTCTGAAGAAGTTGCTCCGCTCCAGTTTTAGTAAACTTAGCGAGGCCTATAAACTCGTGAGTGGCGGTTTCTGGGTTTAGTTTTGATCCAATTTTTGAAATAATATTTTCACAAGCAAAACTAATTTTTCTTCGGGTGGGTAGATGTTTGTTTTTACTGATAACAAAATCCTGTATTTTGTTTGCTTCTGGCGCATGGTACTGCATGGTGTTGTCTACTACAAGGACGATGTCTTCTTGGCAAGCAAGTATTTTTGACATTATGTTCTCTTCAAACAGTATGTCCGAATACAGCATAATGAAACCGCTCGTCATCTTTTTTCGAGCTTCCATCAAACTGTGTAACTCGGAGCCTCTTTTGTAATTTTTATTTTCCTGAAAGGTGATGCCCTCTGCTTTCATCTCCCTACTTTTATAGCCTGTTATCACTGTGATATTTGTCAGGTTATTACTATTGAGAGCGCTGATTTGCCAGTCAAGAATAGTTTTCCCAGCTATTTCAAACATAGACTTAGGTTTGCCATTTAGAATTGAACTTAACGATGGGTCTTCGCCCGCAGCAGGAATGATTATGGGGATGTTTTTGTTGTTTCCGTCGAGCTTGTCTTTTTCTTTAACTTCGAGAAACCCTACTGTTTGAAATATTTCGCGAACGGGAGAACAGATTGGGTCAACTTCAAATGATCGTTGATTAAGAAGGATGGTGCGAGCGGTTTCTTCCATTGCCTTATTAGCGCTTCTTAAAAGATGATTGGCGTAAATAACAATACTAAATCCGGCAGCACGCAACTCATCTTCGGTAAGGGTATTGTATGTTGTTGGTACACATACCATTGGTTTTTTGCAGTTTATTTTTTGAGTCATTTTCTGGTAGTGCTTCGCGAATTCCATGATCTGGTCAGGGTCTTTTTCTTTTGAATGGATCATTACACCATCAGCACCCGCTTCCAGATAGATTTGAGCTCTAAAGAGCGCATCATCCACACTTTTCCCAGCTATCAAGCTTTCTAGTCGGGCTATAATCATAAAGTCGGTTGATATCTGAGCACTTTTACCACGTTGGATTTTTTGGCTGAATATCTCAGGCTCTTGAAGCATTTGCTGAACGCCGGGTTCCAGACTATTTCGCTTTGGAAAAACTTTATCTTCGATAATGACGGCAGAAACACCAGCCCTCTCAAGTTTGGTGACCATATACTCAAAATTATTAGCGTCCCCTCCTGTGTCGCCATCAACTATCATTGGCTTATGGGTAACAGCTAAAATTTCATTAATAGATTGAAGCCTTGAATCAAAGCTAACAACTTCTATGTCGGGGTGCCCTTTTGATGCGGAGTCGGTCAGACTGCTTTCCCATATTGCGTCGAATTCTCTTTGGACGGGGACTTGATTAGATTGCCCTTCAATACACGCATTATTTGCAATAATACCACTCAGTCCATTGTGGGCTTCAAGCACTCGGACGATCTCCCTTTCACTAAGAAGTGCTTTTAATTTTCCGCGACGTACCTCAGGAAGAATGTTATTCAATAGTGTCATTTGATTTTAAATAGAATTTTCAGGTTCAAGGCGCTCACGAATCCATGGCGGTAGATAAATTGATTCAACATTAAACTTTTTTAGGGCTTGGATAATGACTTCGCTTTGTTCTTGGCTTGAAAGCAAGCTATCAATGATGATTGTGTTTTTCCCTTTCACCTTACAGTGACCACTTTTAACTATGATTTCAGGGTCGAACAAACTACCGGTTATTATGTCAATTGAAAGTTCCGCCGCGATTTTTTTTAGACTTTCTAATTGTGATATTGAATCCACTTTTTAAATGGTCGTAGAATCTTGTCTAATTGATGACTCGCACTATGTCATTATAGAAAGCAAATACCATCAAGCTTATTAGCATGAAAAGTCCTACCTGTTGAGCTAGTTCTCTGTTTTTTTCACTCACAGGTCGCCCTTTAATTATTTCTATGAGAAAAAATAAAATATGTCCCCCATCTAAAATTGGAATTGGGAGTAAATTAATTAAGCCAAGGTTGATACTTAACAAAGCTGTTAGTCTAATGAATTCATTGAAACCTTGTTCGGCTTGTTCTCCATAAATTTGAAAGATCAATATGGGGCCACCAATTTGGTCTGCTGGGATTGATCCAAACAGCATCTTTTGCACGCTGATCGCAATCAAGGCCGTCATCTCCCAAGTTTCTTTCATCGCTCTTACGATCGAACCAAGCAAACCATACTGCTCAAGTACCATGCGACCACTCATCCCAATGCCAATCTCCCCAATTTCTAAGTCCTTCCCATTTTCATCTTTAAT